>Ga0209048_10001681_pt1 | contig 22488 bp, 23 predicted proteins | sample FrelakmetCRP12CR_FD_187146 | JGI IMG/M metagenome (GOLD analysis project Ga0209048, IMG submission 187146) | Freshwater lake sediment microbial communities from the University of Notre Dame, USA, for methane emissions studies - CRP12 CR (SPAdes)... | ecosystem: Environmental > Aquatic >... | reverse complement strand
CATGGTCAGCCAGGTATTCAGCATCGTCGGCATCGTCGGCGGATATTTCGCCGCTGTTCACTATTACGCCCCACTTGCCGCTCACCTCACCTTTATGGATGCCGGCGTAGCAAAGATTCTGAGCTTCATTCTCATCATCATCGGCTGTATCATCGCCGCAGCGGTGGTCGCCGGGCTTCTGGGCAAGATCTTTAAATTGCCCGGTCTCGGTGTCCTCAATAGCATTGGGGGAGGCGCTGTCGGTTTCATTAAGGGCTTTCTGATAGTTGCGTTGATGGTCATCTTCCTGCTTGCAATACTGCCGCATGACAGCCCTTTGCTTGACAATTCCTCGACTCTTCCCTATGTGCTTCGGGGGATCAATATAGTCGACAACATGATCCCGCAGGACCTCAAAAACCAGTACCATAAAAAGATCGAAAACCTCAAAAGCCGGCTGCTCAAGGAAGAACGGGAGCGGAAAAAGTGAAAGCTGCTCTGATCCAGCTGAACATTGCATGGCAAGACAGACATCGGAATTACGAAAAAGCCGGCTTTTTTGCGAAAAAGGCTGCCGGAGACAGTTGCGATCTTATTGTGTTGCCCGAGATGTTCAATACCGGCTTCTCGATGGATCTTGCCATAATCTCTGACGAGGGCATCGGCGAGACCACGTCGGCACTTTCTGAAATAGCGGGAAAGAACAACATCAACCTGATCGCGGGATTCCCGATCAAGGCGCCGGGTGAAGATAAGGGCCGCAACATGGCGGTCGCGTATGACAGGAAAGGCATGCTCATGGCAACCTATACAAAGATGCATCCTTTTTGCCTCGCTGATGAACAAAAGTATTATATCCCAGGAGACAATGTGACCGCATTCGATATCGACGGCGTACCGTCGAGCATATTCATCTGTTATGATCTCAGGTTCCCGGAGGTCTTCAGAAAGGTCGCGAAACGGGTCCAGGCAATCTTTGTAATAGCGAACTGGCCTTGCGAGCGTGCCGAGCACTGGAATGCGCTGCTGAAGGCGCGCGCCATTGAGAACCAGTGCTTTATGATAGGCGTCAACAGGACCGGCATCGACGGCAATGGCATCTGCTATTGCGGATCCTCCTGCGTCATCGACCCGATGGGCAGTTGCATCTGCTCGGGCAGTGAGAGCGATGAGTACATTGTCTGCGATTTCGATTCCGCTCGAGTCAATGAAGTAAGGTCACAATTCCCTTTTTTGAAAGACATGAGAATTTACGATGAAAAGGAAGAGTGAATACGACGCAATACAGCCTTATATCACCAAGGACGGCTCGATTATTCGCGAACTGATGCATCCCTCCGCACATTTTAACCTCAATCAGAGCCTTGCCGAGGCCGTTGTCCCCCCTGGCGCAATAACGCACCTGCATAAGCATTTGCAGAGCGAAGAAATTTATCACGTTCTTTCGGGAATTGGACTCATGACGCTCGGAGATGAACAATTCGAGATTAAGGCAGGCGACACGGTCTGCATAGTGCCCGGCACTCTTCACAAGGTCAAAAATACGGGCTCCACCTTGTTGAAAATTCTCTGCGCCAGCGCACCACCCTATTCTCACAGCGACACGGAATTACTCTAAATGATTTCTCGCCTCCAGACATTGAGGGGGGCGCTCATTGTCACAGACTTCCCGATTCAGGTGGCTTGATGCCAATGCGTCAAGAGCCGGCGGTGCTGAAATCTATTGTCAACCTGCATCCTTTACCTGAGCGCTGTGCATCAGAATTGTAGTCTGTAGAGGGCATTCTTGGCGGCGGCAGAACATAATTAATGATTTGCGAGCACAGTCACATCGAACAAAGAATTGCCACTATCGTCCTTGACGGCCACACTGGGCACGTTTTTAGCTTTAACGGGCAGTTTTTATTTGTCGTCCACAATATGGTCAGCCTTTTTTTCCGTCTTCATAGTTTCTTCAAATTTGCGTGCTATTATTTTACTTAAGCGGTCTATACGCTATTGACAAGCGCCTTCGGTGCTGATATCACTTAATAGAAAACCACTTCCAAAATCAATAAATGAAGTGGAAATCGGGGGGGAAATGAAGAAAATATTCCTGTTGACGATAGTCGTGCTTTTAGTTTCGCTCGGTGCAGCCTTTGCATCCGGACTGGAGGTCAAACAGAAGTCGGGTGAATATACTGTTGAAGTGAGGCTTGACAAGAACCCGCCGGTCGTCGGCAACAACAGCATTGAAATTGAGGTAATGGACGCTTCGGGCCACTATGTGACCGATGCACAGGTAAAGGTCGACTATTCGATGCCTGCGATGCCGGGCATGCCGGCCATGCATTACAAGACCGACGCCGCGTTGTCCGGCCGGAAATATGCGGCAAAGATGAACCTTTCCATGTCGGGCTCATGGAACATCGCGGTCAGGTTAACAAAGGGCGGCAAGACTTCCACTGTTAAGTTCAATGTGGATGCCCAGTAGAAGCACCAAATACCAAGGCAAACGGAAGGCAGTCGGCGCCACCATGCTGCCTACCGTCTTCTGTCTGTTGGTCGCCACTTACTGCTTAGCCTTTTGTCCTGCGGTTTTCGCGGAAGACCTGAATCTGCAGCAACTCATTGACGAAGCGCTCGGCAACAGTCCCGTTCTGCATGCCTCCAAAGCAAGGGCAGCAGGGGCAGCATACCGGATACCCCAGGTGCAGACCCTTCCTGATCCGCTTTTGTCAATCGGCTACCAGAACGATACTTTTAAGAAATATACCTATGGCCAATCTGAGGATTCTCAATGGACTTTTTCTGCATCCCAAACATTCCCCTTCCCAGGGAAGCTTGCGCTGAAGGGCGAGGCAGCGTCACGGGAATCGGAAAGCCTCAATGCTAATTATGAAGCACTCCGTCTCAAGACGGTATCAAGGATAAAGGAACTCTATTTTGATTTATACACCACCTATAAAACCATCGACCTGATCACTGAAAGGAGCGCCCTCTTCTCACGGGTTGAGGATGCCGCCCTTGCACGCTATTCATCCGGCAAGGGTTCTCAGCAGGAGGTCCTTCTTGCTCAGACCGAGAAATATTTGCTCATTGAGAAGGAAGAAATACTCCGGCAAAAACTTCAGTCACTCGAAGCCCAGTTGAACAGTGCCATTGGAAGGTCAACTGATCTGCCGCTCGGACGGCCCGTTGATTCCCCTCCCACGGAATTCCCCTATACCACAAATGAACTCATCAATATCGCCAATGCGCAGTCTCCCGAACTCAAGGCGAAAGATAAGATAATCGAAGCTGCTGAAGCAAAGGTTTTGTTTGCCGAGAAAGATTATATTCCTGACTTCACTGTCACGGGCAGCTATATTTCCCGCGGCAATGACTTCTCAGACATGTGGAGTCTTACCACCTCCATTAACGTGCCAATCTTTTACCGGACAAAGCAGAGGCATGCGGTGAATGAGGCCAACGCGTTCCTAACTGAAGCCAGGAGCGAAAAGGAGTCGACAAAGCTTCTCATCGCCTCGTCGATAAGAGACAATTATGCTGTGCTCAACGCATCGAATAAACTCATGTCCCTTTACAGGGATGGCTTGATACCTAAGGGTAGCCAGGATGTTGAGCTTGCTCTTTCGGGATACAGGACAGGCTCGGTCGACGCCCTGACGGTCATAACCAAACTTAAATCCATCATCGATTTTGAGATATCCTACTGGAGCCAATTCGCTGAGCATGAAAAAGCGATCGCCCGGATCGAGGGGATAATGGGTTCGACGTATGCTGCAAATAAAAGTCTGGCGAGGAATTAAATGTGAACAAACGCAATCTTATCATCCTTGGCATTACAGCTGCTGTCTTGGCGGTCGCTGTCTATTTTATGTTGACTGTTTCTATGCCTGCAAAGAAAAAACTGAACGCGCAGGCACCGCCGGCAACTCAGCAGCAGCAGGCACAATCGCAGCCAGCCAGGGCTCAGCAACAGGCCGCTTCGCCAGAGCAGAATCAGGATTCGGAGCAAGCCGAAGCACCTGCCGTCGAAATCTCAGCGGAACAACAGCAGCTCATCGGGGTAAAAACCGTCGTTGCCGAGATCAAGCCTCTCCGGAAAATCATCAGAACCACCGGCATCGTTGAATACGATGAACGAAGGCTGGCCACGGTAAATACGAAATTTGAAGGATGGATTGAAAAGCTCTATGTAGACTACTCAGGGAAATATGTCCAGAAAGGCGAACCGCTCGCCGAAATATACAGCCCTGAGCTTCTGGCCACTCAACAGGAGTTTATCAACCTTTTAAAATGGCAAAAGGAGAGCAAGTCAGTCAAAAACCAGGATTTCAGCACGATGCTCTCTAAAGATGCCGATGCGATAATCGAAGGAGCCCGACAGAGGTTGCGCCTCTGGGACATCTCCGATGCGCAGATAAATAAAATGCAACAGACCGGCAAGCCGATCCGGACCCTTACTATCTACAGCCCTGTCAGCGGCTATGTGGTGCAGAAAACAGCCATTCAGGGCTTGCGCGTTAGCCCGGGTGAGAAGCTTTTTGACATTGCAGATCTCTCAACAGTATGGATATTGTCTGACATCTTTGAATATGAACTGCCCCTGGTCAGGATAGGAGAAAAGGCAACTATCAGCCTGAGCTATTTCCCCGGCAAGGAGTTTACTTCGACCATTGATTATGTCTATCCGACGATCGTGGGAGACACTCGTTCGGCTAAGGTCAGGTTTACCATCCCCAATCCGGGCAATAAGCTGAAACCACAAATGTACACCAATGTCGAAGTTAAGATCGACCTTGGCAAAAGACTTATCGTTCCGCAGGAAGCCGTACTCGACTCGGGAAAGCACCAGGTTGTCTATGTCGATAAGGGACAAGGCAATTTCGAGCCCCGCGAGGTGAGTCTCGGCATGAGGTCTGACGGTATGGCAGAAGTCACCAAGGGCCTCAAAGCCGGGGAACGTGTTGCATCTTCCGCAAACTTCCTGATCGATTCCGAAGCGAAGCTCAAAGGCATAGTCAAATAATGATCGCCAGGATCATAGACTTCAGTGTCCGCAACAAGATGATTGTAATCCTGCTCGTCTCCTTTCTGGTCATCTGGGGCTACTGGGCACTGGGAAAGACACCACTGGATGCGATTCCGGACTTGAGCGATACTCAGGTCATCATCTACACTGAATGGTCCGGCAGGAGCCCGGACCTGGTAGAGGATCAGATAACCTACCCTATTTCATCCACACTGTTAGCAGCACCAGAAGTGCGGGCGGTGAGGGGATTTTCTTTTCTGGGGAGTTCCTTTATCTATATTATCTTCAAAGAAGGCACAGACATCTATTGGGCTCGAAGCCGTGTGCTGGAATACCTTCAAGCAGTTAAAAATAAAATACCTTCTGACGTAAATCCAGTCCTTGGCCCCGATGCATCGAGCGTCGGGTGGGGCTTCTCCTATGCCGTAGTCGACGAAACCGGTGGCCACAACCTTTCGGAATTGCGATCCATTGAGGATTATAACGTAAAGCTTGCCGTTGAAAGCGTGCCAGGGGTGTCTCAGGTCGCCAGCATCGGGGGCTTCGTAAAACAATACCAGATCACTATTGATCCAAACAAGCTTCTTGCATACAACATCCCCTTGCCCAAAGTACTCGAGGCGGTGAGGAACAGCAACCAGGATGTCGAGGGAAGAGTGCTCGAATTCTCGGGCGCCGAATATTCGGTCAGGGGCAAAGGATACATTAAAAGTCTGAGCGATATCGACAACATTGCTGTCGGCGCCAGCAGTTCGGGGACCCCTGTCTATTTAAAGCATATAGCCCGCGTGCAGCTCGGCCCCGAGATACGGCGGGGAATTGCCGAACTCGATGGAAAAGGGGAAGTTGCGGGCGGTATAGTCGTCGTAAGATTCGGACAGAACGTCCTGGACGTAATCGACAGGGTAAAGCAGAAATTAAAAAAAGATGTCGAACCGAGCCTTCCGAAAGGCGTCAAGATCATTACTACTTATGACCGAACAGACCTTATCCATCGCTCCATCGACACCCTTAAAGATGAGATATTAAAGCTCTCGCTGGCTGTCAGTGCGGTCTGCATCATATTTCTTTTCCATCTCCCGAGTGCCCTCGTGGTGATACTTACGCTTCCTGTGGCCATCATCATTTCTTTCATCTGCATGTATTATCTCGGCGTTACCTCTAACATTATGAGCCTGAGCGGTATCGCAATCGCCATTGGAGCTATGGTGGATGCGTCAATCATCATGGTCGAAAATGCCCACAAGAAGATGGAACAATGGGAGTGTAATCACGAGTTGTATTGCAGTAGGCTCGACGTGGTCATCGATGCAGCAAAGGAAGTGGGGCCTTCGCTCTTTTTTTCGCTCCTCGTGATCACAGTTGGATTTCTTCCTGTTTTCACGCTTCAGGAGCAGGCGGGACGCCTCTTTAAACCTCTCGCATATACCAAGACCTTTGCAATGCTCTTCTCCTCATTCCTGGCAATCACGCTCACGCCCGTGCTCATGTCCCTCTTCATAAGACAGAGCTCACTCAGTAAAGTCCCGGTTCTTAAATACCTCTTCACTATTTACCCTGAAGACAAACACCCGGTGAGCAAGTGCCTCCGGTACTTCTATAGGCCGGTCGCACAGGCTGCGCTCCACTATAAAAAAACTGTGATCGTCCTTGCGATTATCGTCATGGCGGTGACTGTATATCCGTTCATCAAGCTCGGCTCCGAATTCATGCCGCCGCTCTATGAAGGCTCTTTGTTTTATATGCCCGTTACTGTTCCCGGAATCTCCATATCCGAGGTATCGAAACTTCTGCAGCTCCAGGACAGGATCCTGATGAGGATCCCCGAAGTGTCTCAGGTCTTCGGAAAGGCCGGCCGCGCAGAAACAGCCACAGATCCGGCCCCTCTCGAAATGTTCGAGACCGTTATCAATCTGAAGCCGGAATCTCAGTGGAGGCCGGGGATGACGGTAGAGAAGCTCAAGTTCGAGATGAACAACGCTCTTGCAATACCGGGAGTCGCCAATTCGTTCACGATGCCGATCAAGGCCCGTATTGACATGCTTTCGACCGGCATTAGAACTCCTGTTGGGATTAAGGTCCTTGGACCCGACCTTAAAGAGATCGAACGCATCGGAATCGAAATCGAAAGACTGATACAGGAAGTGCCCGGCACGCGAAGTGCTTATGCCGAACGCGTAACGACAGGATATTATCTTGACATCAATGTAAAACGTGAAGCGGCTGCCCGTTTTGGGTTATCGGTAAAAGATGTGCAGGACATCATTCAGTCGGCCGTAGGCGGCGTGAACCTCACCACCACGGTCGAAGGAAGACAACGGTATCCGGTGAATGTGCGGTACTTCAGGGACATGAGAAGCGACATCGAAGACATCAGACGGATACTTGTGCCCGTTCCGGTCAATGACACCCAGATCGAACATGTGGTGCAGCCAAGGGATTCCAAGATCACACACGCACCTTCAAAGATACTGCAGCTGCCCCTTGATGAACTGGCCGACATCAAGATTGAAAAGGGGCCTTCATTAATAAAGAGCGAGGAGGGACTGCTCACCTCCTATATCTATATAGATTTTTCTAACAGAGACGTTGGAGGGTACGTTGAAGAGGCCAAGAATAAAATCTCATCTCTCAAGATCCCCGAAGGATACCGTCTTCAATGGAGTGGCGAATATGAATACCTTGTGCAAACCCATGAACGGCTCAAACTCGTGATACCTCTGACGCTGTTCGTCATATTCATCCTCATCTATTTCAACACGAAGTCTTTTGCCAAGACATTGATCGTGCTTTCGGCGGTGCCTTTCTCTCTGGTCGGGTCGTTCTGGCTGCTTTATCTGCTCGGTTACAACATGAGCATTGCGGTATGGGTGGGCATTATCGCACTTGCCGGACTCGATGCCGAGACGGGAGTCGTGATGCTTCTGTACCTCGAACTCGCATATGAGAAATGGAAGAAAGAAGGAAAGTTGACCAATATGGATGACCTGGAGCAGGCTGTCATGGACGGAGCTGTAAAAAGGATCAGGCCCAAAATCATGACCGTTGCCGTCATCCTTGCGGGACTTGTGCCGATAATGCTGAGCCACGGCACCGGGGCGGACGTAATGAAGAGGATTGCCGCGCCGATGGTCGGAGGCGTGATCACTTCGACTATCCTGGAACTCATCATATACCCGGCTATCTACATGCTCTGGAAGGGACGGGAAATCAGGAAGGTCGAGGCTGCACGCTCATATGGAATACATAGCTAATCGACGGTGTCCCTAAGTCTGCTTCCTGTAACGGATAAAAAGGCCATTCAAGAAATTCCTGAGAAACTGATCGCCACACTCTTTATAGTTTTTGTGCCCCTGTTTTCTGAATAATGCGGTCAGTTCAGATTTTGATACGGCGATATCAGCCAGTTTCAGCACTCCGAGCATGTCTTCCTCTTTCAACTCCAGGGCAATCCTCAGTTTTTTTAATATGGCATTATTCGTTAATGGTGAGACCGTCTTTTTGGCTTGACCCGGTTCAGTTTCTTTTTTGCCTCTTGTATGTAAAATTAACCCATCCAAAAAACATCCCAAAATCTTGTCAGTGCATGCCACATAGCCTTTATCTTCTTCTTTCTTAAGAATGGCAGTTAAGGTGGCCTGATCAATTTCATACTCGGCCAGTTTTAATATCTCGATCATCGTCGAATCGTTAATATTCAGAGCGTGCCTAATCCGTCGTAATATGTCATTGTTCTTCATTATTGTTTCCTGCCGGATTCGTCCAAAGCCATCTGCCTTTCCAATTACTCACAATCTTATTGCATATTGTTTTGCATTCATAATGATTGGGAGCTCCCAATTATTATACCCATTTGGTTTTTATTAGACCAGCACACACCATCACCGATTGCGTGATGCTATTGCGCTTATTTGACATCATGGGATGATGAGTCGCTTTACCCGCAGAAATGCCTCAATGTCTTACGATATCCCCTTGGTATATCAAGGTTATTTTGGGGGCATGGCGCGGATAGTTATTTGGTGTTCTTGATCGTCAGCAATGTGTTGAAATGCATTCAGTGCTTATGGAATAGATAATGAGAGTGCAGATGACTGTGGGCCTTGCCGTTGTGATAATGGATATGTTCATGGATCAGGTTTACTTTTAGCAGAAGCGCTTCATCATAGAGAATTTCGTCCGCAGTGCCTACTTTTTCGAGCCGGTGTTCTTCGGAAAGCACCGCAACCCTCGAATGCAGTTCACCGACCAGCGAGAGGTCGTGGGTTGCGATGACGATAGTCTTTCCCGCTTCGTTCAAGGCAAGGATCAATTCCATAAGAAAAACCTGTGTCCTGGGGTCGAGGCCGTTCGTAGGCTCGTCAAGCAAAAGCACGTTGGGGTTCATCGTAAGGACCGACCCCAGGGCCACTCTCTTCTTTTCGCCGCCTGAGAGCATATACGTGGGCCTGCTTTTGAGGTTTTCGATCTTGAGCATCTTCAGGATTTCGATCGCCCTGTCCATAGCCTCCTCACGGTCCAATCCGACTTGAAGGGGGCCGAAGAGCAGTTCGTCGATGACCGTGGGACAAAAGAGCTGGATATCTGAATCCTGAAAGACATAGCCAATTTTCTGGCGGAAAAAGCGGAGGAATTTCTTTTCTTTAAGTGTGCTTTCCGTCACCGCCACGTCATGAAAGAGATAATCACCTCCTGACGGGAAGAGCAGCCCCGCCAGGATCTGAAGAAGCGTGGACTTGCCGCTCCCGTTGGAGCCAATGACTGCGAATTTCTCCCCGTTTGCAATCCCCAGGCTAACGTCAATCAGCGCTGCAAACTTCTGATAATAGGAGTAATGGATATTCCGAACTTGTATCATCGATTAATCTCCAATTCCAACATAGTGACTATTTCATTATCAGAAATGCGATTGCGGCTGCAATCAAACACAACCCCGTTGACCAATCCTTGCCCGTAATTTTCCGGTAGTGATAAAATTTTATCTCTCCCGAAAAACCTCTCGACAACATGGCCTTGAAGACCTCGTCACATTCGATCTGGGTCTTCTTGAAGACAAAGGCTATCCTGCCCGCAATCCAGTCGCGGGCCTCTTCCCTTCCGGTGACGCCGGCAAGCCTCGCCTTTTTTGCAAGGTGCATATCCGATACGATATGGGCGAACGTAAAGATGTATTTGTACGTCATGGAGATGATGATAAGAAATGTGTCGGGGACCCTGATAACATTCAGGGCCTTGATGATATCCGCAAAGGCAGTGGTATAAAGAATCAGAAACGAGATCGAAAGCGAATTCAGCACCCTCAGTGTCAAAAGCGAGATTATCGATATCCCCTCTTCGGTAATCCCAATAATCTGCGGCACATGATAGATCCAGAATTCGTGCGGGCGGGACAAGGTGAGCAGAGGCAGGATTACCTTTCCCGGCACGATAGCGTTCAATGCCGATGGAGCAGCAACGAGAAAACCAAATACGAACCCTAGCACAAGCACCTTTTTATAAAAGACGATCAGATTGAGGCGGCACAGTGCGGCAAGGGTGAATGTAAAAAGAAAGATCGCGGCCTCGGGCTGCACCGCCCTTTTCAGGCTTATCACGGCGATCATTAATATCCAGAAAACGATCTTTATCCGGGCGTCGAGGTCATGCAAAAAGCTCTTCTTTGACGATAAGTCCCACTGGGCATATCCTTCGGTAAAGAGTGCAGCAAACCCCTTGATCCCCTTTTCAAGATAGGACATGTCCACACGTCCGCCGCCGCGCATCTGAGAGGATGCGGAAGAAGAGTCCAGCAGAAAGGGCGGTATATTACTTTTCATGCCTGACCAGAATCTTTGAGATAATATAGAGAACTAAAGCCACGGCGGCAATGCCGACAATGGCCGATCCAATGTATGAGAAGGCTTGCGTACTAAAGGAGGCCCCCTCTGCGCTGAGATTATAATCATTGATTGGGGCCTTCCATATGTCGGCAATTTTCTTCATCCCTTCAGGCACATACCCTAATATTTTTTCAAGTGCCCCCGGTCCCCATTCTCCCCATGCTTCACCGGCGCCGAATCTTTGGGGCAGATAGATGCCAAGAGGTGTGAGAAGCGCCATGATTGCCAATCCAAGCCAGAGCTTCTTCTGAAATTTGGTCACGTTAAGCCTCCTTGACTGCATAAAGCAGCCCGGATTCGTTTTTAATGAAGTATTTCAGAATCCAGGCCGTCACCATGCCCTCGACGATACCGAAAACTGCAAGATGCTCTATCGCCATGGCCGGCACCGCAATCGATAGGGGATAGGGAGCATACAGCGGGACGCCATCAGGTCCGGCGGCGATAAGCGGCTGAATACCGAATTCGACACCCGTAAGGACGGCGGCGATAGAAAGACCTATATGCCCTGCGAAGAATGCGGCCAGATAGAATCTGGTTCCGGCCTTTTCTTTACCCTTGATAAGCCTGAAGGTCCAGTAAGAGACAAATGGCATCACCACTGCCATATTGAAGCAGTTGGCTCCGATTGCCGTAATCCCGCCATCTCCGAAGATGATTGCCTGGATTATGAGGACAACAGATACGGCAAGGACAGCAGCCCACGGTCCCAAAATGATCGCGATTACCCCGGCACCAACGGCATGCCCGGAAGTGCCTCCGGGAATCGGGATATTGAACATCATGATAAGAAAGGAAAAAGCGGCAGACATGGCAAGATAGGGTATGTGTTTATGCGACAGTTCTTTCCTTATCTTCTTCAGGGCTACTGCCCAGAATGCTATTGAGACGCCATACAGCGGAATGTATGTCTGGGGGCTCAGATATCCGTCAGGTATATGCATTGTATGCTCCCTTTAAAATCTGAATGTAATGCCCGCAAGAACCGTATTGTCGACTTCGGGCTTCGTCAGTCCGTATTTGTATCCCGCATCAACGTCGATATTTTCACTGATCGAATAAACGACTCCCCCAAGCAAAAAAGCAGGGTCGGTATGAGAGTTTTTGTCCGAGTTTCTCTGGATGCCTGTATTGGCAACCAATTTGAGCCCTTTTGCGACTTCAACCTCGGCGGCAACTGAGGCATGCCAAAGAGCTTCCCTCTGGTCGAGCTTGTTCTGGTTGCCGATATATCCGAGATTCACATGAAATGCCCACGGCTTCAACTCCCTGGTAGTAATGAAATACAGGCTGCAGGTTATTTTCCCGGTGCCAAGCTGCTTGTCCTCGTCCCCGGTAGGGAAGGTAATGCCCGGCTTCACTGCAAAGCTGAACCCGTCAGTTTCATAAAACCTCCATTTCACATCAATCACCAGGTCTCCAAACCCATTCTGACGTGCAGTCGTCCCTGAGTCCTTCGTCTTTATCCACTGATAGGGGACGCCAATGCTTACATCTGCTGTGTCAGTTATCCCACAGGTCAATGTCGATGCCGCCGGGGCGGTGCTTTGAACTGCGCCACTGTTATCTTTATCGTGCTCGTATTGACCATTGATTTCAAGCTGGAATTTTCCTTTTCCCTGAGTACTGGTGTCATCGGTGATGAGCGGCTGCGTGGCAAAGGAAGTCCCTGAGACGATCAAGGTTAGAATTACAATAAACGGGACTTTTTTCATAATGCACACTCCCGGCAAGTGAAAATTAAAAAGCCACGAAGGCTTTATCAGACCTGCAGGTCTTGTTGTGGCCTTCGTGGCTCTGCGAGTTTTACAATAGCAGAGAAGGACGTCTTTGTCAAGGCAGCCATGACTTATGTCATGACTTAGAAAATCGCAGCCTTAAAGGATATCCCGGAAGTGCGAAAAGTGATACAATATCTCTTATGCTCGGTGATTTCTCAAATACATATTCTATTTCCGGACTGACCGCTCAGGTAAGCCTCGATTCGCTTAAAGGGTTCGTTCATAATATCGAGGGTCTCCGCCATGGCGGGGATAATTACGACGCCCTTGAAGAAAGAGCCTTCTCCATCGAACAGTTTTTCCGCTCTCTGGAGTTGAGCGTCAGAAGCCAGCGCGTCCCTTTTCATGGTAAATCTTTCCGGAACATCATTGCGGATGAAGGTGAACCCCTTGATGAAAACGGAATGATCCTTATCGGTGCCCACTATGATGCGGCACAAGGAAGCCCGGGGGCCGATGACAATGCAAGCGGGGTCGCGGTGATGCTCGAAACAGCAAGAATAATGAGCAGGATTCATCTAAAAAAACACGTAAGGTTTGTCGCATTTACTCTTGAAGAGCCACAGCCGCCGAGCATTCATTTCCTGATCGGGAGCAGGCATTTCGCCGAGCAGGCTAAGAAGGCAGGAGACAAGTATCAAGCCGTGCTGATACTCGAATCGGTCGGGTATTCAAGAAGTGAAAAGGGAAGCCAGATTATTCCTTCCTTTATCCGGATTAACGCACCTGATACAGGTAACTTCCTCGGTGTCGTGGCTAACCGCGCGTCGGAATCTACTATGAAGGCGTTTCAGAGTGCTTCAACCGAAAATGTGCCGGAACTCCTGGTAGTGACATACAAAGCCCCTTTTTCCGGCTATCTTATGCCTGAAATGAGATTCAGCGACCATTCGCCCTTCTGGGACTGCGGATACCCGGCCCTCATGCTCACAGATACGGCAATGTTCAGGAATCCCTATTATCATACGGAATACGACAGGGTAGCTACGCTCGATTTCAACTTCATGTCAAATGTCGCAAAGGCTGTCATCAGTTTCGTCGCAAAACACGCCGCTGGTCTTCAGTAATGCGGAAGAGCAAGTCTCCCCTGAGCTGAGCTGCTTTTTTTTAGCGGTTTTATTGATATTTCAAGCTGTTTACTTTTCTTTTTATGTGCTGATAAAATTCAGCAACATTTATATCAAAGGAGCCATAAACATGAAAAAGGTTGCCTCTGCAAAAAAAAGGGTCCCGTCAAAGGGAACTGCTCTGAAAAAAGCTGCTTCCAGGAAATCTGTTGCTAAAAACATTACCTTAAAGAAACCTGCGGTGAAGAAATCGCTGGTAAAAAAGACCGCTGCAAAAAAAGCTACTGCAAAAAAAATGCCCTCGGGCAAAGCTGCTCAAAATAAAATAACAGCAAAAAAAGCCATTCAGAGAAAGACTGTCTCGAAGGCGAGCGCTGCAAAAAAAACCGCCCCGAAAAAAGGTGCCAGCAAATTAGAGCAGAGAAAGGCGGCGCCCATTAAAAAGGCTGCACCTCAGAGAGTGATCAAGAAGACCGTTGCTAAGGCGGGACCCAAAAAAACAGTCGCGACGACTCAAACACCGAAATTCAGGTCGAAAAGTGAAAAGTTAAAGAAAACTGCAGAAGCAAAGAAAGTCTCTCAGAAAAAAACAGCATTCAAGCCCCCTGTTACAAAGCCGGCTAACATTGCCGCACAGAAAGCTCTACTCCGCAGGAAGTCATCGAAAAAGCCGGCTGCGGACGTTATTGTCGCCCCGACGGGAACAATGAGGGCAGTAACTCCTTCAACTGAGAAGAGAATCCCTGAAAAGCATGCTTTCCCGATAAAGACAGCAAGAGCGCACCCCCTCCGGGCGATCCTTGTCAGGCTCTCCCGAGTACAAAAACCCGTCATTAAACGGCCTGCTGATAATATTGCCGCATTAGCGCGTACTCCATTACCGAACGTTCGCAGCGCCAAATTACCTTTTATGAAAAAGATCCGGCATACCTGATTCATGTTCTTCCAGCAGCTCATCAACGGTCTCACCCTGGGAAGTGTATATGCGATCATTGCCCTCGGGTACACGATGGTCTATGGAATACTGGAACTCATCAATTTCGCCCACGGTGAAATCTATATGCTCGGAGCTTACCTGGGAATCATCCTCCTAGGCTTTTTCACTGCATCGGGCTTGACGGGGCAGAGCCTCATCCTCTCTGTCGCATTGACCGTCATTCTCTCCATTTTGTTCTGTGCCATGTATGGCTTTACGATGGAAAAGATCGCTTACAAGCCTTTGAGGAACGCGCCCCGTCTGAGTCCCCTCATCAGTGCCATCGGCATATCAATATTTCTCCAGAATTATGTAATGCTCACCCAGGGAGCTACCGATAAGGTCTTTCCTTACCAACTGGGAGATACCGCCATCCATTTTGCGGATGTCCAGATGACCATAACGCAAGTGCTGATCATCGTAATCTCTGCGTTAATGATGCTCCTGCTGCACCTTTTCATCTCACGGACACGAATCGGCAAGGCGATGAGGGCGACCTCACAGGACATGACTATGGCCGCCCTCGTTGGCATCAATGTCGATAACATCATTTCGATTACTTTTGTGCTCGGCGCAATGCTTGCAGCCGTCGCAGGGGTTATGGTAGCCGTTTATTACGGCCTCGTTAATTATTCCATCGGATATATCGCCGGCATCAAGGCATTCACGGCTGCCGTGCTCGGAGGCATCGGAAGTATAAGGGGCGCGATGCTTGGCGGGATTCTCCTGGGCTTGATGGAGAGCATGGGAGCCGCCTATGTCTCAACAGAATATAAGGATGCCGTCGCTTTTGTAATTCTGATTATCCTTCTGCTCATCAAGCCCTCAGGCATCTTTGGCAGGGATTTGCCGGAAAAGGTATAGGCCTGAATGAAAATACCATCGTCACTCACTGGCCCACTGCCGAGCATACTCATTGCCGCCCTCTGGGGATCAGTCATGTTTCTCCCGTTCAAGGGTCCGGGGCCTGCTCTCATCCTTTTCGTAGCGCTTACCGCCGGCATAACCGGACTTTACGGCGTCAGCAGACTGAAGATATCCTTCCGTGTCCTTGAAGGTATACCGGAATTCCTGAGTCAGCATCGAATCCCCGCAACTGCCACCCTGGTGCTGCTTTTTACTGTTTTCCCTTTTATTCTTAACAACTATTACCTCGATGTACTCGTCATGGCGGGCATCTACTCCATACTCGCAATAGGCCTCAATGTCATTGTCGGATTCACAGGACTCCTGAATCTGGGATTTGCCGCCTTTTATGCCTGCGGAGCTTACACCTATGCTCTGCTCAATACGAAGCTTGGACTCAGCTTTTGGGTCTGTCTTCCCCTGTCGGCGGGATTCACTTCATTGATAGGCCTGCTTCTGGCCGTGCCTGCCCTGCGGCTCAGGGGAGATTACCTTGCCATTGTCACGCTCGGGTTCGGTGAGATCATGCGACTTATCCTCAACAACTGGGACAGCCTTACACACGGGCCGAACGGCATAACGGGCATCGAACCTCCTGAGATTGCAAACATCTCCTTCAGCAACATCAAATACTATTATTATCTTGTATTTATCATTCTTGTACTGTCGCTGGCAATCATAAAAAGGGTCGAAATCTCGCGCTTCGGCAGGGCCTGGAAAGCGATTAAGGAAAATGAGATTGCCGCTTCCACTATCGGGATCAACACGACCACATATAAGCTTTTTGCTTTTGCCTTTGGTACGTTCTGGGGCGGCACGGCCGGAATACTTTTTGCAGCCAAGATGCAGTTCGTCTCCCCGGAGAGTTTCACCTTTATCGAATCCGTACTCATTCTGAGCATGGTCATTCTCGGAGGTCTTGGCAATACTTACGGCGCCGTGCTGGGGGCCTTCCTGCTCGTTTTACTGCCGGAAGCGCTTCGCGAAGTACAATTATACCGGATGCTGCTTTTGGGGATCGGCCTCGTCCTGCTCATGAGGTTCAGGCCTCAGGGACTGATGGGGGTCAAATAGCTTGAACATTCTTGCCACAAAAGAGGTGAGCAAACATTTCGGTGGCATCAAGGCTGTCGAAGGGGTAAGTTTTAAGATAAAGAGCAATACCATCGCCAGCATTATCGGCCCCAATGGCGCCGGCAAGACGACCCTTTTTAACTGCCTTACGGGAATTACCAAACCATCGAAAGGTCAGATACATTTCAGGGACAGGGACATCTCAGGCCTGCCGCCCCATGAGGTAGCGAAACTGGGCATCGCGCGGACGTTCCAGAATATCAGGATTTTCCCTGATATGACTGTCATCGAAAATGTAATGGTAGCCCAGCATGCTCGCGTATGCTATGGCCTGCTGAGCGCCATCCTCCGTAGTAATAAATTCAGATCGCGTGAAGCCGCTATAAGAGAAAAAGCTTATGAATTTCTCGAACTCACCAGTCTCCAAGACTTTGCCGGAACATACGCGGGCAATTTGCCATACGGCAGCCGAAGAAGGCTCGAAATCGCGCGGGCTCTCGCGACTGCGCCGGAGCTCATCCTTCTGGATGAGCCGACCGCCGGAATGAATCCGTCCGAGACACAGGATGTGATGAACCTGATCAAAACGATCCGGGAGCTCGGGAAGACGGTCATTATCATTGAGCACGACATGCGTCTGGTCATGGGCATTTCGGACTGGATTGTCGTCCTTGACCATGGTGTCAAGATCGCCGAAGGGCCTCCTGAAAAAGTGAAGAATGATTCTCTTGTTATAGAGGCCTATCTTGGAAAGGAAATATCTCACTAACATGCTCATTTTGCGTTCGATACAGACATCTTACGGACCTATAAAGTCGCTGAAAGGCATAGATATCGAGGTTCGCAAGGGTGAAATCGTCTGTCTTCTGGGAAGCAACGGTGCCGGCAAAACAACGACCCTCATGACGATTTCGGGCATCCTGCGTCCCGATGCCGGGGATATAACGTTCGAAGGTGAGTCATTAGTGACACTGTCAGCGGACAAGATTGTACGAAAAGGGATATGCCAGGTCCCTGAAGGCCGGAGGATCTTCCAGAAGCTCACGATACGGGGCAACCTCGAAATGGGGGCTTTCAGCGATCCCGGTAGTGCCGGTCGAAACCTTGAGACAGTCTATTCGCTTTTCCCGATCCTCAGGGAACGGTCGAACCAGATGGGGGGAACCCTTAGTGGCGGCGAACAACAGATGCTCGCGATCGGAAGGGCCCTAATGGCCAACCCCAAACTGCTGCTCCTGGATGAGCCGTCCCTGGGCCTCGCTCCCATTATGGTAAACAAGATTTTCAGAACCATCCAAGAAATCAGCAAAGGGGGTATAACAGTGCTCCTCGTAGAACAGAATGCCAGGGCCGCCTTAAGGCTATCCCACCGGGGATACGTGCTCGAAAACGGAACCATAAAATTGAGCGGGACGGGAGAAGAACTTCTCGGAAATGAAGAGGTCAGAAAGGCTTATTTAGGAGTCTAATTATCATGATATAATCTCGTTCTCCTGTTTCCCCTGATCTCTTTTTTCCTTTCTACAGGCGTCTTTGCTGATTTGACTTTTCCACCGATCATCTTCAAAAATATAGTTTATGATCAATGAGTTTGAATCAAAAATCCTCTCAGGCCTATCATTGACGGTAGCAGATGGCGCTCTGCTGGCGGAAACAGGGCCCGAAGCTTTGCCCAATCTCTTCTCTGCGGCTGAAAGGATCAAAAAGAGATTCTTTGGGGATACCGTAGAGCTCTGCACTATCGTCAATGCCAAGTCCGGCGCCTGCCCAGAGGACTGTTTCTACTGTGCCCAATCATCGAAAAACAAATCGGCAATCGATATTTTCCCCCTTATCAGCAGGGACGCTATACAGAGAAAGGCAGTTGAGGCCAAAGAGAGTGGCATACGAAGGTTTAGCATCGTTACAAGCGGGAGAAAACCGGGCAAAAAAGAACTTAAAGAGATAGCCGGGACCTTTGGTGAAATAAGAAAAATCGGCCTCCATACCTGCGCCTCACTAGGCCTGCTTGACAGGGATGAACTCGGCTATCTCAGAGACTATGGACTTGAGCGCTATCATAACAATCTCGAGACATCGGAGAGATTTTTCCCTTTTATCTGTACAACACACCGTTTCGCTGAAAAGATCGAGACTATCGAGAAAGCCAGGTCTATTGGGCTTTCGCTCTGTTCGGGCGGCATTTTCGGGATGGGAGAGACCTGGCAGGACAGGATCAACCTCGCTTTGACCATACGGACCATCGGCGTCGATTCTGTCCCAATCAATTTTCTCAATCCTATCAAAGGCACGCGCCTGGACCATCTTTCACCATTATCTCCCGACGAGGCGCTGAAGGTGATAAGCGTTATCCGGTTTATGCTCCCGCAAAAGGAGATAAGAGTCTGCGGCGGCAGAATACAGACCCTTGGGAATTTTCATTCAATGATCTTCAAAGCGGGGGCCGACTCTGTCATGACAGGAAATTACCTGGTAACCACAGGCAGAACGTTCGACGATGACCTGGAGATGCTCAATGAAGAAGGGCTGCGGCTCCGTACCGACTGAATTAGTTCAGAACTATGCACATCGAAACACATCCGGATCGGCGATGCAAGATTATTCGAATCTCCTGATATGGTGATGTGAGTCACATGAAAAACCCCGTGAAACACTTACAATTATATCAGGCAGACTACAGAAAGGAGGTACGTTATGCTCAAGATACTCAAGTTAATCATCGCTTCATGGATAATCTTCGCATTTATAGCCGTCGCCAATAATGGTGGGTACAAGATCAGGGCAATGGAAGGTGATACGCATAAAGTCGTCAGCAAGACGATCAACATCGTGGCCGATAAGGCTGACAGCATTAAGGAGCAGGCCGATACTGCAAAAGATAATGTCAAACGCATTGCGGGAGCGAAAAAAGAGGTAGCACAGACTGACGAAACGCTGTTGCCGGTAAAGAAGTCAAAAATCAGATAGAAACTTTTCAAAGCAAGCATTGCCCTGCGGAAATCGCATAGTAACGATTTTTCTGCGGGAACTTTATAATCCCTTATTGAGAAATCCCTTAACCAGTTCGTCGGTGAATCGCTTCTCCAGATCTATCTGGGGGCCGAAGAATTTTCTTTTTAACATTAGCAGGTCGTTCAAACCCTTGACATCGTATCCCTCATCGGGAATATTTGCCTCGGGATTCGGAGTGATAATGAAGAGTTTCTTCCTTCCGATCACTACCCTCCAGCAATGCCCTTCCTTGTCATCCAGTTCGAGGATAACCTGGGCGTGATATAGATTCTGGACTAAATGGGCATGTGCAGCGAGAAACGCGTTCCGGTCAAGATGGCGGGATTCATAGATACGGTGCCAACGAGGGTGGTAAAATCTCAGCGTTCCGGAGGTGCCGGGGCCTGTACCTTCCGACGGAACGATCTCAAAGTCGAACTGCACTAAATCCAGGTAAGCCTTGTTGCCTCGACTGGCCGGATAGTGTTCAAGCCATACGATTTTCTTTTCAGGTACCCCAGAAAGGTAATCGGCGTAGATTTGTGACGCGATTCGATCACAGACATTAGTAATGGACAGAGCAGTGTTATCGCTCCGCTCGGTAAGCACGACGCACCGCACTTCATTGTCATATTCGACGATATCGAGATCACAGAAAAAAGCTGCTTCTTTTGACGCAAAATGGCCCATTTTATAGTGGAATGGTCCGCTATAGATAACCCGCATATGCCATCCTCCGATCTGCTGGCCTAATATGACTGAAAAGGTATACCTTAATTGTATTATTGTACCATACTTGGGAGAGTATCATTTGTCAAATGCTTGGATTCAAACCACAGCGCAACACCTGCCCATCCGTCTCTCCGGCGGTTTTCGGTAGCAACGTTGACTGCAAGTGAATAAACCAGCCTTATGTTGGCCAGACTCCTCTTGCTTCTGTCGGCTTGATTTTGTGTTATTATTTAACTAAAGATTAATGAAGAAGAGTATTCCTTTTAAATTGGGGGTGATTAATGGCTATTATAATGAAAAGTAAAAATGCAAGGATCCTTAACCTCCTCAGAAACATACCCTTTTTCGAGGGGCTTTCTGAAAAGGAATTTTTCGATCTGAAGCATATATTCGTGGAAAGGAATTATGCGAGGAATAAAACCATCCTCCTCGAAGAAGATACCCTCAATTACATGTACATAATTCTTGCGGGGAAGGTGAAGGTAGTGCATTCCGGCCTCAACGGGAAGGAACACATCGTCGCCATTCACAAAAAGGGAGATTTCTTCGGCGAAATGGCCCTTCTTGATGGCAAGACGTCTCCCGCCACTGTCGTGGCCCTCGAAGACACTTTAATTGCCATTATCTCAAAAAAGGATTTTGAAAAGTATTTACTGAAAAACGATAAAGTATTGAGGCAGACCGTCTCAATCCTCTGCTCCCGGTTGCGAGAGGCATGGATGATGATCAAGGTCCTGAGTCTACCCAATGCAGAAGACAGGGTAAGAGCGGTGATTAAGATCCTAAGCAATTATTATGGGTTTAAGGATGCACGAGGAACGGTCCTCAGCTCCAACCTCACTCACCAGAATATCGCCGATTATTCGCTTGTCTCACGTGAGACCGTCACCAGACTAATGAACCGCTTGGCAAAAGAGGGAGAGATCGAGATTCTTGAAAACAGGGACATCGTTTTGAAGCCTTCTTTTACGCAGAAGATGCTTGAACTGTGACCATTGTCACATTGATGAGGCTTTTCGACCGCACGCTTTGATTAGAGGCCCTGCATTCAGGGCTATATTTGATCACTTTTACAAAGCACTTTTAGTAATGGACGTCCTCTGGCTTCTCGCGATACTTTTGCCTCTTATCGCCAGTATCTATTCTTTATCGGTGAAGGCTTAAGACGATCCCAATTTTTTCCTGCATCCTTTTCAGCGCCCTCTAAAGCGTCCAGATAATACCTTCCCCTGATGCACGAATCTTCCTTTAATTGTATTATAATCACCTATGTGGAATATACGTATGAGAGCCTCACGGCAGGAGAAAAGCAGGAAATCAGTGACCGAAATCCCGACTGAAATTCACATTTCAGGCGCAGAGGGAATTTATGAAGAGCCCGATATATCAAGAATATGCTCGGAACTCATACGGCGCGCTTTTTTCCATCCAAGGGGAAGGCCGGACAGGATTGTGCTTACCGTTGAAGAGATAAAAGAGAGTCCCCTGAAGGTTTCTCTGCTGCCGGTTAGAACGCTCCAATGCCCTTGTCCTGCGGCAGCATGGGATTTGATTCTACAGCACATGATGAAACGCGGTGTCTCGGGCCAGGCATTGAAGACGGCTTTCAGGATTCTGAAATCCGAAAAGACCATGAGGGGTGCCGCGCTTGTAACAGCAACAACGGGCAGGCGCTGGGAACCGGACAGCAAAAGAGGGATCAGGGTGTCCCGCCTGGGTATTGATAAGACATCTGAAAAAAGGCTGGCGCGCAAACTTTCAGCCCTGCATATAAATAATCCTACCGTCAAGGAAGCGGTCATCCTCGCTTCCAAGGTTGCTTCATGCAAGGATGTCATTGCAGAAGTCTGCATCTCCGATGATCCCGACTACACCACCGGATACATAGCTTCCCGTAATTTCGGGTATCTGAGAATACCCAATATCAAGAAACCGGGGGAGTTGCACGGCGGAAGGGTCTTCTTTGTGAGAGAAAAGTTCGTCAAAGAAAAAGTCATAGACTACCTTGAACGAAATGCGGTGCTCCTGGAGTGCGCAAATGAGTAGAAGAATCGTTATTATCGGCAATCCTGTGGCAGGCGGCGGG
>Ga0209048_10001680_pt1 | contig 22491 bp, 21 predicted proteins | sample FrelakmetCRP12CR_FD_187146 | JGI IMG/M metagenome (GOLD analysis project Ga0209048, IMG submission 187146) | Freshwater lake sediment microbial communities from the University of Notre Dame, USA, for methane emissions studies - CRP12 CR (SPAdes)... | ecosystem: Environmental > Aquatic >... | reverse complement strand
CACCTGGTGGAACGACGGCGCCCGCTGGTGGGCCTTCGCCGCCACAACCACGATCGCGCTCGCCGCCGCCGCCGCACTCCCCCGCGAACCCCTCCGCGCCACCCTCGCGGGCCTCGCCACCGCCGGCACCATCACCGCGACCGGCATGGCCGTCACCGCCGCCTTCGGGCCCACCGCAGCCATCGGTGTCGCCGTGACCGCCACCGCCGCCGCCGTGTTCCTGGCCACCATCTGGATCTGGCCCGACCGCCTCGAAGCCCGCACCACCGAAGCGATCGCCGCCCTCGGCGCCGCCACCGGCTGGATCATCACCATCACCTGGTGGAACGACGGCGCCCGCTGGTGGGCCTTCGCCGCCACAACCACGATCGCGCTCGCCGCCGCCGCCGCACTCCCCCGCGCGACCGCGCCATCTCTCCGGACGGTGGTTGCGGGCGTCACCGCGGCCAGCGGCGTCGCCTCGATCGGCATGGCCGTCAGCGCGGGCGGGGGCACCCGGGTCGCCGTGGCCCTCGCGTTCGCCGTTCCTGCCGGGTTCGTGCTCTTCGTGGGCGCCTACGCGCTGGCCGGCCGGGACGAGGGCCCCCTCATCGAGACGCTGGGGGTGATGGGACTGTTCGGCGCTCTTGCAGCCGCCAACGCGGACGCCGTGCTCGTCAGCGGAGCCACCGCCGGACCTGCCGCCGTCCACGATCAAGTCATCGCCTCGGCGGCCGTCCTCACCACGGCCGTACCTGCCTTCGCGCTCGCCGGCATTCACGCGAGCCGCGAGGCCTACCGATGGGTTGCCGCAGGAACCGCGGTCGGCGCGCTGTGGCTGTCCTCGGCGCCGCACACGTCGACACGGTCGAGGCGTACACACTTCCGGCAGCGGCGCTGGCCCTGACGGCCGGCTACCTCAATCGCCACACCACCGCGGGGTCGGATCCGTGGCTGGCCTACGGGCCCGGCCTCGCCATCGGCCTCGGCCCCTCGTTGGTGCTCGCGGTCGGGCCCGGTCAGGTCGCCCGACCCGTCCTCCTGCTCGTCGTCGGTGCCGGGATCGTCCTCATCGGCGTGTGGCACAAGCTCCAGGCGCCGTTCGTGCTCGGCATCGTCACCCTCGTGACCCTCGCTGTCGACACCCTCGGCCCTGTCGCCGGTCGGCTTCCCAAGTGGGTGTTCCTCTCCCTCGCCGGCCTGGCCTTCATCTGGCTCGGCGCCACGATCGAACGCCGTCTCCGCGACCTGCGCCACGCACGCGATGCCTTCGGTCACCTCCACTGAGCTCAGGCAGCGTGGCGCCCCGACCACCACACGTGATCACCCGGCGTTCTGGCCCCCGATTCGTACCGCTCAGGGGTGGCGGGTTGCCGAAACGCGGGGGTGGGAGGCGGGTGTCGGGCGGAAACGCTGAGCGGGGGCAGAAGCGGCGGGTAGCGTGGCGTCATGCCGAGCTTCGACATCGTGTCCGAGGTGGACACCCAGGAAGTCCGCAACGCCGTCGACCAGGCTGCCCGTGAACTGGCCACCCGGTACGACTTCAAGGGCACCAACTCCACCGTCGAGTTGAAAGAGCACGAGATCGAGTTGCGGTCGGTGAGCGAGGACCGCATCAAGGCCGTGCTGCAGGTGCTCGAGGAGAAGCTCGTCCGTCGGAAGGTGTCGCTCAAGGCGGTCGACGCGGGCAAAGTCGAAGACGCCGCGGGCGGCACCGTGCGCCAGGTGCTCACCCTTCAAGCGGGCATCAACACCGACAAGGCCCGAGAGGTCAACAAGTTCATCAAGGGCCTGGGCCTCAAGGGCATCCAGTCCCAGACCCAAGGCGATCAGGTGCGCGTCACCGGCAAGAAGCGCGACGACCTGCAGGCCGTCATCGCCGCGCTGCGCGAGGCCGACCTCGGCATCCCACTGCAGTTCGAGAACTTCCGCGACTGACCCGCCGTCGCAACCCGGTCAGTCGTAGTAGCCGGAGTGGATGTACACGCAGGGCACACCTTCTTCGTGGAACATGTGCACGTTGCGGCGGTCGTCCTCGAAGGCGAGGCGCGGATCGAACCCGTAGTGACGCAGCTCCCAGACGCTGCGGCGCTTGAAGTCACGTGACGCGCCGTAGTCACCGAAGTCGCGCATGACCAGCAGGTCCCAGCGCAACTCGTAGCGGCGCAGCCAAGCGAGCGTGTTGGCCTGCACCCGGATGGGCCGGGCGGTCAGCAACACGATGCGATGACCGGGGTCGATGACCTCGAGCATGCGGGCCACCTCGTCGATGAGCGGGTCGTCGCCGCAGGCCTCGAAGAACGCCTCCCAGTCACGGTAGGGGCGCTCGAGGAAGTGCTGGCGGCCCGCGGCGTCGGAAAGCACACCGTCCATGTCGAACACGACCGCCGGACCGGCCTCGACGGGTTCGTCGCTCCAGTACCAGTTGTCGGGATCGGTGAGACGGGCCACGCGTCGAATCAATCTTCTTGCGGGCTCTCGGCCGCCCGGCGGCGGATCTCCTCCACCACACCCGCATCGGCCAGGGTCGTCGTATCGCCGAGCTCCTCGCCCTCGGCCACGTCGCGCAGCAGCCGACGCATGATCTTGCCGCTGCGCGTCTTGGGCAGATCGGGAACCACGATGACCGACTTCGGCCGTGCGGTCGGCCCGATCTTCACGGCGACGTGCTGACGGATCTCCTCGACCAGTTCCTCGGTGGGATCGACCCCGTTGCGGACGATGATGTAACCGACGATGGCCTGGCCGGTGGTCTCGTCGCTGGCGCCGACGACCGCCGCCTCGGCCACCGCGTGGTGATCGACGAGCGCCGACTCGACCTCGGTGGTCGAAACCCGATGGCCTGACACGTTCATCACGTCGTCGACCCGCCCGAGCAGCCAGAGGTAGCCGTCCTCGTCGATCTTGCACCCGTCGCCGGCGAAGTAGCGCCCCGGGAACCGGTTCCAGTAGGTCTGGCGGTAGCGCTCGGGATCGCCCCAGATGCCGCGCAGCATCGCCGGCCAGGGTCGGGTGAGCGTGAGGTAGCCGCCGCCGTGCTCGATCTTCTCGCCGTGGTCGTCGACGACCTCGACCCCGATGCCGGGGAACGGGAAGGTGGCCGAGCCCGGTTTGAGCGTGGTGACGCCGGGCAGCGGCGTGATCATGTGGCCGCCCGTCTCGGTCTGCCACCACGTATCTACGATGGGGCAGCGACTCCCGCCGATGTGGAGGTGGTACCACATCCACGCCTCGGGGTTGATGGGCTCACCAACCGAACCGAGCAGGCGCAGACTCGACAGGTCGTGCTTGGCCGGCTCCTCGGCCCCCCACTTCATGAACATGCGGATGGCCGTCGGCGCCGTGTAGAGCTGCGTGACGCCGTACTTCTCGATGAGGGCCCAGAGGCGGTCCTTGCCCGGCGTGTCCGGCGTGCCCTCGTAGATCAACGACGTCGCCCCGTTGGCCAGCGGGCCGTACACGATGTAGCTGTGCCCCGTGACCCACCCGATGTCGGCCGAACACCAGTAGACGTCGTCGTCGGGGTGCAGGTCGAACACGACCTTGTGGGTGTAGGCGACCTGGGTGAGGTACCCGCCCGTGGTGTGCATGATGCCCTTGGGCTTGGCCGTCGTGCCCGAGGTGTAGAGCAGGTAGAGGAGGTCCTCCGCGCCCATGTGCTCGGGTGGGCAGTCGGGGGCTGCGGTGGCCATCAGCTCGTGGTACCAGTGGTCGCGACCATCGACCATCTCGACATCGCTCTCGGTGCGGCGCACAACCACGACCCCGGTGACCGACGGGGTCGACGGGATCGCGCTGTCGACGTTGGGCTTGAGCGGTGCGGCGGCGCCTCGCCGAAACCCGCCATCGGCGGTGATGATGACCTTGGCCTCGGCATCGTTGACCCGATCGATGATCGAGTCGGGTGAGAAGCCGCCGAAGATCACCGAGTGGGCGGCACCGATGCGGGTGCAGGCCAACATGGCCACAGGGAGCTCTGGGATCATCGGCATATAGATGGCGACCCGGTCACCCCGTTCGACCCCCAGGCCCTTCAGCGCGTTCGCGAAGCGCTGCACCTCGTCGAGCAGGTCGGCGTAGGTGATGGTGCGGGTGTCGCCGGGCTCGCCCTCCCAGTGGTAGGCGACCTTGTCGCCACGGCCGGCCTCGACGTGGCGGTCGAGGCAGTTGTAGGAGACGTTGAGCGTGCCTCCCGAGAACCACTTGGCGAACGGCAGATCCCATTCGAGCACAGTGTCGAAGTCGTCGAACCAGGTGATGAGCTCGCGGGCCTGGCGGGCCCAGAACGCCTCGGGGTCGGCCTCGGCCTCCTCGTAGATCCCGGCACCGGCGACCACTGCCGCGGCCACGAAATCCGGTGGCGGCGGGAACAGTCGGTTCTCGACGAAGTAGTCCTCGATGGTGGGCTCGGACATGGCGCTGGCGCTCCCCCTTGCCGCGGCGTGACGGTCGGCGCCGAGCCTACAGGGCGCCGACCGGGCGCACGCCCGACGGGTCGGAGCCGGCGGCTACCCGGGGACGTCCCACTCGGCGACCAGGAACGCACCCAGTCCGGCCGGGTCGACGAGGGCCTCGGCCTCGCGAATCCGACTCCGGCCCCGCACCGCCTCGAGGTCGCCGAGGTGGGCTCGTTCGTGCCAGGTCCGACGCCCTTCGGCGACGAGCTCCTCGAGGCCGTGGGCGGCGAGGAAGGTCGCCTGGTCGCGGACCCGGGTCGGGCGCGCGACCCGCGCGAGCTGGTCGAAGGCGACCTCGGCCGTGATGTCCTGTCCCCCCAGCTGCTCGAGCGGCGCTCGTCCCGGCTCGTGGCCGTGATACGTGCGCAGCCAGTCGTGACCGGGCCGGCAGGCCAGCGCGGCGGTGTCGGCGCCGTAGTCGATCAGCACCACCCGGCCGCGTTCGACGAGGTCGAGGGCCCGACGCAACCAACGCCCCGCATCGAGCTGGACCGGGATGCGCCCGCCGGTGGGGGCATCGGGCGCCAGTCGGTCGGCGAAGGCCGCGAGATCGTCGGGGGCCGGCACCAGCTGTTCGACCAGGGCACCGGAAGGGGCCAGCGTCACCCGGACCTCGAACCATCCATCGACGTGGCGCTCGAGGAGACGGAAGGCCACGTTGTCGAGCAGTTCGTTGGCCAGCACCACGCCGGTCAGGCGGATGGCCGGAAGGTCGGCAAGCGAGACGACCCGCGGGCCTGATCCGACCCGGCGACCACCGGCCTCGGCCGCGACCTCCGCACCCGGGTCGTCGCCGACCGGCGGTAGCGCCAGTGCGGGCTCACCGACCGGGAGACGGTCGGCCTGCCGCGACCGCAGGGCGGCTGATCGCTCCACGAGGACGTAGGTCAGCGCGGGCAGGCACGCCGGTGCCGCCGCGATGACGGATAGGGCCAGGGTTCCCGTACCGGCGGCCGCCTCCACCACGATGAAGGGGTCGGGTTCGCCCAGATCGCGCCACCACCCGTCGAGCGCCCGCGCCAGGACCGCCCCGAAGAGGGGCCCGACCTCGGGACTCGTGATGAAGTCGCCCCGGCGCCCGGCGCCGCCACCGGTGACGTAGAACCCGTGAGTCGGGTCGTACAGGGCGAGGTCCATCACCTCGTCGAACGGCAGCGGGCCCCGACGGCGGATCCGGGCGACCAGTTCGTTCTCGAGCGGGTCGGGGCGGTCGGGCACCGCGAGGGGCGGGCGCTCAGCGCCCGAGGCCGAGGAGGGTGACGTTCTCGGTGAAGTGGGTGACCACGCCCGGCGCGACACCGAACAGCAAGGTGACCGCCACGGTGAGGGTCAGCGCTATGGACAGCGACGCGGGCACCTTGATGGGCGTGACATCGCCGTCGATCGGTTCCTCCATCCACATCATCCGGGCTATGCGCGCGTAGTAGAAGAGCGCGATCACCGAGTTGATGCCGACGATCACGGCCAGGATGTAGCCCGCCGTCGTGCCCGCCGAGACCAACGAGCTGAAGATGGCGAACTTGGCGAACCATCCTGCGAGGGGCGGGATGCCGGCGAGGGAGAAGAGGAAGATCGTCATGGCGACCGCGAGACCCGGCGCGTACTGGAACAGGCCGGAGAACGAGCGGATGTCGGCCGACCGGGTCTTGCGGGCCACGGCGATGATCACCGCGAAGGCCCCGAGGTTCATGCCGGCGTAGATGACCAGATAGGTGACGATCGAGCGCACGGCCTGATCGCCGGTGGCGAGGCTGGTGCCGGCGACGGCCAGCGGCGCCAACATGTATCCGGCCTGAGCGATGCCCGAGTAGGCCATCATGCGGACCACGTTGTCCTGGCGGAGCGCGGTGAGGTTGCCGAGGAACATGGTGGCCACGGCGAGCACGAAGAGGAGGGGCTGCCACACGTCGTGGCGGCCGTAGAGGCCGACGAAGATCAGAAGCATCATCGCGACGAACCCGGCGGCCTTCGAAGCGACGGCCAGGAAGGCGGTCACCGGGGTGGGTGCGCCCTCGTACGTGTCGGGTGCCCACGTGTGGAACGGCACTGCCGACACCTTGAACCCGAAGCCGATCACCACGAACACGATGGCCAGGGTGATCATCGGCTTGGTGTCGCCCCGCGCCAGCTGCACGCCGATCTCTGACAGAAGGGTGCTCCCGGTGGCGCCATAGAGCAACGACATGCCGTACAACAGCACGGCCGAGGCGAAGACGCCCATCAGGTAGTACTTGAGACCGGCCTCGTTGCTGCGAGCGTCGCGCTTGCGCCAGGCGGCGAGCATGTACGCGGGGATCGAGAGCAGCTCGAGGGCGACGAAGATGCTGATCAGGTCCCGAGCCGAGGCCATGACCATCATGCCCAGCACCGAGGCCAGGATGAGTTGGTAGTACTCGCCCTCCCAGTAGTCGCCCTCGGCGATGTAGTTGGTAGACAGCAGCACCACGATGTAGGCAGCCAACAGGAACAACGCCTTGAGCACGAGGGCGAAGTTGTCGACCACGTACGCCCCGCCGAACATCGATCGCCCGTCGCCGTTGTAGGCGAGGGTCACGACCGGGATCGCCGCGGCCAGCAGGCCGATGCCCGCGAGGGAGGCCATCAGCGGCTTGGCCCGGTCGCCGAGAAGGGCGTCGAGCAGGATCAGCACCACGATCACCGAGGTGAGGACGATCTCGGGCGCGAAGGCGTGGTAGTCGATCTTCGGCGCCACGAAGGCGAAGGTCGCGAGCTGACCGATCATCGCGGGCTCAGTTCCCCGCCCGGATGAACCCGGAGACGACGCCGGCCGTCACCGCGGGATCGGTCACGTGGAAGATGATGTTGGGGAAGAAGCCGAGCACGACGATGAGCACGAGCATCGGGGTCCACGCCAGCCACTCGGTGGGCAGCACGTCACGGATCTTGTGGTCGGCGAACTCGGGCTTGGGCATGCCGAACGCGACCCGCTGGAACAACCAGAGCAGATAGCCGGCCGCGAACACGGTGCCGATCGCGGCTACGACCATGTATACGCGGAACAGCGCCTGGTTGAGGTCACCGCCCGGGCTGTAGGACGCCAGGATCGCCGGGAACTCACCCCAGAACCCGGCCAGGCCGGGTAGACCAAGCGAGGCCATGGCCGCGAAGCCGAGGATCCAGCCCATGTGCGGGGCCTGCTTGAGCAGGCCGCCGAGACGACTGATCTCGAGGGTGTGGAACCGCTCCTTGGTCGAGCCGGCGACGAAGAACAACATGCCGGTGATGAGGCCGTGGGCGACCATGCCGAAGATCGCGGCGTTGATGCCGAAACTGGTGAGCGTGGCGATGCCGAGCATCACGAAACCCATGTGGGCGACCGACGAGAAGGCGATGAGCCGTTTCATGTCGGTCTGAGCCAGACAGCACAACGCGCCGTAGATGATGCCGATCACCGCCAGCAACGCGATGAACGGGGCCCACTTCTGGGCCGCGCCGGGCAGGATCGGCAAGGCGATGCGCACGAACCCGTAGGTGCCCAGCTTCAGCAGCACCGCGGCCAGGATGACCGAGCCGACGGTGGGCGCCTGGGTGTGGGCGTCCGGTAGCCACGTGTGGAAGGGGAACATCGGCACCTTGATGCCGAAGCCCATGAACATGCCGCCGAAGATCCACAGCGCGGCACCCGTCGAGATGCCCGTCGCCGCCGCCGGCAACAGGCGCATGTCGAAGGTGTGGGCCAGCGTTCCGTCGGGGAGCAGCACCTTGTCGGACAGGAAGTACAGCGCCAGGAAGCTGACGATCATCAGCGCGGAGCCGAACAGCGTGTACAGGAAGAACTTGATGGCGGCGTACTGGCGCTGCTCGCCGCCCCACACGCCGATCATGAAGTACATGGGGAGCAGGACGACCTCGAAGAAGACGAAGAACAAGATGAGGTCCTGCGCCGCGAACGTGCCGATCATGCCCGTCTCGAGGATCAGGATCAGGATCAGGAACGCCTTGGGGTTCTGCGGCTCGGGGAAGTGGTTCCAGGAGTAGATGACGCACAGCGGCACGACCAGGATCGTGAGCGCGATGAGCGGCAACGAGATGCCGTCGATGCCCAAGACGTAGCGGGCGTTGATGAACGGGATCCAGGCCTTGTCGACCACGAACTGCAGCTCGCGGCTGCGGTCGTAGTCGAAGTTGGTGAGCAGCAGCACGCCCATCACGACAACCGCCAGGGTGGTGACCAGGGCGACGATCTTGTGCAGCTCTTCCTCGGCCTTGGGGATGACGAGCATCACCACCGCTCCGATGAGCGGGATGAACACCGTGAGCGTCAGCCCCCAGTTGTTGAGAAAGTCTTTCATCGGATTCCCAGGCTCCTAGATGACGAACACGAAGATGCCGGCGAGGACGACCGCCGCTGCGAACAACAGCGCGGCGTACTGCTGGACCTTGCCGGTCTGGATGCGGCGCAGGAGCTGGCCCGATTCCTCGGACACCAGACCCGAACCGTTGACGATGCCGTCGACGACCTTCTGGTCGACGTCGCGGTAGAGCACCTGTGCGAAGCTGCGAGAGAGGGTGCCGGCGCCGTTCACCACGGCGTCGATGACGTGCATGTTCACCCAGTACATTGCCCGCGCGATCGGGCCCTTGGTGGTGGCGACGATGACGTCGGTGTAGAGGGTGTCGAGGTAGTACTTGTTCTCGAGCAGCACATAGCCCTTGTTGAACACGCCCTTGCGGCTCATGCCCATGAACGGGCTCTTCTGGCGCCAGTAGTACTGGTAGGCGAGCGCGATCGACAGCAGCGCCAGGCCGGTCGACAGCAGCGCCAGCCAGAACGTGAAGCTCGGATGCGACAACTGCTCGGGGAAGGCAAAGCGGGGCTCGACGTAGTACTCGAACCGGGTGGTCCACCCATCGGGGGCACCGAGGATCTTCGGGAAGTTCAAGAGGCCGAAGCCGAGGGCGCCGATCGTGAGCAAGATGAGCGGGACGGTCATGACCCGCGGGGACTCGTGGGGGTGGCCGTGGCCGCGGTACTCGCCGAAGAAGGTGAGGTAGATGGCCCGGGTCATGTACGCGGCGGTCATCACGGCACCGATCAGGCCCATCACCAGCATGAGCATGTAGGCGCCGCCCGCCTGACCCTGCTGAGCCCCGGCCAGGATCTCGTCCTTCGACCAGAAGCCGGCGAGCGGGAAGATGCCCATGAGGGCCGCGGTGCACAAGACGAACGTCCAGAACGTCTTGGGCATGTACTTGCGCAGCCCGCCCATCTCACGCATGTCGAAGGTGTGGTGGGCGGCGTGGCTGACGGAACCGGCGCCGAGGAACAGCCCGGCCTTGAAGAAGGCGTGGGTGAAGAGGTGGAACACGCCGCCGGTCCAGGCCCCGACACCCAGGGCCATCACCATGTAACCGAGCTGGCTGATGGTGGAGTATGCGAGCACCTTCTTGATGTCGTGCTGCACGAAGGCCAGCGCGGCGCCGCCGACGATGGTGACCCCGCCGATGATGGCGACGTAGTTGACCGTACCGGTGCCGATGCTGAGGCCGTTGAAGAAGACCGCGTAGAGCCGGGCGATGAGGTACACGCCGGCACAAACCATCGTGGCGGCGTGGATGAGCGCCGAGACCGGGGTGGGGCCGGCCATAGCGTCGGGCAGCCAGGTGTGCAACGGGAACTGACCCGACTTGGAGGTGACCCCGCCGAACAGGCACAGCGCACCAACGAGCAGGAGCGCGTGGTTGGCCGTGGGAGAGAGCGCGTACTCGTTGATGTGCTCGACACCGAAGCTCACCGCGCCCGACGCGAAGAACGTGATGATCACACCGACGATGAGGCCGACGTCGCCCACGCGGTTGGTGATGAACGCCTTGAGCGCGGCGTCGCTGTTCTTCTTGTCCTCCCACCAGTGCCCGATGAGCACGAAGGAGCACACGCCCACCAGCTCCCAGCCCACGAGCATCTGCAACGTGTTCGACGACATGACGTAGAAGAGCATCGCCGCCGTGAACAGACTCAAGAAGGCGTAGTAGTGGGTGAATCGCTCGTCACCGTGCAGGTACTCGGTGGAGTAGATGTGCACCAGCAAGGAGACGATCGTCACCATGATGAGCATCATCGTGGTGAGGCCGTCGACCAGCGTGCCCGCCTCGAACTTGAGCCCGCCCATCTCGAACCAGGTGACCGTCTTGATCACCGGCGGCACGCTCGGAGTCGACTCGCCCTCGGCGCTGGTGGTGGCGGGCTCGGCCCCCGTTGTCGCGCTGGGGCCTCCCTCCTGGATGGCAGCGGCCTGCTCACCGATACCCGACGCGCCTTCGGAGGCGTTGGACGGGGCCGGCGTGGACTCGGTGGTCGAGCCCCCCTCGGTGGTGGTGGCCTCGGCCGGAACGATTTGGGGCGGGTTGTTCGTGCGCTGCACCCACTGCACACCCGCGCCCAGCGACAGCACGAGGCAGGCGGCCACCGCGAAGATGCCGATGCCCGAGCTGCCCTTCTCAGGCAGGCGCTTACCGAAGAACAAGATCGTCACGAACGACCCCGCCATGATGACGGGGATGATCCAGGCATGCTCGAGGAACCAACCGGCGTGTTGCTCCATGTGCTGGCGTCAGCCCTTCATGAGATCGATGTCGTCGATATCGATGCTCTTGCGGTTGCGGTAGATCATCAGGATGATCGCCAACCCGACACCGACCTCGGCGGCGGCGATGGCGATCACGAACAGGGCGAAGACCTGGCCCGAGAGGTTGGCGGGGTCCTTGGCGTGCCACAGGGCGCCGAAGGCGACGAGGTTGATGTTGACCGAGTTCAAGATGAGCTCGATCGACATGAGCACCAGCACGCCGTTCTTGCGGGCCAGCACGCCGTAAACACCGATGCAGAAGAGCACCGCACCCAGGAACAGGAACTGGTTGACGAGCATCAGTCACGCCTCGCGAGGACGATCGCGCCGATGAGCGCGGCGAGCAGGAGCACCGACACGACCTCGAATGGCAGCAGGTAGGCGGAGAAGATCGAGTCGCTGACCTCGCCGGTGCGCTGGACCGTGAGCTGGCCGAAGCGATCGGCCTTGAAGTACTCCCACAGCGAGTAGCCGAGCACGCCGAGCAGGGCGACGCCGATGACGAAGGCCGAGATCTTGGCGTTGCGACCGTTGTCGAGCACCTCGCTGTCGCCCATGGGGGCACGCGTGAGCATGATGCCGAACAGGAACAGCACAACGATCGCCCCGAGGTACACGAGCACCTGGGTGATGGCGACGAATTCGGCGGCCAGCAGGATGAACTGGCCGGCCATGCCCGCGAGCACCAGCACCAGCCACAGCGCCGCGTGCACGATGTTCTTGCAGGTCACCACGCGGACGGCGCCGTAGATCATGAACGCGGCGATGACCGCGAAGGCGATGTTCTCGGCGGCCCAGAGGGTCTCGGAGGCGAGGATCACGGCTTCGGCACCTTCTTGACCTTGGCCTCCGAGCCGGCTTCGTAGGCCTCGAAGTCGGGCACGGTCTCCATCCACTGGCCGAGGCGGCTCTTGTCGTGGATGAGGTCGGCGATCTTGAGCTCGGAGAACTCGTACTCGGGTGTCCAGTAGAGCGCCTCGAAGGGACAGACCTCGACGCAGATGCCGCAGAACATGCACAGCGAGAAGTCGATGTCGAAGCGATCGAGGGCGTTCTTCTGCCTGGGCTTTCCGCCCTCACGTCGAGGGGGTGCGAGGTACTTGTGGGCCTCGATGTAGATGCACCAGTCGGGGCACTCACGCGAGCAGAGCATGCAGGCGGTGCAGTTCTCCTCGTAGAGGGCGATCACACCCCGCGCCCGGGGCGTGGGCTCCTCCTTGACGTGCGGGTACTGCACCGTGACGGGACCGTCGCGGAGGGTCTTGACCATCTCGCCGAACGTGACGCCGAGACCCTTGATCAGGCCGGGGACCTTGGGCATCAGAGCACCACCTTCAGCACGGCCGTGACGACGATGTTCAACAGCGCGATCGGGATCAGCACCTTCCAGGCGAAGCTCTGGAGCTGGTCCTCACGGAAACGCGGGTAGGTGAAGCGGATCCAGAAGATGAGGAACGACACCAACAGGATCTTGGCGAGCAGGATCACGGGGCCGAGCACGTAGTACCAGTCGCTGCCGGCGTTGATCCAGGGCAGGGCGTAGCCACCGAGGAACAGCGTGGCGGCCACGGCGGCGAAGGCGAACGCGGTGGCGAACTCGGCCAGGAAGAAGATGAGGAAGCGGAAGCCCGAGTACTCGACCTGGTACCCGGACACGATCTCGGACTCGGCGACGGGCATGTCGAACGGCGGCTGGGTGAGCTCGGCCTGGGTCGCGGCGATGAACACCGCGAATCCGACGAACTGGGTGAGGATGAAGGGCAGGCCCAGTCCGCCCCACCCGAGGATGCCCTGGCTGTTCTGGGCGAAGACGATGCCGGTGAGGCTGAGGGTGCCGGCCTGGATGACCACCCCGACCACCGCCAGCACCATCGGCAGCTCGTACGCGATCAGCTGGCCTGCGGCACGTAGGCCACCGATGAGCGAGTACTTGTTGGCCGACGCCCAGCCGGCCATGAGCACGCCGATCACCGACAACGACGCCACCGCGAGCGCGTAGAAGATTCCGGGGTCGAGGTTCTCGACGACGAGGTTCCGCGACGCGGGTACGACGACGAAGATCAAGAAGGTCGACATCAACACGACGATCGGCGCCGCCTTGAACACGAAGCGGTCGGCCTTGTCGGGAATGAGGTCCTCCTTCTGGAGGAACTTCACGCCGTCGGCGAGCAGCTGCAACAGACCTCTCGGCCCGGCCTCCTGCGGACCCATGCGGCTCTGCATCCAGCTCATCACCTTGAACAGGAACAAGATGCCGAGGATGAGCGCCGCCGTGGGCACGATGACGGCGACGACCAGCACCTTGATGGCGGTTGAGAGCCAGTACGGCGGGTCGAAGGCAGCAAGGATCGAGATCATCGGTCGATGTCACCCAGGATGAAGTAGAGGCTGGCCAGGATGGTTATGAGGTCGGGCACGTAGGCGCCTCTGGCGACCCACGGCACGATCGACACGTTGTTGAACGACGCCGAGCGGATCTTCACGCGGAACGGCACCAGGTCGCCCTTGCTGACGATGTAGTAGCCCATCTCGCCGAGGGGGTTCTCCGTGGCGACGTAGGCCTCGCCCTCGGGCACCTTGATGATGCGGGGCACCTTCGCCATGATCGGCCCGCTCGGGACGGAGTCGAGCAGCTTCTCGACGATCGAGATGGCCTCGCGGACCTCCTGCAGACGCACCCAGGTCCGGGCGAAGGAGTCGCCGTCGGGATGGGTCCAGACCTTCCAGTCGATCTTGTCGTACACGAGGCCGGGAGGGCAGTTGTCGCGTCGCAGGTCCCAGTCGACGCCGCTGCCCCGGATGTTGGCGCCGGTGAGCCCGTAGGCCAGGCCCACATCGGCGGGGATGACACCGATGCCGCGGGTGCGGGCCTGGAAGATCTCGTTGCCCATCATCAGGTCGTCGGTCTCGTCGCAGAAGTCACGCAACTTGCCGACCGCCCGCTTGGTCTCCTCGATCCAGCCCTTGGGTAGATCGTCCTTGAGGCCACCGATGCGATCGAAATTGGGGTGGAACCGGCCGCCCGTGACGGCCTCGATCTGATTGAGGACGTACTCGCGATCGCGGAACGCGTAGAAGCCCATCGTCTGGGCGCCGAGCTGCAGGCCGAGGTCACCGAGGAACAGCGAGATGTTGGCGATGCGGGAGAGCTCGAACAGGATCGTCCGGATCCACTGCGCACGCGGCGGTGCCTCGATGCCCATGAGCGTCTCCGCGGCGAGGATGAACGGCACCTCGTTGGCGAAGCTCCCGAGCCAGTCGATGCGGTTGACCAGCGTGGTCACCTGCGGGTACGACCGCACCTCGGTGAGCTTCTCGTAGCCCCGGTGCATGTAGCCGCACAGCGGTTCGCAGGACACGACCTGCTCGCCGTCGAGCTTGGCCACGATGCGCAACGTGCCATGCGTCGCCGGGTGCTGCGGCCCGATGTTCAACGTCATGCCCTCGGTCTCGAGCTCGACGTTGATACGGGCGTCGGCGGCCTGAGCGGCCATATAAGCCAGCTTCTCGCGATCGGAGATGGCGGTCATTCGCCGTCACCGCCCTCATCGTCGCCGGCACCGGGCATGGGCTCGACGTCGACGATGCCGGGCCACGGCTTCACCCGTCGGGCGAGGAGTGGGTAGTCCTTGCGCAACGGGTGGCCCTCGAAGTCGCCCGGCAGGTAGATGTGGGTCAGGTGCGGATGGCCGGCGAAGGAGAGACCGAACATCTCCCAGACCTCACGCTCGTGCCAGTTGGCACCGGCGTATACCGGCACCCAGGTGTCGACGACGAGGTCGTCGTCGGGCACGTCGGTCTTGAAGATCACCGCGTGGCCGCGGCTGACCGAGCCGACCCGGGCCAGCACCTGGAACCGGGTGTCACCGCCGGCGAACCCGGACTGCATCACCGGCGCGTCCTTGTCCTCCTTGCCGTGCACGGCGATGTCCTCCTGGCTGTCCATGTCGCGCCCGAATGGCGAGGGCAGCCAGTCGATGGCCGACAGGAAGTCGAAGAACTCACACTGCAGGCCCCCCTTGGCGAACTCGGCTGCGGCGCGCCATGCACCGCGGTCGACGCGCACCCAGAGGGCGTCCCCCGGACGGATGTACGAGCCGATGACGGCGTCGCCCAACTCGGCGGAGACCTGCTCGAGCAGCGCCTCGCGGGCCTCGTCGCGCTCGACGACGGTGTCGTCGAGCGCGTCGGTTGTAGTGCCCTCAGCCGACGACAAGGGGATCACCCTTCCAGCGCTCGGCCATGTCCTCGTTCTGGATGCGCTCCTGCAACAGGACCACGCCCTCGAGCAGCGCCTCGGGGCGGGGCGGGCACCCGGGCACATAGACGTCGACCGGAATCAATTGATCGACACCCTTGGTGACGGAGTACGAGTCCCAGTAGGGCCCACCGCAGTTGGCACAGCTCCCCATCGAGATGACGTACTTCGGGTCGGGCATCTGCTCGTAGAGACGCACCAGCGCCGGAGCCATCTTGTCGGTGACCGTGCCGGCGATCACCACGAGGTCGGCCTGTCGGGGACTGGCGGGGAACGGGATGACGCCGAGGCGCATCACGTCGTAGCGGGGCGAGGCGAACGCGGCCCCCATCTCGATGGCACAGCAGGCCAGGCCCCACTGGTACACCCACAACGAGTACTTGCGGCTGAGGTTGAGCAGGCGCGTCAGGGGCTTCGGCATCTTGCCGCTCTCGACTAGACCCACCGGAGCACCTTCTTGCGCCAGGCGTACACGAGCCCGAGGGCCAGGATCGCGATGAACACGAACATCTCGACGAGACCGAACGTGCCGTAGACCTCGACGCGGGTGGCCCAGGGGAAGATGAACACCGCTTCGACGTCGAACATCACGAAGAGCAGCGCGAACACGTAGTAACGGATCTGGCTCTGCGACCAGCCCGAACCAACGGGGTCGACGCCACTCTCGTACGTGAGGTACTTCTGCTCCTGGGGCCGGTCCGGACGGAGCACCTTAGCGAGACCGAGCAGGAGCGCTCCGAGGCCGAGACCACCGAGGCCGAGGATGGCCACAGTGAGGTACTGGCGGACGAAATCCGAGTACTCAGACATCGTTCGTCGAGCCTAGTGAAGGCGAGAACAAGCCACTAAATCCTCTCGTCGAGGGCACCTCACGGTGCCCGGAGGGTCGGACCGAGACGCGAAAACAGGAGTCTCGGCAGTGTCCGGCGGCGCTCAGGGACCCTGGCCCGACAACGAGCCCGAGCCCGCTGCAGAGGAGGACGGCGTGAACGTGACCAACTGCGGGGTGGCCTTGCCGGCCGGGTCGAGCAACGTCGACGGGAAGATGCCCGCGCCGAGTGTGACCACGAAGCAGATCGCGATCGCGAGGCCCGCGCCGAAGGGGACGCGCACCGGGCCGAGCACCGGCGGCGGCTCCTCGGCATCCTCCGGACCCGACATGTACATGGCGATGACCAGCCGCAGGTACAAGAAGGCGGCGATCACCGCGGCGAGCATGGCGATGATGCCGAGCCAGTACTCGCGTGCGTCGACGGCGGCGATGATCGCGTAGAACTTGGCGAAGAAGCCCGACGTGAACGGGATGCCGGCCTGGGCCAGCAAGAAGATCGTGAACACCAGCGCGAGCACCGGGTTGGACCGAGCCAGGCCGCGGTAGTCCTTGAGGGAATGGTGGTCGTCACCGGCGCGACCTACCACCGACACCACGGCGAACGAGCCGACCACCATGAAGGTGTAGGCGGTGAGGTAGAACAACACGGCCTGGATGCCCCGTTCGGTCGCCGCGGACACGGCCACCAGGATGAATCCGGCGTGGCTGATCGACGAGTAGGCGAGCATCCGCTTGACGTTCGTCTGCACGATGGCGAGCACGGCGCCGCCGACCATCGAGAGCACGGCCAGCGTGTAGACGATCGGCTTCCAGTCCTCGGCGAAGCTACCGAAGGTGACCATGAACACTCGCACGAGACCGGCGAACGCCGCCGCCTTGACCGCCGCGGACATGAACGCGGTGGCAGGGGTGGGCGAACCGTCGTAGACGTCGGGTGCCCAGGAGTGGAAGGGCACGGCGGCGATCTTGAACCCGAACCCCACGAGCAGGAGTGCGAACCCCAGCATCAGCAGCCCGTTCTTCGTGAGCACCGCCGTCGACAGGAAGGCGCTGATCTTCACCAGGTTCGTCGATCCGGTGGCGCCGTACACCATGGCGATGCCGTACAGGAAGAAGGCGGAGGAGAACGCACCCAGCACGAAGTACTTGAGGCCGGCCTCCTGTGACTGCACCCGGCGAAGGTGCATCGCGGCCATCACGTACAGGGCGATGGAGAGGGTCTCGAGACCGAGGAACAACACGATGAGGTCGTCGGCCATCGCCATCATCAGCCCGCCGGATGCGGACAGGAGCAACAACACGTAGAACTCCGGCCCGTCGAGGCCCTCGCGACGCAGATACTCACCCAGGAACAGCGCTGTGACCACCACCGTCGCGCAGATCACGATGCCGACGAATACCGAGAACCCGTCGACCGCGACGGCTCCACCGACGGTCGTGGACGCGCCGGGCTGCTTCGGCACGAGATCGATCCACCCGAACGAGGTCCAGCCCTGCACACGGGCCCACACCGGGAGCGAAGCCAGCAGCGCAGCCAACGCCACCACGACCGTGTACGCCGGGTAGGCCCGGCTTATGAAGCGGCCCCGCATCAGTGATGTGAGCGTGACCATCACGATCGCCCCGACCGTCAAGATGAGGAGGGGCAGGAGTGCGACCCAATCGATCGACGGGATCACGACCTTCGTCCCGGCGCTGATGGGGGTGGGCTGCGCGCCGGTGGAGATGGCCTGGGCCAGCACGGAGGTTGCCGCGATCATCGTCCCGCCCCTCCGGTCTCGGGCACGGTCGTGGCGCTGCCGCCGTCGACCTTGCTCTTCTCCCCGGCCTGGTTTTCGAGCTTGACCTGCTCACCTTCGAGGACCTTCGCCGGATCGATGTCGGATCCGGCCTGGGTGTCGGCGGGAGCGAGGCCCGGGTTCGCCCGCTGGACGTGTTCGACGAGCACCTTCACCGACGGCTCGATGCGGTCGAGCACCGGCTTCGGGTAGACGCCGAGGAACACGATGAGAGCCAGCAGCGGTGCGAGCACGAGCTTCTCGGAGAGCTTCATCTCCGGGAAGTGCTTGTTGTCGTCGTCGGGTTCCCCGTGGAATGTCCGCTGGTACGCCCACAAGAGGTAGAGGGCGGCGAAGATGACGCCGGTGGCGGCGACCAGGGCCCACCAACGGTGAGCGAGGTAGACACCGATGAGGGAGAGGAACTCACCCACGAATCCGCTCAGGCCCGGGAGGCCGATCGCGGCGAGCATCACGAAGGTGAAGACCGCCGCGAAGATCGGCGCCGGCTTCTGCAGGCCCTTGAGCTTGGCGATCTCGAAGGTGTGCCGGCGCGTGTAGATGTAGCCGAGCAGGATGAAGAGGGCACCGGTGATGATGCCGTGGTTGACCATCACCAGGATCGCGCCCTCGAGGCCCTGCACGTTGAGCGCGAAGATGCCGATGATGGCGAAGCCCATGTGGGCCACCGACGAGTAGGCGATGAGGCGCTTCAGGTTGCGCTGCATGGCGGCGACGATGCCGCCGTACACGATGCCGATCGTGCCCAACGTGAGCATCACCGGCGCGAACCAGACCGATGCCTCGGGAAACAGCAGCAGACCGAACCGCAGATAGCCGTATGCCCCGAGCTTGAGCAGGACGCTGGCGAGGTCGACCGAGCCCGCGGTGGGTGCCTCGGTGTGGGCGTCGGGAAGCCACGTGTGGAAGGGGAAGACGGGGGTCTTCACCGCGAAGGCCACGGCGAAGCCGAGGAAGATCCACCGTGCCGCGTTACGGCTGACCGAGCCGCTGGCGACGACCTTCAACAGGTCGAAGCTCACGCCCCCGTTGTCACCCGCGTGGGCCATGGTGGCGAGAGCGACGATGGCCACCAGCATCAGCGCCGAGCCCGCCATCGTGAACAGGAAGAACTTGGTGGCCGCGTAGACCCGGCGCCCGTGGCCCCACCGCCCGATCAGGAAGTAGAGGGGCACGAGCGTGAGCTCGAACATCAAGAAGAACAAGAAGAGGTCGAGGGAGAGGAACACGCCCATGCAGCCCGCCTGCAGCAGGGTGATCCACAGGTAGTAGCCCTTCTCATCGTGCTGCGGCTTGGCCGCGAACAGGGCGATCGGGAACATCAGACCCGTCAGCACGACCAGGAACAGCGAGATGCCATCGACACCCAGGTAGAACTTGATGTCGAGCGCCGACACCCAGGTCTGGGAGACGATGAACTGGTAGGCGTTCTCCCCCGGCTTGAACGCCACGAGCAGCGCCACGCTCAGAGCGAACACCGTGACGCTCGTGACTATCGCGATGAGCCGGTGCATGTCCGGGCGGCCCTTGGGCACCAGCGCGATGAGCAGCGTGCCGACGAAGGGCAGCAGCACGAGCGCGGGCAGGTACGGGAACGAGGGCGCGAGCGCCTCGGTGGCGAGGACTGAGGTGGCGCTCACCAGCTGATCACCCTCGTGAGGACGAACACGGTGAGGGCGATCGCACCGACCGCCACCGTGAGCGCGTAGGTGCGGACGTAGCCGGTCTCGAGCAAGCGCACCCGAGCACCCCCGCCCCGGGTGGCGCGACCAACCCCGTTGACCGCTCCGTCGATGCCCTTGCGATCGAAGAGCGCACTGAGGTCGGCGAAGCGCCGCCCGGGACCGTTCATGAAGGCGGCGATGGCCGAGTCGTAGTACCAGGCGTGGATCAGCACCTTGGGCTCGAGCTTCTCCGCGGGCACCCGGTGTTCGAGCCAGAGGAGCCGGGCGATGAAGATGCCGGCGAGGGCGAACACCGTGGAGATGCCGAGCAGGATCCACAGCTGCAACGCGCTCTCGCTGTAGGTCACCTCGGCGTACGCGACCACGGGTTCGAGCCAGCGATTGAGGAACTCCATGCGGGGGGTGAAGGGCAGGTTCAAGAGACCGGCGAACACGGCGAAGAACGCGAGGACGATGAGCGGCACCGTCATCAGCCAGGGCGACTCGTGCGGGTGGATCTCGTCCCCGGCGGGAGCGTGGGCGGACACGTCGGTGTCGGCCTCGGCCGCCACCTGCTCTGCCGGGTCGTTCCAGCGCGCCTTGCCGAAGAACGTGAGGAACACCAGCCGGCTCATGTAGTACGCCGTGAACAACGCCGCGGTGAGCCCGACGACGTAGAGGATCGCGCTCTTGTGCAGTGCGGCACCGAGGATCTCGTCTTTCGACCAGAAGCCCGAGAAGGGCGGGACACCCGAGATGGCGAGCCACGCGCACATGAAGGTGATGGCCGTGATCGGCATCACCTTGCGCAGAGCGCCCATGCGGCGCATGTCCTGCTCGCCGTCCATGCCGTGGATGACCGAGCCCGAGCCGAGGAACAGGCACCCCTTGAAGAAGGCGTGGGTGACCATGTGGAAGATCGCCAGGACGTAGGCCCCCGACCCCACCGCCAGGAACATGTAGCCGATCTGGCTGATAGTCGAGTAGGCGAGCACCTTCTTGATGTCGTGCTGGGCCATGGCGATCGTGGCCGCGATGAACGCCGTCGCGGCCCCCACGATGGCGATGAGGGTGAGCACCCAGGGAGCTGCCGTGAAGAGGATCGGGTTCACCCGGACCAGGAGGTACACGCCCGCGGTGACCATCGTCGCGGCGTGGATCAGCGCCGAGACGGGGGTGGGGCCGGCCATGGCGTCGGGCAGCCAGATGTACAGCGGGATCTGGGCCGACTTGCCGCAGGCCCCGAGGAACAACATCACCGCGATGAGCGTGGCCGTCCCCTGCGCGAGACCGGGGGCCAGCGGAATGATCTCGCCGTAGTTGAGCGAGCCGAACGCCAGGAACGTGGCGAACATGGCAATCATGAAGCCCCAGTCGCCCACCCGGTTGGTGACGAAGGCCTTCTTGCCGGCGCTGGCGTTGGCTTCCTTGGTGAACCAGAACGAGATCAGGAAGTACGAGCAGACGCCCACGCCCTCCCAACCGACGAAGGTCAACAGCATGTTGTCGGCCAGCACGAGGACCAGCATCGAGAACACGAAGAGGTTGAGGTAGACGAAGAACTTCGAGAAGCGGGGATCGCCGTGCATGTACCCGATCGAGTACAGGTGGATGAAGGCGGCGATGAAGGTGATGAAGAGCACCATCACCATCGAGAGCGGGTCGAGCAGGATGCCGACCCCGACCTGGAAGCTGCCCGCCGGTATCCACGTGAACAGGTGCTGCGTGAACGTGTGGTCGGGCTCGTTCCACAGTCCGGCGAATACGATGAGCGCGGTGACGAATGCGGCCGCGATGGCGAGGGTGCCGAACCATCCGGCGATGGGCTCGCCCATGCGGCGGCCGAACGCGAGCAACAGCACGAAGCCGGCGAGCGGGAGCGCGGGGATCAACCAGACCAGGGAAACCATCGGAGCCTCTATCCCCTCAGCAGCCTGATGTCGTCGGCGGTGGCGGAGGGTCGGCGCCGGGCGATGGCCACCACGATGGCCAGGCCCACCACGACCTCGGCGGCCGCGACCACGAGCACGAAGAACACGATGACCTGACCGCCGATGTCGTCGAGCATGGCCCCGAAGGTGACGAAGGTGAGGTTGACCGCGTTGAGCATCAGCTCGACGCACATGATCATCACGAGCGGGTTGCGGCGGATCATCAGCCCCACTCCGCCGATGCCGAACAGCAGGGCGGACAGGACCAGATAGGCGATGTTGAGGTTCTGATCCAGCATCAGCCCGCCACCTCATCGTCTGCGATGATCGGGTCGGCTACGGCGGTGCTGATCGGTTCGGGCTCGGGTATCGGCGCGAGATCGTGCCGGCGGCGGGCCAACACCACCGCACCCAACACCGCGACCGTGAGCAGGGCGGCGGTGACCTCGAAGCCGAACACGTAGGTCGTGAAGAGCTCGCGACCGATCTGCTCGATGTTGGACATCGCGGTCGATATCGGCTGGGTGGCGCTGGGCTGGCCCGTGACCACCGCGCTGCCGCCGGCGACGATGACAGCGACGACACCACCCACAAGGATCACGCCGACCAGTGCCGCCAGCGTCCGTTGACCGACCAGCGGCTCCTCGTACAGGTCCTCCTCGCGGTCGACGCCGAGCAACATCAACACGAACAGGATCAGCACGACGATCGCACCCGTGTACACGATGACCTGCACCGCGGCGAGCAACTGCGCGTCCTGCTGGAGAAAGAGGACCGCGATGCCGAACAGCGTGGCGACCAGGCTGAGCGCCGAGTGCACGGGGTTTCGGGAGATGACCACGCCCACGCCGCCGCCCAGCACGATCACGGCGCACGCGATGAACACTGCGGTCTGCATGGTCAGTGACCCCCCTGACCTTCGTCGTGGGTACCGGGCCCCGGCGGCGGTTCGGCTGCCGCCTGGCCCAACTCCGGGGCCCGCAC
>Ga0209048_10001679_pt1 | contig 22505 bp, 17 predicted proteins | sample FrelakmetCRP12CR_FD_187146 | JGI IMG/M metagenome (GOLD analysis project Ga0209048, IMG submission 187146) | Freshwater lake sediment microbial communities from the University of Notre Dame, USA, for methane emissions studies - CRP12 CR (SPAdes)... | ecosystem: Environmental > Aquatic >... | reverse complement strand
CTTTGGTTCCGAGGGCTTCATTCATAACTACTGCGGCTAATCGTTGGAGGAATTAGGATTATGTTGAACAAAATACTCAGTCATTTCACGCTCCCGTCACTTTTGCTTTTTGGCATCGGTCTGGGAACTTCTGTAGCACGGGTCCCGGAAACAAGCTTGGACGGACAGACGGGAACACTTGAAAAGATGATCATCGCGAGCGGAAACGTCGCGCTCGATCTCGATTTGAATCGGCTTCAAGGGATCAGTTCCGGGACGCAGGAAGCGAAATTGGACACGTTCCGTTTCGGAGTGGACTCCAATTCTTTTTTCACGGTCCTTGTCTTCAACCAGGCCTTGCGCGGTCCCCAGCCGAGTTCAATGGGGCTGATCTGGGGAAACTCCGCGGTTCTTCCGGAATCGTTGAATGCCTCCGCAAACCGGCTTGTCATCGAAAAGCTCCCTGCGGACGCGGCTTTTGAGCTCGCCGTTCGCGACGGGAAAACAGGCTTCGTTTTCTTCAACGTCGAAGGAAATTCTTATGACTATGATGGCACGGCCCACTCGTTCAGCATCGCGGGCGGAAAGCTCCTGATTTCCCAGGAGTTGGCGGCGAAGCTGGGGCGGCCCGCGGACGCTGGTAAGATCGTTGGGGGAATTTCGGTGACCGCGAGCGTGGTTCCGATTGAAATCACGACGGTGGTCAACGGAGCAGCCCAATCGGCCGTACTGCCTTCTCGTGGGAACGGGGCGAATGTCCCGGATGCAGCGCAGGGCCCCGATGTCATCGTGGGAGATCTGCCCTCTTTGCAGCAATTTGGCACCGCCGGAACCCAGGTTGGCCTGGGGGTGGGAACGACCTCCTGCAATAACGGAACCGTGGATCTGAATTGGTTTGCGTTGCCGCAGATAGATCATCCGGTCATTCCGCAAAATCTGTATCGAATGAGCGGCGGAGCGAGCAACAACGATCGCTTTGAACAGATTGGGCAGTCCTGGCTCAAGCATGCCTTTACGGCCTTGACTGACAACGCCTGCAACTTTGGCTGTAACGGGGTGGGGGGCTCCCATCTTGGGGTGGGCTGCTCTGATCCTTACGGCGCGAGCTTGAATGCGAGCCAGAGTGGCTTGGGGTCACGCGCCTGGGTTAATCCGTTTACCGGCGCCTACCCATCGAGTGGAGCTAGCCACACTGGTCACACCCACACCGGCACGACGCATCGGATTCTAGTCGAAGGCAGCGACCTGAGCACCACGACGAATCCGGGCGCGACCTATTACGCCGAAGCGCAATACGTCACTCCCCACGAGTACGCCTGGTGCCAGACTCATCCTGGACAGTGCAACATGTACAACAATGCGTCTTATCGTCAGTTTAGTGTCAGCGGCACAGGGACGAGTTTCACCTTTGGAGCCGTTGGTTCCACCGTGCGAACAATTCCTGCCATCAATGTGTGGACTGGAGCGACGATCAATACGATCCAGCCTGCTCCGGGGGTCGATGGTCAGGCGTTCATCGCCTACAAGGTGACGGGCCCTGTCGCTGGCGTTTGGCATTATGAATACGCGATCAATAACCAGAACCTGGATCGCGGCATTCAATCTTTCAGTCTGCCTCTCGGATGCGGAATCACCGTGAGCAACCTCGGTTTTCATGCTCCGCTTAATCATCCTGGAATTGCCGCCGACGGCACTGTGGGCGACGCGGGATTTAGTAACGCGGCCTGGACTTCGACTCAAACCCCCAGCCTCCTGAGCTGGAGTTCGGAGACCTTTGCGCAGAATCAGAACGCGAACGCGTTGCGTTGGGGCACTTTGTATAATTTCCGGTTCGATTCCAATCGGCCGCCGCAGAATGAATTTGCGATCATCGGCTTCTTTAAGACGGGATCGCCGGTCGCCGTTCCAATCCAAGGTCCGTCCGCGGCTGCCTGCGGCCCGGGCGGATCACGAGCACATCCGTGATCGTCAGCCTCGTGCGATAACTTTCGCTTCAACTGGACGCCAGGTGAGTAGCCTGGCGTCCTTTTTGTTACTCGAGGCGGGTCGTCGCGATTAATCGGGTCTACCCCGGTTTGTTGCCGGCAGATCGATGGAGGCGGGTACGGCCTCATCGAGAGAATCACCGGCTGGAACCGCGAGGAACGCGGCAAACACTTCCAAGGCGCGAGTCGGAATCGTGGCGGCGACGGTTGTCCAGTCACCGTCGTAATGGACCTCACGGACGGTGCCGTCCCGATGCAACCGGGCGAGCAAATCCGCGCGCGCCGCAGGCAAACGCAGCTCAACCGTCATGGTCCCTTTCCCTACGAATTCGGAAATGCGTTCGATTAGTTCGTCCATGCCCTCACCGCTTAGGGCCGAGACCGAAACAGCGTCTGGAAAATGCCGGCGCAACGCGAAGAGCGCGGCAGGATCGATGACCTTGTCGATCTTGTTGAAGACGACAAGCATCTGCTTGGTGTCGGCGCCGAGGTCGGTCAGGACGCTCATGGTGGTATTGTAAAATTGCATCACTTCCGGCTGGGAAACATCGAGCACATGAATGAGAAAGTCGGAGAGTGCGGCTTCCTCCAGCGTGGCGTTGAATGCTTCCACGAGTTGGTGCGGAAGCTTGCGGACGAAGCCCACGGTGTCGGTGAGCAGCAACGGTTGCTTGTTCGGCAACGCGATTTTTCGCGTGGTGGTGTCCAGGGTGGCAAAGAGCTTGTTCTCGATCAGGACGTCCGCGCCCGTCAGCCGGCGGAGGAGCGACGATTTGCCGGTGTTCGTGTAGCCGACGATCGCGGCATTCGGCACGGGTGCGCGTTTGCGATCTTTGCGCTGGGTGGCGCGAGCCCGACGGACCGTCTCCAGTTCGCGCTTCAGACGGTTGATCTGTAATCGGATTTTCCGCTTGTCCTGCTCGAGCTGGCTTTCGCCTTCGCCCTTTGCTCCAATGCCGCCGCCCTGCTGTCCGAGGTGGCTCCAGGCGCGGGTGAGTCGCGGCAGCGAATACTCCATGCGAGCAAGATCCACCTGGATGCGGGCTTCGCGCGTTTGGGCGCGCGCGCCGAAAATATCGAGAATGATTTCGTGCCGGTCCGCCACGGTCATGCCGGCGAGTTCCTCCCAATTGCGTTGTTGCGACGGGCTCAGCTCGTTGTCGAAGACGAGCACATCGCACTCGAGCTTTTTTGCGAGGTCGACGATCTCCTGGGCCTTGCCCGAGCCGATCAGATAGCGCGGATGTTGTTCGCGGTGATGCACGAGCATCCGTTCGACGACCGGGATGCCGAGCGTGTCGACCAGCTCTTCCAACTCCGCCAGCAAGCTCTGCTCGTCGGCTTTCTTGTCCGCGTCGATATAGGCGCCCACGAGGAACGCGCGCTCCACCATCTTATCCTTGGCCTTGATCTCGAACATCGGACCAGCAATCTAGCACGAATCGCCAGGGCTGAGCAGACAGGGGTAGTCAGGTATCTGTCTGGAAATATGAAGAAAGAGGGTTCAGAGTTCAGGTCCGTCCTCGGGCGGACTCGCCGTGGCGAGGTCCTGGGTCAGGTCCGCCTTCGGACGGACTCGCCGTGGCGAGGTTCAGTACGGCGGTCGAGAGGACTTGCCGTGGCGAGGTTCATGTAGTTTCACAGAAGCAAACGAAGGCAACAAAGGAATGACGAAATAACCGGGGACGAACGGTAAAAGGGGTGGACGGGATGTCTGGTCCCTTGAAGACAATCTTCGTTCTCTTCGTTTCCTTCTGTAGGAATCTCCGTGCCTCCGTGGACTCCGTGCGAGGTGCCCTTGTTTTTCCATTCGCGTTCAATTCGCGAAGGCGGGTGACCCCGCGGGCAGTAATTTAGGTCAGGTCGCTTTTGTTTGAATATCGATTTCGGATTTGAGCGTCCGGTGAACCGGACATTTGTCGGCGATCTCGAGCAGTCTTTTCCGCTGTTCCTGGTTGAGCTTCCCCACCAGGTGAATATCGCGCTCAATGCGATCGATTTTGCCTTCTCTGGTTTCGCATTCCCGGCAATCCGCCGCGTGAATTTTTGCCTGGCGAAGATTCACCGTCACGCTTTCGAGCGGCCATTTCTTCGCTCTCGCGTACAGGGCGATGGTCATCGACGTGCAGGAACCAAGTGCGGCGAGAAGCAGATCGTACGGTCCCGGTCCAGTGTCTTTCCCGCCGGCCTCGATTGGTTCGTCTGCGGTCAACCGGTGCGGGCCGACCACGATCTCCTGCGCGAATCCCGAGGCGTCGCCTTTTACAATTACATCCGTGGCATTCATGCTCGAACGTTACCCTCGTCTAAGCCGGCTGCCAGTCGCCCCCGGCATCTCACTCCCTGCCGAGAGCGGGTAAAATCATCCCTTCCGTCGCGGCCGCTTGTCGCGCCGGACAAGCTTCTGCTTCTGAAGGAGCATTTCGCCCCGAAGCACGTGGAGAATGAACACTTGCTTGCCGTCGAACCGGTAGAAAACACGGCAGGGAGATTCCACGATCTGGCGATATCCGAGCCCGCGAAGCTCGGGAACCCTGGACCCGCTTTCGGGCTGCTCAATCAGCTGTCCGACGTGCTTGAAAAGCCGCCGCACCCATTCACGCGCCGTGTCCGGTTTATCGAGCGCGATGTAATCAGCGATCGTATCGAGATCACCGAGGGCTGGCTCCGTCCAGATCAGCTCAGCCATCGCGCCAGGCGCTTTCTCGCGGCGGCGTGAGAGACGGTCCGTCCTTCTTTGATCGCGCGCTCACCACGAGCAATTCCTTCCAGAATCGAGAGCCGCTCTCTCAGGGCCTCGTATGTCTCAACGTTCAGCAGATATGCGGCGGGCAGGCCGTGCTGCGTGATTAGAATGGGCTCCTGTAGATCACCGATAATTTCGGTCGCCTTACGTTTTAGCGTCGTTACCAATTCCGTTCGCACAAGTGATACTAAAGTAGTAGTCCGGTTCGCGCAATAGCGGATCTTCCCAGCCTCCATAATGGCTGGGTGTTCTAACGCGCCCAGTGACAACGAGTGGATTGACCCGACTCTTGTTAAACGATACCGCTCACAAATGCGCGCTATCGCTCGCGCAAATGGAGCCCGTCCGCCTTCCCGTAGCGCAAGAATATTGTTCCAGTGCAGATCTTCCGGCAGAACGCCAGCATTCCGACAGCGGCCTTCCTCGGCTTACGGGTGCAAGTTGGAGTTCCTGAGCAATTCACGCGTTTCGAAATAACGTTCGGTATTGATCCGACTGGCGTCTGCGATCGATAGAGTATCGTGGCTGCCATTTTCTCCCCACCGAGGAGGTCGCGATCGCAGAGTGATATGGTGCCCCGACACCGCGGCAATTGATTGACCGGTTCTGAGCGGCTCGATTACTCCGTTCGTAGCGCCACCATCGGATTAACGCGCGTCGCGCGGAGAGCCGGCACGAAACAGGAGGCGGCTGCCACTGCGGTCAGCAGTGCCGCTACCGCGCTGTAAATGAATGGATCGAGTGCATTCACTTTGAAAAGAATGTTCTGCAGTGCACCCGCGGCGAGGACGCCGAGGAAGAGTGCCGCGGCGCCAATCCCGAGGACGAGCCCGATGACCAGTTGCCACGCGCCCTGGCTCATCACCATCTTGAAAATTCGGGCTGTGTCCGCCCCCAGGGCCATACGGATTCCGAACTCCTGCGTCCGTTGATTGACCGAGAAACTCATCACGCCATAGAGACCGACCGCGGAAAGGAGAAAGGCGACCACTCCGAAGATGCTGAAGAGCGACGCGATCAATCGAGGGCCGCTCAAGAATTCGTTATGCGAACGCGCCGGCGTGCCGGGGAAGTAGACTGGCAGATTCGAGTCGAGCTGCGCGACGGCTTTGCTCAGCGCCGTGGCCAGCGTGTCCGCGGCCTGTCCGGCGTGCGGGCGCACGATGAGAGTGCAGAATTGCGGCGCCGGGCTTGCCCCGAGCAGCGGAACATAAAAGCCGGCGCTGTCTGTCTGGGTATTGAATGGTCCCTGCATCAGGGTGTCGGGGACGACGCCGACGATGGTGCGCCACGGTTGCGGTTGTGCGGGATTGAAGATGCGAACCCGTTGCCCGAGCGGGCTCTGGTTGTTCCAGTGCTTTCGGGCAAAACTGGCGTTGACGATCGCGACCGGTTGTTTCGCGTCGCTATCTTCGAGAGTAAAATCGCGCCCCTCGAGGATCTTTAATCCCATCGTGCTGAAATAGCCGTCCGAGACCGACTCGGAATTACCGCGTGGCCGGTCTCGATCAGTCTGGTAAGTCTGGCCATCGACCTCGTATTGGCCGAAATTGGCAAAAGTCATGCGGAAGCGATCGCTCATGGCCGCGCCGTCGAAGGCGGGGTCGGCGCGGAGGGCTCGCACCGCGCGAAGGAAGAACTGCCGCCGCGCGTCTTCGGTCGGGTAATCGCCTTCGAACAACGCCATCCGCGCGCTGTAAACGCCGTTTTCGTCGTAGCCATAGTCGAGCTTGACCTGGTTGCGGATCGATCGGATTTGCAGGGCGGACGCAATCAAGAGCGCGGCCGTCATCGCGATCTGGCCGACCACGAGCACGCGGGTGATCGTGTTAACCAGCCGGCTGCTGTTGCCCCGTCCGCCCTCCTTCATCATCTCCGCGGCGTTCCCGCCTGCCGCGAGCAGCGCCGGCACCAAACCGGAGACGATCGTCGCCAGTAAGACTGCACCGAGGGTGAATCCCAGCACCTTGGCGTCGATTGTGAAAGTGATCCAATATGGCAGCTGGAATTGGGGTGTGCTGGTCGTGCGCACGAGAAGATCAACCGCCCAGAAAGCCATCGCGACGCCGATGACCGCACCCAGCGACGCAGTGAGGAAGCTTTCGGTCAACATCTGCCTGACGATGCGCCACTTGGTCGCGCCGAGTGCGCCACGGATCGCCAGTTCGCGCGCCCGCAACGCGGACCGGCCAAATTGCATGTTCATCACGTTTACGCACGAGATAAGCAGGACGACGATGACCGCGCCCAGCATGGCGTAAATCGTCTGGCGAAGTTGCGGACCGGTGAAGGCGTTCAGGAGCGGCACGACATTCGCGGAGATGAATTGCCCATTTGTTTTCGGGTTGTCCTTCGCGATTCGCTTCGCGAGGCCGACAAACTCCGCATTCACTTGGTCCGGGGTTACGCCGGGTTTGAGTCGACCCATGATGGCGGGTCCGATCCCCGACGGATCGCCCCGCTGTTTGAGCGGAAATTCATTATAGAGGGGCACCCAAAGCTCCTCGTTTACCGGGAATTTGAAGTTCGGCGGCATCACCCCGATGACGGTGGCGGCTTTGCCATTAATCCGGATCGACTGTCCGACGATTTGCGGGTTGCCCTCAAAGTCTCGTTTCCAGATTTCGTTGCCGAGGATCGTCACCTTCTCCGCGCCCGGTTTGTTGTCTTCGGCGGTGAAGTCGCGTCCCAGGATCGGTTTCACATCGATGATTTTGAAGAAATCCTCAGTCACATAGCCGCCGGTGTAACGCTGCGGGGTTTTCTTGTAGGAGACATTGATGGTCGAGCCGTTGAGATAGGCGCTCATCAGGGCGAACGACTGCTGGCCGGCGCGCAAGTCCTCGTAATCCTGCGCCGAGGGGATATTGCCATTTCCGAAGTTGTTGTTCTGCGGCGAAGCCTGCGGGTCGATCAGGCCGACGCTCATTAACTGTTCCGGGTGAGGAAACGAAAATCCGCGGAGCAGAACCGCGTTGACCATGGTGAACTGCGTCGTTACCCCGCAGATGCCGAGCGCTAGCACCGTGATAGCCAGGAAAGTAAACGTTTTGTCCTTGATCAGCATGCGCAGGCCGATTCGGATATCCTGAAAGAATGATTCAAAGAACATGGCAGTTAGTGGGTTTGAGGATAGGGCAGTAGAAAAAAGGGAAAGCGGTTTGGAGAGACACGATGGACTCCATCTTCACTGGATGGGATGCACTGGGAAGCTGGTTTAGATTCAAAAAAATGGACGCACCTGACGCGAAGCACCAAGGAGGGGCGATTTGAAATCACCCTCGTAAAGACGGTGGTTTCAAACCACCGCTCCTTGTTTGGAACGCTATTCGGTGCGCAGCGCTACCATCGGATTGACGCGTGTCGCCCGGAGCGCGGGCACGAAACACGAGGCCGCTGCCACCATGGTCAGCAGCGTGGCGACAGCGGTATAAATGAATGGATCGAGAGCGTTTACTTGGAAGAGGAAGTTTTGGAGGGCAGTGCTGCCCACGGCTCTGAGCAGGAGCGCGATTGAGCCGCCGCCGAGGACAAGGCCAATGACCAGCTGCCACGCGCCCTGGGTCATGACCAGGCGCAGAATTCTCGCCGCGTTCGCGCCCAGCGCCATGCGGATGCCAAATTCCTGTGTCCGCTGACTAACCGCAAAACTCATGACCCCGTAGAGACCGACGGAGGAGAGCACGACCGCGACCACACCGAAGATGGTGAACAGCGTCGCGGTAATGCGATTCACGCCGAGAATCTCTTCGTGTAACCGAGCAGGCGTGCCGCCGAAATAGGTCGGCAGATTGGAATCAAGCTGACTCACCGCCGTGCCCAGCGCCGGGGCCAGAGTGTCGGCGCGTTGCCCCGGATGAGGCCGGACGACAATCGTGACAAATTGAGGTGCGGGTGGGACGCCGAGCAGCGGAACATAAAAGCCTGCGCAGCCGACCTGCTGCCCACTGCTATCCGTCTGCTGGTTGAAGGGACCCTGCATGAGCGTATCGGGCACGACGCCGATGATGGTGCGCCACGGCTGTGGCGCGGCCGGATTGAAGGCGCGGACACGGCGGCCTAGTGGACTTTCCTTGCCGAACCATCTTTTCGCGAAGCTGGCGTTGACGATCGCGACCGGCTGTTTGGCGTCGTTGTCGTCCAGGGTGAAGTCGCGACCTTCCAGGACCTTTAAGCCAAGGGTCGCGAAGTATCCGTCGGAAACAGCTTCTGAGTTGACCTGCAGATGATCTCGCTCGGTGGCGTAAGTCTGTCCATCGACTTCGAATTGTCCAAAGTTATCGAAGGTCATGCGAAAGCGATCGCTCATGGCGGCGCCGTCGAAGGCTGGATTTGTGCGAAGAGATCGCACGGCCCGTGCAAAAAACTGCTGACGCGCTTCCGAGGTCGGATAGTCACCTTCGAACAAGCCCATGCGCGCGCTGTAAACTCCGTTTTCGTCGTAACCGTAATTGAGCGTGGTCTGGTTCCGGATTGATTTTACCTGAAGCGTCGCCGCGATGAGGAGCGCGGCGGTAAAGGCGATCTGACCGACCACAAGGATGCGGGTGATAACGTTGACCAGGCGGCTGCTATTTCCGCGTCCGCCTTCCTTCATTACTTCTGCCGGATTGGCGCGGGCGCTTAACCAGGCCGGAAGAAGACCGGAAAAAATTGTGGCCAGCAAAGTGATCCCAACGGTAAAGACGAGCACGGTGCCGTCGATGTCGAAGGAAACCCAATAGGGTAGTGGGAACGGCAGGCTCCCCATTGCGCGCACGAGCAGGCCGACAGCGTAGTAGGCGAGGGCGACGCCAAGAACTCCGCCGATCGCGGCCACGAGCAGACTTTCCGTCAACATCTGGCGCATGATCCGCCAGCGGGTGGCGCCGAGCGCGCCGCGGATGGCCAGCTCCTTGGCGCGGAGGGCGGCCCGCCCGAACTGCATGTTCATCACGTTCACGCAGGCGATCAGCAATACCATCAGGGTCGCGCCGAGCATTGCGTAGACGGTCTGCCGCAATTGCGGACCAACGAAACTGTTGATCATCGGCTGGACGCTCGCGGAAACGAACTTGCTGTTCGACTTCGGGTAATCCTTCGCCAGGCGCTTCGCGTAGCCGACAAATTCGGCGTTGACCTGATCGACGCTGACACCGGGCTTGAGCCGGCCGATCACCGCCGGACCGAGGCCGGAAGGGTCTTCGCGTGGTTTGATGGGAAATTCATTGTAGAGCGGCACCCATAGCTCCTCGGAGACGGGAAACTTAAAGCCTTTGGGCATCACTCCGATGACGGTGGCGGCGCGTCCGTTGATGCGCACGTTTTGCCCGACAATGTTTGGATCACCATTGAAATCGCGCTGCCAGATTTCGTAGCCGAGAATGGTAGTCTTCTCCGCGCCTGGCTTGTTGTCCTCCGCAGTGAAGTCACGTCCCATGATCGGCGATACCCCGAGGATCTTAAAAAACTCATCGGTCACGTACCCACCCGTATAACGCTGTGGATTATTCTTGTAGGTAACGTTAATGGTCGAGCCGTTGAGGTAGCCGGACATCAGGGCGAAGGATTGCTGGGCGGCGCGCAAGTCCTCGTAATCCTGGGAGGAAGGGATAAAGCCGGCGCCGTTGTTGTTCTGGTTGCTATCGGCCAGCGGGTCGAGCAATCCAACCGTCATCAGTTGCTCGGGGTGCGGAAAGGAAAATCCCCGGAGCACGAACGCGTTCACAACCGTGAATTGTGTTGTTACCCCGGCAATGCCGAGCGCGAGCACGATCGCAGCGAGAATGCAGAATGTTTTCTCTTTGACGAGAACGCGGAGACCGACGCGGACATCTTGGCGAAAGGAATCGAGGATCATAGGAGTTGGTGGGTTTGAGGATGGGGCATCAGACAAAAAGGAAAGCGGGTGGGAGAGACGCGGCGCGTTTCATCTTCACTGGACGAGATGCGTTGGAGAACGCTGTCCGGATTCAAAAACATGAACGCAACTGGGGCTGACCGGTTCTTCACGATGAAAAGACGCCGCCGGGCGGCTATTTTGTCTTCTGTAGCGGCGGTCTCAGACCGCCGAAGCGTCGCCATTCGATTGCTCCAGGGGCCAGAGACCGCCGCTACCGTGACGCTATTCCAGAGCATACAAATTCCCATCGGTGCTTCCGAAGTAGACGACGTCGTTCACCACCAGGGGCGAAGAGAAGATTCCGCCGACACCGAACTGGCGCTCGGTTGCTACGATGGGCGCCTCGCGCCAGCTCGAGTAATAGAACATCGGGCCATTGAATTTCCGATCAGAGGTCAACACCCATCCTTTGTTTTGCTTCGAAGCCTCCGTCTGGAATTCCCAGAGCACCTCTCCGCTTTTCAGGTCGCGCGCCTCGAGCGTGCCATTGAGCACGCCGATCAAGACCACGTCGCCCACCACCGTGGGCGATGAGAACAGGTAAGCCTTATCCTGTTGCCGCTGCACCGATTTGCCGGTCACGGCGTCAAGCACGTGGTAGAGACTGGAATCGGAAGTGCCGAAGATGACCTGACCATGCGTTACCGCCGGGGAGGTGATCACCCAGCTCATCTCATTGTTGAAGCGCCATTTCTCCTGGCCGGTGGCCGCGTCGAGCGCATATAAATTCGAATCCCGGCAGCCAACGTAGACGACCCCATCCACCACGGCGGCGGAAGACTGGAATCCCACCTGGTTGTGGATCAGCGGGTCTTCTCCGCCGTGGAAACGCCACTTCTCTTTTCCCGTCATGGCGTCCACCGCATAGAAAAAGCTGTCCCAACTTCCAACGTAAAGAACGCCGTTCGCATAGGCGGGAGAGGCGTGGACCACGTCGCCCGTTTGGAATTTCCATTTCAGTTCACCGGAGGCGGCATCGAGAGCGTAGAGATGGCCGTCGCCGCTCCCGAAATAAACGGCGCCCTGCACCACCACCGGGCTTGAAAGAAAAATGTCGTATTGATCGGCCATCGTCTGGTTCTTCGGTTCCAGGCCGTGAATGCCTCTCGCTTCGAAACGGCGCTCACCTTCCGTGGCGAATTTCCACCTGATCGCGCCGGTCAGCGCATTGAGTGCGTAGAACTTTCCGTCGTAGCTGCCGGCGTAAACGGTCCCGTTCGCGACCGCCGGAGTGGAAGGTGCCGGCCCACCCGTGGGGCGTTTCCAGATTTGGCGGCCGGTTTCTGCCTCGACGGCGTAGATGTTTCCATCGTCACTGCCGAAGTAGAGCGCCTTGTCCTGGCAGACCGGCGAAGAGACGATGCGATCGCCGGTCGGAAATTTCCACTTTACCCGATGAAATTGGCGCGGTCCCTGCCCCGAATAAGTCCCCGAATGTGCCGGGTCGCCGCGAAACATCGACTGGGCCGGGACGAAGGTCGCACAGGAAAAGAGAGCGATCAGCGCAAGGGCAATTCGAGAAGCGCTCATGAGAAAGTGGTCACGGCGCGCGGTGCATTACCAGTGGCAGTTCGAATGGGCCCTGAGTGAATGTGCCTTTGATCTCGCCGGTTTCGTTTCGGAAACGGCCTTCGTAAGTGATCCCGAACTCGTCGGACTTGAGGGAGAGAAAGTCACCTTCCTGGGTCACGAGACTCACAGGCACATTGTTCGTTTTCTTCCCGATGATCACGCATTCGACGCTGGCCCCGTCGACCCCGCGATTGGCAAACTTCATCGTGACGTGACGCGTGTATCCAGTCAGTTCGTACTCACCCTTCCACTCCCCTTCGAGTTCCTTGCTGACCGCGGTGTTGCGCGGTGGGAGTTCCACCTGCGGCGGTCCGGTTTTTCCCAGGACGAAGGGCGCACTGTTTCCCCCTTGCAGGAAATCTCCGGCTAAGTGGGAGTCGGCTGTGAGATGCGCCTTCAGTTTTGCCTGCCCGGCGCGTTCATTTCCGAGAGCACCTTTAAGGGTGAAAGCGACCTCGGAATCCTTCACCGTGATATCGGTCAGCGGCGCGCCTTTCACGCCGAACCCGGGAACAATAATGGATCCAATCCAGCCTTTGCCGCTATCCTGCGACAGATCGATCACGAGCTTCAGCTCTCCTCCCGGAATCTGGGCCGAACCTTCCCATCGTCCGGCCGCGCTTTCGGCCGCCTGGCCAAGCACGGCGGAAGCGAAAAATATTGTCGTGAGCAATCGCACCGGAGTTCTCCTGAACTGCGGTTGCGATCAGGCCGGCAGCCGGGTGTTCGCGGATTGCAGGACTGACGTGGTGTGGATTATCGCGCTCTTGGGCAGCTCGACGGGCTGATGCGCCACGAGCCAGATCGAAAACAACGCGCTGAGAATGAAGACGAGATAAGCGATACCTTCAAACGCGCCGCGTTCCTTTTCTTCAGAACGAACGAGCAACGCGTAAGTCGATTCGAAGCCTTCGGTAGAGAGAGTATTCTGTTTCATATGAATAAAGGGTTGAGGACGCTTCCTTACGCAAAGCCCGTGCCAGACTCGCCGAATGAGTTTTAAGTTGCTCATCGACTAATGCTTGTGAAACATGCTTGTCCGATAGCCTCACGATTTCTGTTTCGCTGTCGGGAATTCGTTGTTCCGAATTTGGGACAAATTCGCGACGGCACGAATGCTCTTCGCGCGATGTCGCGCACCGATTTAAGGTGAGAGAGCCGCAGTGCGCACGATGCAGCAAAATAATTCCTGAATCTGTTCTTGTCGGAACTTCCGTTGCGGTCGAACTATTTAATCCAATCATCATGAAACCTGTCACTAAGAGCATCTTTGTTTTCGGAACGGTCCTTCTCGGGCTTGCAGCGATCGCAACATCGCGGGCCGATCTTGATCTGCCTGACGTCAGTCAGCGCGCGGTCAACAAGCAGCGCGTCGGGTTGACCGACATCACCGTTACTTATCACCGGCCTCTGGTGAACGGGCGGAAGATTTGGGGCGGCCTCGTTCCGCTGGGCGAGGTCTGGCGTGCGGGTGCAAATGAAAACACGACGATTGAATTCAGTGATCCGGTTTCGGTGGAAGGGCAACCGCTCGCCAGGGGAATCTACGGACTGCACATGATCCCAACCGCGGACTCGTGGACGGTGATCTTCTCCAAAATGTCGAGCGCGTGGGGCAGCTATACCTACAAACAGGAGGAAGACGCGCTCCGGGTGAACGTGAAGCCACACCCGATCGAAAACGAAGAAGCGCTCGAGTACGAGTTTGAAAACCTGAAGCCCGACTCAGCCACGGTAACGCTGAAATGGGAGAAGCTGGCCGTGCCGTTCAAGGTTGCGATCAACGACACCGAAGGGACCCTGGCCAACATCCGCAGACAGATGCGCGGACACGCGCAGTATGAGTGGGAAGCTCCAAATAAGGCGGCCCAGTTTTGCTTGAACAAGCAAACCAACCTGGATGAGGCGTTGAAGTGGGTGGACCTGTCGATTTCCAACGAGGAGCGCTTCGAGAATCTGACCACCAAGGCCGACGTGCTCAAAGCGATGCAGAAGCCCGATGAGGCCAAAAAAAACTGGGACCAGGCCCTCGCGAAGACCACGCCGATACAGCTCTATTCCTATGGACGCCGGTTGCAGTCGGACAAGAAAGACGCCGAAGCGATGGACATCCTGAAAGACGTGGCCAAGCGTTATCCCACGACTGCCTACGGACACCTGGCAGACGCCCGGATCAAATCCGCCGCCGGCGATTTTGCCGGAGCGGCTGAAGAGGCGAAGAAGGCGCAGGCAGCCGCCGTTTCCGATCAGCAAAAACAGAGTATCAAGGCGTTGATCGATCGGCTACAGGCGAAACAAGACATCAATAAATAATTGAATCGCTCTTGAAGGTGGCGGCCTCGAGAGGTCTCGGGGCTGGCTTCGCGATCACCCTTTTGATGTCTTCTTTGTGAGCCGGTTGATGATCTGGAAAGTGGTTGGGATGTTGCTTGCGACTGGCGGCGCCTTACGCTCGGTTCGAGCGGCCGATCCACCGATCCCCGCGTTTCCACAGCCCATGAACGCGGCTGAGATTCAGCTCGCTCTCCAAAAACTGAATGTGCTTGGCCGTGTCCTCTACCTTGCCGCCCATCCCGACGACGAGAATACAAACCTGATGGCGTTATGGGCCAATGGCTCGCTCTACGACGCCGGATACCTTTCGGTGACGCGCGGGGACGGAGGCCAGAACCTGATCGGACCGGAGCTACGGGAAAAGCTTGGCGTTATCCGCACCCAGGAGCTTCTCGCCGCTCGCCGGCTCGATCACGGCCGGCAATTCTTCACGCGCGCAGTCGATTTCGGTTTCTCGAAAACCTCGGAAGAGACGTTGCGGATTTGGGATCGCGACAAAATCCTCTCGGACATCGTTTGGGTCATTCGTCGATTTCGCCCGGATGTGGTCGTGACCCGCTTCAGTCCGGACGACGACAAGACACACGGTCATCATACGGCGTCGGCTATTCTGGCTCGGGAAGCTTTTCAGGCAGCGGGCGACCCGAAACGTTTTCCGGAACAATTGGCTTTCGTCGAGCTCTGGAAACCAGTGCGGCTCGTTTGGAATACATCGCCCTTCTTTTTCTCAAACCGAAATTTGCCCTTCGACCCGACCGGTCTCGCCACCATGGAGGCTGGAGGTTTCAATCCGCTCCTGGGGAAAGCCTTCACCGAAATTGCGGCGGCGAGTCTGAGCATGCACAAGAGCCAGGGGGTTGGCAGTCCTCCACGGCGCGGCGCGCGAAAGGAGTATTTCAAGGTGCTGGAGGGCGCGCCGATCACGACTGATCTCTTCGATGGTGTCGAGACGACGTGGTTGCGGGTGCCAAAATCGGAAGCGATTGCCGAAAAAGTGAAGCAGGTGGTGGCGGCTTTCGTTCCCGCGGATCCCGCGGCATCGGTTCCGAAGCTCCTGGAACTCCGCCAGGCGCTTGCTCAATTCAGCGACAAGGGGTGGGGTGCGCAGAAGCGGGCTGAAGTCGATTCCGTCATCGCGGCCTGTCTCGGGCTGAACATCGAAAGCTCGACCGGCCTCGGTGCGTTTTCGGCGGCGCAGCCATTGCCGATAAAATTCGAAGCCATCAATCGCTCAAAGGTAGCGGTGCAATTAATCGAGGTGCGGACGCCCGTCTCGGGAGAAACGTTCAAACTGGATGTGCCCTTGCCGGCCGACCAGTTTGTCGCGAAGGACGTTGCGTCCACTTTGCCGAAGGAGGTCACGTGGTCGCAACCCTATTGGCTCCGGAAGCCGGCAACGCTCGGCACGTTCGCCGTCGACGATCAGACGCTGATCGGTCTGGCGGAGAATCCGCCGCCGTTCCCGGTGGAAGTCGTGTTGCGAGTTGGCGATCAGGACCTCCGTTACAGCATCGATACGAAATTCCGCAGCGTCGATCCCATCATCGGTGAAGTGCGGCAGGAACTCGTCATGGCCCCGCCGGTTTTCGCGAACTTGTCCAATCCGGTCTTTGTTTTCGGCGACGACAAACCAAAGTCAGTGCAAGTGCGCGTCGCGGCTTCGACCGGTGCTGTTCGTGGCCAAGTGAGGCTGGAGGCACCGAAAGGATGGGGGATTGAGCCAGCTTCCGTTCCGGTGGACTTGAAAGCAGCTGATGCTGAAGTTGTGACCACCTTCACCGTCAGGCCGCCGCCGAAGGCCAGTGAAGGAACACTCCGCGCAGTGGTGTCCGTCGAGGACCGTGACTACTCTTTTGCCCGCGAGCGCATTTCCTATCCGCACATTGGTCTGCATGTTCTGATGCCGCCGGCGGAAGCGAAGGTGGTGCGCGCGGACATCCGGAAGAAAGGCGAACTGATCGGATACATTCCGGGCGCCGGCGACGAGATTCCGCAGAGCCTGGAGCAGATCGGTTACAACGTAAAGATGTTGGATGCCGCTGATATTACGGCGGAGAATCTAAAACGTTTCGATGCCGTCGTGCTCGGAATTCGCGCCTATAACACGCAAGATCGTATCGCGAGTTGGCAACCAGCATTGCTGGCTTATGCGAAGGCTGGTGGCGTGGTCGTCGTGCAATACAACACCACCTCCGACCTGAAGACGAAAGAGATCGGGCCCGCCTCGCTGGAGATTTCCCGGGACAGGGTGACCGACGAGACGGCCGAGGTGCGGATTCTCGCGCCGGACGATCCGTTGATGAATACACCGAACAAGATCACCGCCGACGACTTCAAGGGCTGGGTCCAGGAACGCGGGCTTTATTTTCCGAACAAATGGGATCCGGCGTGGAGGCCAATTTTGTCCAGCAACGACCCGGGAGAAAAACCGGCCGATGGCGGATTGCTCGTCGCCAAATCGGGAAGCGGCTACTTTGTCTACACCGGTTATTCGTGGTTCCGGCAGTTGCCAGCGGGAGTACCGGGAGCATATCGCCTCTTCGCCAACATGGTCTCGCTGCGGGATTCGAAATGAGTATTAAGTATTCCCCCGCGAATTTCCGTCGCCCCTCTTCAGGGGCTTATTTGTTTTTGGATTACAGTCCCGGAGTTACGCTGCACTCCACTCCGGGCTTTAGTTCCGGCGCACCCTTCGGGTGCTATCGTGGAGGCCGGACCGGACCGCGCGTTGGTTCCGGATCACACGTCGATCGTGAACGGCGACGGCCCATTGGCAGTTCGCCCTTGTGCGCTCGTTCTTTCAGCGCCGGAGGCGCGGTGGAATACAGCCCGGAGTGCAGCGTAGCGGAACTCCGGGAAGAGGCCCGCCCAATTCTCAAACCCCTGACAAGGGGTGACGGAAAACGAGGCGCGCTAAAGATAACGCTCATCAAACGGAAGGCCATGCGCCTTCAGGAGAAATCTAAGTTCCTCAAGGAAAGAGACGCTCCGGTGATGTTCTTCTTGTCTCTCAATGTAACGGTAAACTTTGGACAGCATCGACTCACTCACTGTAAACGCGCCGTATCCTTCCTGCCACGCGAAGCCAGCACAACCCTCGAACGTTCGCGAGATCCAGCCGGAGGAATTTGCCTTCAGATCGCCGATAAGCTTGGAGATGGCCTTGTCCTGCCGCAATTTTGCCAGGAGGTGAACGTGGTCCGCTCCTCCGTTGATGATCATCGCGATTCCTCTCTCGCTCCGAATCGCGCCGCCAAGATATTCATGAACTCTGGGACGGATCTCCGTCGTCAGCCATGGTTCACGCCGCTTTGTCGAGAAGACGATGTGATAGAGCAAATTGCAATGGGAGGAACTCATTCGGGCGGGGGGTTCTGCCGCCCCTCTTCAGGGGCTTGGGTGTCTTTGGATCATATACCCGGAGTTCGGCTTCGCTCCACTCCAGGCTTTGATTCCGCCGCACCCTGCGGGCGCTATTACGGTTTGATGGGGAATGCAATGAGCGCCGATTGTTTAGACGGGGGTTTCCGCCGCCCCTTTTCAGGGGCTTTGCTGTTTTTGGATCATAGACCCGGAGTTCCGCTACGCTCCACTCCGGGCTTTAGTTCCGCCGCACCCTCCGGGTGCTATCGCGGAAGCCAGAAGAGACTGGGTGTTCGCCGCCTCAGCGCCGAAGGCGCGATGGAATACAGCCCGGAGTGGAGCGCAGCGGAACTCCAGGAGGACGTCGCCCCCACAATTGCCAAACCCCTGACAAGGGGTGACGGAAGTCGGGCGTGCTAAAGATAACGTCCATCAAACGGAAGACCATGAGCCTTCAAGAGAGCCGCCATCTCATCGACGAACTCGCCATACTAAAGGTGCTAAAAAAATGCTGGTGACGTCTTCGTGTTGATAAGAACGACCTTGAAATGAGCGAACAGGATTTACCGCCATTTTTCGGCACGTGGCGCAGGGCCTACGCATTTGCCATCGCGATGTTTGCGCTCGAAGTCGCGTTGCTTTACGCGTTCACCCTCCGGTTTTCGTGAACCGGATCGATTACATCGTCCTGATCGCGACGATTCTCGCGATTCCGCTCTACGGATTGTGGCGCACGCGCGGCCACCCGAGTCTCCCTCAATATCTTAAAGGAGACGCGAGTATCCGATGGGGAACGATCGGGCTCTCTGTCCTCGCCACTCAGGCCGGCCCGATCACGTTCCTTTCCATGCCGGGTCAGGCTTACGAGAGCGGAATCGGATTCATCCAAAACTATTTCGGCCAGCCCTTCGCGCTGATTGCCGTTTGCGCGATTTTTGTTCCGATTTATCAACGGCTGAAAGTTTACACCGCCTACGAATATCTCGGCCAACGCTTCGACCAAAAGACAAGATTGCTCGGTGCGTTCCTCTTCCTGGTCCAGCGTAGCATCGCCGCCGGAATCACGATTTACGCGCCCGCCATTATCCTTTCCGCGTTACTCGGCTGGGATTTGAATCTGACCATCTGGCTCGCGGGCGGGTTCGTCATTGCCTACACGGTGGTTGGAGGTACCAAGATCGTCAGCCTTACGCAACGCTATCAGATCCTGGTCATCCTCATTGGCATGGCGCTGGCCTTTGGCATTGCGGTCCATCGATTGCCGGACGATCTGACGTTCACCAACGCGCTCTCAATCGCGGGGACGATGGGAAAGCTCCAAGCGGTCGATTTCTCGATCGATCCTTCCAGGCGCTACACCTTCTGGTCGGGGATGCTCGGTGGCTTCTTTCTCTCGCTCTCCTACTTCGGCGCCGACCAGTCACAGGTGCAACGGTATCTCGCCGGTGGTTCGTTACGGGCGAGCCGAATTGGTCTGCTTTTCAACGCCATCGTGAAAGTGCCGATGCAGTTCCTTATCCTGCTGCTCGGTGCGATGGTTTTTCTTTTCTATCAGTTCGAACAGCCGCCAATGTTCTTCAATCAGCCGGCCTATCAGCGCGCGCTGGAGCGCGGCTACGGTCCGCAACTCACCGCGTTGCAGATGCAGTTTGACGATGTCTTTGTGCACAAGCGCGACGCCATTCAGGCAATGTCCACCGCTTCGACGGAAAATTCGCCCGCGCTGACCACGCAGGTCCGCGAGCTCGATGCGCAAGCGCGCGCCATTCGTGATCAGACCAGGAAACTTCTTGAGCAGGCCGGGGCGAATCCGAAGAGCAAGGACTCGGATTATGTTTTCATCACATTTGTCCTGGATCACCTGCCACATGGAGTTGTCGGGCTGCTGGTGGCTGTGATCTTTTGCGCGACGATGTCGGCGACCTCCGCCGTCTTGAACGCGCTCGGTTCCACGACGGCGGTCGATCTTTATCGGCCACTGGTTCGCCCGAGCGCCAGCGACCATCACTACGTCATTGCCACCAAGGTGTTGACGGCAGCGTGGGGACTGGTCGCGATCGCGATCGCGTCGTTTGCCAGCCTGGTCGAGAATCTGGTGGAAGCCGGCAATATCCTGGGATCCGTTTTTTACGGCAGCATTCTGGGCCTGTTCCTGGTGGCTTTCTTTATGCGCAATGTTCGTGGTTCGGCGGTTTTCTTCGCGGCGGTGGTTGCGCAGACGCTCGTGCTCATCCTCTTCTTCACGTCGAGCATAGGTTATCTTTGGTACAACGTCATCGGCTGCGCGGCCGTTTTGTTGTTCGCCTGGATCCTGCAACAAACAGTTTTTCGGAACGCGCAGCCGGCGACAGTTGAATCGTAATGGGCGAGCCGATTATCTGCTTCGGTCAGCAACCGTGCGGCTTTTTCCCGAAGCGATTTCTTTACGCCAAGGTTGAGACCGCGCGCCGGTTACAAAAAGAGATTGGCGGCGAGATTGTCTTTTTCTTTCACGACAGCGACCATGATTGGCGCGAGACGACCACCCTCTTGCGCGAACGACGGACCGGCCGCGAAGACTCCTTGAACTTCCAATTCGCGAACAAGATCCAGAAGCAGTTTTCGCCGTTCCATGCCAAGCGTGTCTTGCCGGAATGGCAGGCGAAAATTACGCGGCAGCTCCCAAACTATGTCGGACCCGAGCTGGTCGATCACTTCAAGGCGGTCGAGGCTCCAAACGTCGCTGAATTTTGTCGCGAAATGTACGCGCGGATGAGATTGCTGGATGGAATTCGAGTGGAACGCTCCGGTGATCCGAACTTCCGAAAACGGGCCACACCAGTCGACGACTATTTCGTGGACGTTTCCTGGGAAGGCGAAATCGTTCGCGCGCGAAACCGAGATGGGAAGCTTTTCCTCCATCAAGGCGCGGATCGATATCTGGAGCTTCCGTCCCAGCAATACGATGCCACGCAGATCAGTCCAACCCGCGATACTCGCCTGCGCTGGATGCAATCGGTCATCCACTGCACGCATTACGTCGCTGGCGCGGCTGAACGCCAATATCTCAATGAAGCAGATGCCCCCGATGTCACCTTCGTGCAGCGTCAGGACATCTCGGATTCGAATCACGCCTATATTGGAACCTGATGGAAGCGCGACCGCTCAAGCTCGGGATCGTCTGTTTTCCGTTGATCGGGGGCAGCGGAATTCTCGCGACCGCGCTGGGCACCGAACTCGCGGCCCGCGGCCACGTCGTTCATTTCTTCAGCTACGCCAGGCCGGTGCGGCTCGATCTTGCCCGGCCACGAATTCACTTCCACCAGGTCGAAGTCGGTCAAAGCAATTTGTTTCCGTGTCCCGATTACACCCTGCCGCTTGCGGTCAAAATGGCCGAGGTTGGCCAGGACAATGAACTCGATATTTTCCACGCACACTATGCGGTGCCGCACGCAACCGCGGCTTTTCTGGCTGCAGAGATGATCGGGGAATCAGCGCCAGGGATTGTGACGACGTTGCACGGGACCGATACGACGTTGCTTGGTCCTAATCCACAGTACCGGGCCGCGATCGAACACGCGTTGATTCATTCGGACGCGGTCACCACCGTTTCGGAAAGTTTGCGGCAACAAACGGAAGAGACCTTTCGATTGCATGAGCAAATCCAGGTTATTCCAAATTTTTTCACGCCGGCGGCGCCAGGGAGAAGTCGCGAAGAAGTCCGGCGTGAGCTTGGAATCTCGGATGAGTTTCTCGTGGTGCATATGTCCAATCTTCGACCGGTCAAGCGGGTCGACCTGCTTCTGCGTGCGGTGGCGAAAACAGCGAATTGTGATCGCATCCGGTTGCTGATTGTGGCCGGCGGCCCGTTTGCTCCGTACGAATCACTCGTGGACGAACTTGGATTGCGCGGTCACATCATGGTCAGGGAAGATGCCGCGGCGGTTGAGAAATATCTGCCCGCGGCGGATGCCGGCCTCTACACCTCGGAGAACGAAAGTTTCGGCCTGAGCATTCTCGAAACCATGTTTTTCGGCAAGCCAGTCGTCGCCTTTCGCATCGGCGGAATTCCTGAGGTCGTGGGCGAGGCCGCGCTCCTGTCCGAGTTCGGCGACATCGCAGCCATGGCCGCTTCGCTCGACGCACTCGTCGACTCGCCCGAGGTCGCGCGACAGCTTGGGGAAAGAGGTCGCGTGCGTGCGGAGCAGCTTTTTACCGCGGCTCACATTGTTCCTCGTTACGAAGCAGTATATCGACAGGTCATCGCGTAATGTCATCGCGTTTGAATTTTCGCCTTGACGCGCAGGCCACGGGCTCCCGCGCAAGGGCCGCGACGTTTTGCACTCTGCACGACGAAGTCCGGACGCCGCTCTTCATGCCGGTGGGAACGCAGGCCACGGTGAAGGCGCAGCTCCCGCAGACGCTCGAAGATGCGGGCACACAGATCCTGCTCGCGAATACCTACCACTTGTTGTTGCGACCAGGTCCGGAAGTTTTCCGCCGCACAGGCGGTATTCACGGTTTCATGAGCTGGAAACGCTCGGTCTTGACCGACTCGGGTGGATTCCAAATTTTCTCGCTGCCGCATTCGCGGGCCATGAGCGAAGAGGGCGCGGTCTTTCAGAGTTACCTCGACGGGAAAACGATTCTGCTCAGTCCCGAGGTC
>Ga0209048_10001678_pt1 | contig 22507 bp, 24 predicted proteins | sample FrelakmetCRP12CR_FD_187146 | JGI IMG/M metagenome (GOLD analysis project Ga0209048, IMG submission 187146) | Freshwater lake sediment microbial communities from the University of Notre Dame, USA, for methane emissions studies - CRP12 CR (SPAdes)... | ecosystem: Environmental > Aquatic >... | reverse complement strand
GACGAGCACGCGAGGCGGCAGCGGTCTCCGCCTCGCTGGAGCAGGCCGCGCTCGCGGCGGGTGCCCGCAGCGCCGATCTCGCCCCCCGCGAGGCGGCCGAACCGACCACCGTCACCCCGCGGCCGGCGGGTCGTGGTACGGCGGATCCGCTCGTCGGCGAGCTGCGCCGCGCCGGGCTCCTGCCGCTCCTGGTTCTGCACTACGTCTCGCAGGAGCCGTGCTACGGCAACCAGCTGATGGACCGGATCGGTGCCCTCACCGCCAGTGCCGTGGCCGTGAATCCGAACACGATGTACCCGCTGCTGCGCTCGCTCGAGGCGAAGGGTCTGATCGTCGGCGCGTGGGAGCACCCCGAGCGCCGCAGTCGTCGCTTCTACCGCCTGACCGCGGCCGGCGAGGCCGAGCGCCGGCGGCTCGCCGCGCTGCTGACGCCCCATCTCGACATGATCGCGACCACGATCGACGTGATCCGCCGCGAGCTGCTCGACCGCTGATGAGGGAAGTCCGGGCCGCGGCGGCCTTTCCGGTCACCGTGCACGAGGCTGAGAGCCTCTGGTATGACACGGCCCGCTGGCCGACCTGGGTCGACGGGCTCGCGCACGTGGCGAAGATCGAGGGACCCTGGCCCGAGCCGGGATCGGTGGTGATCTGGGACTCGTTCCCGGCGGGCCGGGGCCGCGTGGTCGAGCGGGTGGTCACTTGCGCGCCGCTGGGTGGGCAGAGGACCGAGGTCGAGGACGACTCGATCCGCGGCCGCCAGAGCGTCGCCTTCGCCGCGACCGAGGGAGGGGTGAACGTGGAGCTCGTGCTCGCCTACGAGATCAAGAAGCGCTCGATCGTGACGCCGCTGGTCGATCTCCTGTTCATCCGGCGGGCAATGGCGATGTCGCTCGCGACCACCCTGCGACGGTTCGGGGTGGAGCTCGAGGCGACGCGGGATCTCGGGTTGGCTTCGTAGCCCTCCGCCTCAGGCGCTCGCGACTAGACTTGCGCCCGGCGCCGCCGCTGGCGGGCCGTACGAATCTCGACACGACCAAAGCAGAGGCTCATGTTCGTCTTCAAAGCCGCCGTGATCGGCGCGGGCACGATGGGCGGTGAGATCGCGCACACGATCGCGAACGCCGAGATTCCCGTCGTGCTCAAGGACGTCGATCAGAAGTTCGTGGATCTCGGTCTCGAGAGAGCCCGCTCGTTGTGGCAGGGCCTGGTTGACGCCGGCAAGCTGGACGGGACCGAGGTCGACCGCAAGCTCGCGCTGATCACCGGCACAACCGACTACGAGGGCTTCGGCGACGTCGACTTCGTGATCGAGGCGGTGCCGGAGCGGATGGACATCAAGCAGGCCGTGTTCTCCGAGCTCGACGAGGTCACGCCGGGACACGCGATCCTGTCCTCCAACACCTCCTCGCTCTCGATCACCGAGATGGGGGAGGCCACGAGCCGGCCCGACAAGGTCGTCGGGTTCCACTTCTTCCTTCCGGCCTCGGTGATGCGCCTGATCGAGGTGATCGAGGGCGACGACACCTCGCCGGAGACCGCGCTGGCCGCGACCAACTTCGCGCAGGCGATCAAGAAGATGCCGATTCGCTGTGGGGAGGCGCCCGGCTTCGTCGTGAACCGGATCCTGAACTCGGCCGCGTCGGAGCTGTGGCGGTTCCAGGAGGAGACGGGAGCCGACATCCCGGAGCTCGACAAGATCGTGGCCGAGTCCAAGGCGGCGCCGATGGGCCCGTTCCTCCTCACCGATCTGCTGGGCCTCGACATCGTCCTCCCCGTCGTTGCGTTCCTCCGCGAGTCCTACGGCGATCGGTTCTTCGTCCACAGGCAGATGCAGGAGCTGGTCGCGGCGGGCAACCTCGGCGCCAAGACAGGGAAGGGCTTCTATGAGCACGGCAATTGAACTCGGTCCGGCAGCGCTGGTCGACCGCTTCACGCTGAAGGCGCTGGTCGAGGCCTGCCTCGTGCTCGAGGAGGGCATCGCCTCGATGAAGGACATCGACCTGGGGATGATGGCCGGAGCCGGGATCATCCCGCCGCCGTTTGCCCGCGCCGATCAGACCGGGCTCGACGAGGTGCTGGCCAAGCTCGAGCATGCCGCCCGGGAATGGGGTCAGGACTTCGAGCCCCCGGTGATCCTCCGCCGCCTGGTCAACCAGGGCCGGCTCGGGGTCGACAGCGGACAGGGGTTCTTCCCCTACGCGCAGCCCGACGCGGGCTGGGACGAGAGCCCGGTCAAGCTCGAGACGCGGGGCGAGATCGCGATCGCCTGGCTCGACCACCCGCCCGCGAACTCGATCTCGCCGGATACGGTGGCGGCGCTGCGAAAGGTGTGGGACGAGGTGACCGGAGCGGGCACGATTCGCGCCCTGGTGATCGCCTCGGCGAACCCGATGCTGTTCTGCGCCGGCGCCGACATCAAGGCGTTCACGAAGATGGATGCGGCCGGCGGCAAGGAGCTGCTGGACCAGATGCACGCTCTGCTCCGCTCCATGGAGACCTCCAGCGTGGCCACCATCGCCGCCGTGAACGCGCTCGCGTTCGGCGGCGGGTGCGAGCTCGCGATGGCCTGCGACATCCGCATCGCCGCCGAGTCGGCGACGTTCGGCCAGCCGGAGATCAACCTCGGCATCGTCCCGGGCTTCGGCGGCACCCAGCGGCTGCCGCGCCTCGTCGGCGAGGCGCGCGCGCTCGAGATGAACCTGACCGGCGACGCGATCTCGGTCGGGGAGGCCTATGAGCTCGGGCTCGTCAACCGCGTCGCGCCCGACCACGAGCTGCTCGACACGGCGCTGGCGTGGGCGAGGAAGCTCGCCGGCCAGGCTCCGCTCGCGATCGAGCAGATCAAGCGCGTCTCGGGCGCCGGGGATCTGGACGCCGGCATCGAGGACGAGAAGCGCGCGTTCGCGACCGTATTCGCCTCCGAGGACGCCCGCGAGGGGATCTCGGCCTTCCTGCAGAAGCGCCCCGCTCGGTTCCAGGGCAAATGAGCGCAACGGCCGCGGCGGCGGGGCAGCTCGCCGACCTGATCCGGGAGGCCGATTCGGTGGTCGCGCTGACCGGTGCGGGGATCTCGGTGCCGTCCGGGATCCCCGACTTCCGCTCGCCGCGGACCGGCCTGTGGGAGAACGTCAACCCAATGGAGGTCGCGCACATCGACGTGTTCCGGCGCGACCCCGAACGGTTCTGGCTGTTCTACGGGGAGCGCTTCCAGTCGCTCGAGCACAAGCAGCCCAACGGCGCCCACGAGGCGCTGGCCGAGCTCGAGCGCGCCGGGCTGCTCGACGCCGTGATCACCCAGAACATCGACCGTCTCCACGCACGCGCGGGCACGCGCGAGCTGGTCGAGGTGCACGGGACGATCGCGCACTCATCGTGCCTGGTCTGCGGGTGCCGCTACCCGCTCGCCGACGTGCGCGAGCGCCAGGCGGCGCAGGAGGACCGGGTTCCGCGCTGTGAGTGCGGCCATCCGCTCAAGCCGGACGTGGTCCTGTTCGGGGAGTACCTCCCTCAAGCGGCGATGGAGCGGGCCGAGCAGCTCGCCGCCGGGGCGGATCTGATGCTCTGCATCGGCTCCTCGCTCGAGGTTTATCCGGTCGCGCAGCTGCCGTCGGTGACGCTCGCCTCCGGCGGGCGGATCGCGATCCTCACGCAGGGCGACACGCCGCTCGACGGCCGGGCGGCGGTGCGCCTCGGCGGGGACATCGTGGACGAGCTCGACGCGGTCCTCGCCGCCCTGGGCCTCTAACCCGCCTCGAACCCGAAGACGAGCTCTACGAGCTGGCCACCGCTCGGGCCCGCAGCGCGGACTCGATCCGTCCGAGCGTGAACTCAACCGACGCAAGCGTGTCCTGATCGAGCTCCCCGGCGAGCGCCGCTTGGGCGGCGAGGGCCGTGCTGTCGCGCCGGCTTCGCAGCTCGTCGAGACGATCTGACAGCTCGCCGGCGGCCGGGTCGAGCGGCAGCTCCGCCAGGGCGGCATCGAGGGCGACGAGGACCTGCAGCGCCGCCTCGCGGCCCCGACGGTGGTCGAGATCGAGCCGGGCGCGGAGCGTCAGCTCCTCGCACGCCAGCGCCCGCTGGCGTCCGGTCAGGATCGCCGCGAGATGGGCCTGGGGGTGCAGCACAGCGGCCCGTCGCAGCTTGCGTGCGACCGGGACCAGCTCGTGTGCCTCGGTCCACTGTCCCTCGGCCACCTGCTCGCCCGCGCCGAAGCCGATGCGGGCGACGAGGGTGTGGTCGCGCACGATCTCGTGGACGTAGGGATCGGCGGTGACGAGGCGGAAGGCATGCAGCGCGCGATTGAGCACGGCCAGCGCCTCGCCGAAGTCCTCCTCGCCCGCGCCGGCCAGCCAGGCCTGCGCTGCCGCTTCGCCGGCCAGCGGCTCGCCGACGTCGATGATCGTCGCGCGGCCCGTCGAGACGGGAGTCGGCTCCGGCTCGGGCTCGGCCGGGCGGTGCCGGCGCCGGCCCGGCCGGCGCCGGCGTTCGGCGGCGCCGAGCGTGGTCAGCACCAGCACATGCGCCGGTGCCGCGTCGGGCGGATCCGCCGGTCGGCGCAGCAGGTAGCGGCCGTCAGGCGGTCCGAGCGCCCACGGAAGCTCCACCTGCGCGAAGCGGAACAGGTTCGACGTCGCCGTCAGAGGTCTCGGGTGCGCTCAGCCCCGAGCGCCCGCGGGGATCCGTACCCAGCGCCGTGATCCATTAACCACCGGTTCCGGTGCGGATGGCGTACTTGCTGGGGGCGGTGGGGACGGTGGGCTCGGGGATTTGGCCGATGCGGTTGATGAGGTCGATCCACTGCCCGGGTTGGAGGATCGTCGCGATCTGGGCCGAGAGCTTCTTGTTCTGGCCGAACAGGGGCGTGTACGTGACCTGGACCCGGTTGGCGTGGTCGGGAAGCGCGAGCGTGTTGGTCTGGCCCTTGTAGCTCATCAGGCTGATGATCTGGTCGGGCCGGAAGGTGCCCTGGAGGGTGAGCAGGCGGCGGATGGTGATGTCGGTGATTGAGCCGGTGCCCTGGTGGTCCTGGACGGGGATGCCGTTGATGGCGGAGATGTCCATGCTCGAACCGGTGGCGCCGGCGCTGTTGGTGGTGGTGGAGCCGGTGCCGCAGACGAGTCCGGAGACCGACGGGTCAAGCCCCGAGCCGGAGAGGAACTCGAGCGTCGCGAGGATCCGGCGGTCGACCGTGCCGGCCTGGATGTCGCGCCGTCCGCAGCTGTAGATCCGGACGTGCGGGTCGGCAAGCACGCGCTGCTGGAGTTGCTCCTTGGACATCAGCAGGACCTGGCCGATCGTCGGGTTCTTGGCGCCCGGGCCGAAGAACGGGTCCTTGCCGGCGGCGCGGTAGACGGCGGTGGCCTCGAGCAGCTTCCAGCCGTCGAGGATCGGCTTGGGGTCGATCTCCGGCGCGTTCTTGCCGGCGGGCTGGATCTCGAACAGCGCGCGCGAGGCGAGCTGAGAGGTGGGGGCGGCGAGGCGCCCGAGGATCGTGCCGGCGACCACGATCGAGCCGACCTGCAGCGGCTTGAGCGAGTACTGGTTCTTGCCCAGGTGCAGCACGCTGGAGAAGTAGTTCTGGAAGCTCGAGATCTGCCCGGCGAGGTTCTGCACCTGCTGCGCGCCGCCGGCCGCGAACGACGCCGGCCGCGTCGGGTGGGCGAACAGGCGCTCCTTGACGAACGGGACCGACGGCACCGCCGCCGGCTGCTGGTCGGCAGCGGCCGTGTTGCTCGTGGTCGGCAGCGTGATCTTGGTTGCACCGGGCGTGACGGTGGTGGGGGCGGGGACCGCCGCGACGTTCTGCTGGCCGGCGCTCGCGGGCGCCTTCGGGGCCGCCACCTGCGCGGTGGGGGTCTTGAGCTCCTGGGCGATCTGCGCGGCGGAGACCTTGACCGGGTTCGGGACCGGATACTCGGACGGGATCGATCCGAGCTGCGCGTAGGTGTAGATGTTGCCGGTCGCGTCCTGCAGCTCGATGTACTTGCCGAGCTGCTTGCTCTCACCGAGCTTGACGATCTTGCCGTCGTTGACCGCGATCACCGGCGAGCCCTGCTTGGCGAAGATGTTCACGCCCTTGGCGTTCGGATCCGAGGCGACCGGGATCGCCGCGTTGGCGCCATGTACGTGCTGGCGCGCCAACCGCTCCACGCTGTCGTCGGCGTACTTGGCCGGCGCGGCGACGGGGAAGTGCCCCTCGACCAGACCGGTCAGCGCTCCGATCAGCTGATCGGGCATCCCGCCGATCAGCTTCGCGCGCAGCAGCACCGACTGCACGTACCAGGACGCGTGGTTGTAGGCGTAGATCGCGCCTGAGATGTTCTTCGACGCGCCCGCCGCGGCCAGATACCGCGCGGCAGAGAAGATCGCGTCCACCGGGTTGTACGGGTCAGCGACCCCGTCGCCGTTCGCGTCCACCCCGTACTGCTTGAACGTCGCGGGCAGGAACTGCATCCAGCCCACGGCCCCCGCCGAGCTCACGCTCAGGTTCCGGCCGTAGTCGGTCTCGACCTCGTTGATGGCCGCCAGTACCTGCCACGGCACGTCGTACTCGATCCCCGCCGCCTGATAAATCGGCAGGAGGAAGGGCGGGATCCGGAACGAGTCGATGAAGAAGTTCGGCACCCCGATCGGAGCCGGACCGGGCAGCGAGAACGAGAAGGTCGGATTCGCCGCCGTCGGCACGCCGGCATTCGTGCGCGTCGGAGCCGTCGACTTCGTGGTCGAGGTCGAGCCGGCGCCGGTGGTCCCCGTCTTGCCCTTCGAGCCGGCACCGGGGATGGTCACCGTCGGCACCGGACTCGCGTGCTTGTTGATCGAAGGCGTCTGCTTCTGCGCGCCGCCGCCGCTCGGGGGCGTGACGTGCGGGGTCGTGCTCGAGGTGGTCGTGCTCGAGGTGGTCGGGGTCGAGGTGGTCGGGGTCGAGGTGGTCGGGGTCGAGGTGGTCGGGGTCGAGGTGGTCGGGGTCGAGGTGGTCGGCGTGGGCGTGGGCGCGCTCGCGCACGACTCCGACTCGGCGACCACCGGCAGCTTCACCGGCAGCGACAGGGACGATACCGGCGTTCCAGGCGGGACGTCGACCGTGAACGTGAGCTTCTGACCGCCGAGCACGGTGACCGTGACGACGCACTGCTGCGCGGAGGCGGTGGGAATCGCGGCCAGCCCGAAGACACCCACGAGCGTCCCCGCGGTGACGACGGCAACCGAAAGCTTGCGACTCCTGAGCACTGTGACTTATCTACTCCCGCGGCCGCCAGACTGAGCAGCCCGTCCACGCCACCCGTGGATGGCAGCGTCCGGCCGGAACCTACTGACTGCCATTGAGGTTTGCAACGACGAACCGTTCCTGGGAGAGGGGTTTCGTGATCGGGTGGGTCTCAGCGCCCGCAGAGGTGGTGGACGGTCCACAACCGCTGCATCGGCTCATGTTCTATCGGACCTTAGCCCCGACGCGAGGGGAACGAGTTCTCTCACTCTCAAGTGGAGCTTGACAGATGGCCGAGACGGGGCCATGCGCTACAGTCAGCCCCCCTGTAAGCCACGCCGGAGGCCGATCGAACATGACTGAGGAAAAGGGTCTCCGCGAGCGCGTGACGCGCCAGGGCGAGGAGACGATCGGCAAGCTCGCACAGGAGCTGCTGGAGAACCCGGTCGTCAGCGGCGCGCTGTCGCGGGCGTTCGAGACGCGCGAGCGCGCGATGCGCGCGCAGGAGGTCGCGATGGGGGCGCTCAACCTGCCCTCCGCGAGTGACCTCGAGCGGCTCACCCGTCGCCTGCGCGGGGTCTCGCAACGCCTCGAAGGGATCGAGGACAGCCTCGACCGGGTCGAGCAGCGGATCGAGGGCCTCGGCAGCTCGAGCGCGATCGAGCAGCGGCTGAGCGCGATCGAGGCGGTGCTCGCCCGGCTGGAGGCGGCGCAGGGCGCTCCCGAGGCTCCCGCCCCCGAGCAGCAGGCGGGCTGAGACGCCCTGTTAGGCGGGCGCGCCGACCGCGAGCGCCCGCGTCGCGACGGCGCCCATCAGCTCCTCGGACCGCGCCAGGTCCTCACGGCTGATCCGCACGCGCTCGGGCAGCAACAGGTCCGAGACCACGAGGATCGAGGCCGCGTCGAGGCCGCGGCGCGCGGCGAGCGCGAACAGGCACGCGGTCTCCATCTCGACCGCCATCGCCCCGCGCTCGAGCCACGCCTGCTCCTGGCCGGCCCGCTCGTCGTAGAAGAGGTCGGTCGTGACGACGGCTCCGGAACGCACGCCGGGCGGAGCCGCGGTCCTCAGCGCGCTCAGCAGCGCCTCACTCGCGTGAGTGCGCTCGCCCGCGCCCAGCGCGCGGCTGGTGCCGTCCTCGGACAGCGCCGCGTCCACGATCAGCAGCGCGCCCAGGGACAATGCGGGATCGAGCGCGCCACACGTCCCAACGCGCACCAGACGGCGGGCGCCGAGGTCGGCCAGCTCGGAGACCACGATCGCGGCGCTCGGTCCTCCCATGCCCGTGCTCTGGATCGTCAGCGCAGCGCCGTCTCCGGCCAGCCCCGTGTATCCCCACAGGCCGCGATGGTGGTTGAACATCTTCGGCGCCTCGAGCAGCCCGTGCGCCAGCCGCAGAGCTCGGCCGGGGTCCCCCGGCAGCAGCACCCGCTCGGCCAACTCGGCGGTGGGATGAAGGTGGATCGTCGAGCGCACGCGGCCGCGAGCTTAGATCCTGGGCCGCCGGATCCGCCCGCACCGCATCGGCGGACGGCCCGTCACCCGCGGTTACACTCCCGCGGGATGGCATCACGGCGGCCCGGCGACGCAGCGGAGACGGTGAGGGGCGCGGTCGACCGTACCTTCCAGGCGACGCTCGGTGGGGCGCAAGTCACACGCGAGCGCGCGCAGGAGCTCGTCGATGACGTAGCTCAGGCGGCCAGCCGGGTCAGGGACGTGCTCGACGATCTCCGCGTCGCGACCGGTGAGGACGTCCGGTCGCTGCGCTCGAGCCTCGAAGCTCTGGAGCGCCGCGTGGCGGAGCTCGAGCGCAAGAGCCCTGAGCACAAGCACAAGAGCTCTGCGAACAAGAGCCCTAAGCACAAGAGCTCTCGTCCCCGCAAGCAGTCCTAGTCCCCCTCCTTGCCCACACCACCGGGGAGCATCAGCCCATGAGCGACGCAGGCGAGCCTCAGCCGACGGGCAGCTTCAAGTCCGACCAGGAGTTCCGCGAGGTCATGGACCGGACATTCGCCCTGATGAGCGAGGACCCGGAGATGGGCCCGCGGCTCCGTGATGCCGATACGCCGCAGCGGTTCGAGTTCACCGATGTCGACATGGTGGTGAACATCTATCCGGGCGAGTCGGGCGGCCCCAACCTCGCCTGGCAGTGGTCGGACGAGATCGATTGGGAGCCGAAGGTGAAGATGGCGATGAGCTCGGACACCGCCAACCGGTACTTCCAGGGCAAGGAGAACGTGGCGATCGCCATCGCCCGCCGCCGGATCAAGGCCGGCGGTGACGTCAAGGCCGCGTTGGCGATCATTCCGATCACGAAGCCGCTGTTCGCGCGCTATCGGGCGATGATCGCCGAGGACTATCCCCACCTCGAAGTCTGAGTCGCGTGGTTGACAGGGGCGCCGATGGCGAGTAGACCTCATATCTCAATCAAGGCAACAGGCCGGATCGTGGATGTGGCCTCGGTCTTGACCGGGTCTGCACCCGCGAGGCGCCGCCGGAAACGTGACGAGCGCCGACGGCCGACGCAGCGGTCCCGACGTCCGCGGGCGGCGGGGCTTCCTTCGGGTTCCGCCGCCGCTCGTTTCGGACCGCAACCGACGCAGACCGCGGCGCGGCCGGCGATGAACATCGGTGAGGCGGCCCGACGGGCGGGGGTGAAGCCGGCCACGCTGAGGCGCTGGGCCCGCGACGGCTTGATCCCGCAGTACAACGGCGACTGGACGCCCGCCGCGGTCGGCCACGCCCGGGTCGTGGCCCGGATGCGCGAGCGCGGCCACTCGCTGCAGGAGATCCGGCAGGCGACGGCCGAGGGGCGGCTGGCATTCGGCTACGTGGACGTGCTGTTTCCGCGCAGCGAGGTCACCTATACGCTCGAGCAGGCGGCCCGCGAGACCGGGCTCGGGCCGGCGCTGATCGAGCGGATCACCACCGCGCTCGGCATCAGCCCTTCCCAGGTGGCCGCGCTGAGCGAGGAGGACGTGCAGCTGCTGCGCTACGCCGCTGCGGTGCTGACGGCGGGATTCCCGCTCGTCGCCATGCTGCAGCTCGTGCGCGTGTATGGACAGGCGCTGGCCCAGGTCGCCGATGCGGAGGTGAGGCTGTTCCATCTCTACGTCCACGAGCCGTTGATGCGCTCCGGGGTGTCCGGGCTCGAGATGGCCGACGAGATGGAGGGGATGGCGCGCGAGTTGCTGCCGCTCGCCTCGCCGGTGATGGATCACATCCACCAGCGCTACCTGCAGCACTTCGTCGAGCAGGACGTCGTCGGTCACATGGAGGCCGACCTCGACGATGGAGCCGTCGACCTCGGGCGGATGCGGGTGGCGATCGCGTTCGCGGACCTGGCCGGCTACACCCGGCTGACCGAAGAGGAGGGCGAGCTGCAGGCCGTGGACGCGGTCGAGCGCTTCGTCGAGGCGGTCGAGATCACGCTGCCCGACGACGCCCGGGTGATCAAGACGATCGGCGACGAGGTGATGATCGTGGGCTCGGACCCGGGGGCGATCGTCGACTGGGCGGTCGGCTTCCAGAGCCTGCAGTCCGAACGGCCGCTGCCGCGGATCGGGATCCACCTCGGCGTGGCCCTGTACCGGGACGGCGACTACTTCGGGCGCGACGTGAACATCGCCTCGCGCGTGGCTGCCCGCTCGGCCGGCGGCGAGGTGCTCGTGACCCGGCCGGTGGTCGAGCACGCGGGGTCGCACCTCGAGTTCGAGCGGATCGCGGAGGTCAAGCTGAAGGGGTTCTCGGAGCCGACCGAGATCTTCACCGCGCGGCAGGGCGAGGAGGAGGAGTGAGCCCGGATCCCGGCCGAGCGGTCGGGGACGACGACCTCACGGGCCGAGTGCGGGCCGGCGGCCTGCTGACGAGCGGCCGGCCGGTCGTGGTGATGCTGTCGGGCGGTCGCGACTCGGTCTGCCTGCTCGACGTGGCCGTCACGGTGGCGGGCGCCGGCGCCGTCTCGGCGCTGCACGTCAACTTCGGGCTGCGCGCCGCCGCCGAGGACGATGAGCGCCATTGCCTGGCGCTGTGCGAACGGCTGGGCGTCGAACTCGAGGTCGCGCGTCCGCGTCGGTTCGAGACGGGGAACCTTCAGGCCTGGGCGCGCGATGCGCGCTACGGCGCGGCGGCTCAGGTTGCGACGGGCCGGGGCGCCGACGTGGCCGCCGGGCACACCGCCACGGATCAGGTCGAGACGATCCTGTACCGGCTCGCCTCCTCGCCGAGTCGCCGCGCGCTGCTGGGGATGCGGGACCGCGACGGGGCCCTCGTGCGTCCGCTGCTGGGCTTCACGCGTGCGCAGACGGCGCGGCACTGCGCCGCGCGCGGCCTGACGTGGCGCGAGGACGAGAGCAACGCGGGGACCGAGTTCGCGCGCGGGCGGGTTCGCCACGGGCTCGTCGCGGCGCTGCGCGAGGTCCACCCGGGCGCCGAGGCGAACGTGCTCGCACTGGCCGAGCTGCTGCGGGCCGAGGCCGAGGTGCTCGACCAGCTGGTCGACGACGTGCTCGGGGGTGCGACGACGATCGAGCTCTTGCGTCTTCGGGAGCTGCACCCGGCACTGCGCCGGCTTGTGGTCCAGCGGCTCGCCGATCAGGCGGCGGGTCGCCTGGCGCCGGGGGTGGCGAGGCGGGCCGAGGAGGTCGTGGCGATGGCTGACCACGGCACCGCGGCCCTCGACCTGCCCTCCGGAGTGAGGGCGATTGCAGCGCGTGGCGTGCTGCACTTCGAGCGCACACCGCACGCCCGCCCATAAGATCCATGGCGATGGATGACTACTCGATCGGCGAGATCCTCGTCCCCGCCGACGATCTCGCGCGGCGGGTGCGGGAGCTGGCGGCCGACATCTCGCGCGACTACGTCGGGCGGGACCTGGTGCTGATCGGCGTGCTCAAGGGCGCCGTGTTCTTCCTCTCGGACCTGATGCGCCATCTCGAGGTCCCGTGCGAGGTCGACTTCATGGCCGTGGCGTCGTATGGGTCGGCGACCAAGTCCTCGGGCGTCGTGCGGATCCTCAAGGACCTCGACGCGGCGATCGAGGGCCGCGACGTCCTGATCGTCGAGGACATCGTCGACTCCGGGCTCACGCTCCAGTACCTGTTGCGCAACCTCGGCGCCCGCAATCCGCGCTCGCTCGAGGTCTGCGCCCTGCTGACCAAGCCGGAGCGGCGCAAGGTCGATCTCCCCACGCGCTATGTTGGCTTCGAGATCCCGAACCGGTTCGCGATCGGATACGGGCTCGACCACATGGAGCACTACCGCAACTTGCCCTACGTCGCGGCGTTGAAGGACTAAGCCGCCCGCGGCACCGGCATGCACGTCCCGCTGCGGGCCTGTCGTGGGCCCCAAACCCAGGTGCTACGCTTGATCATCGTCGGTTCTCCACCCCCGCGCCGGAAGCGCAGAATATCCCCATGAGCAGGTTCTTCAAGAGCGCAGCCTTCCCGATCCTGATCGTGGTCGTGCTCGCATTCTTCGCCCAGAAGCTGATCGGAAACTCGACGCACGCGCCGAAGCAGTCCTTCGGGAACCTGCTTTCGGAGCTGAACTCGAACCAGGTCAAGAGCCTGACGATCAAGACGAAGGACAACACCGTCGACGTCACGCTGCTGCCCCAGTACGGCGGCACGAAGTACACGGTGGGCTATCCGGACTCCTACGCGACGCAACTGATCACGGACGCCAAGAACCACGTCACCGACCTGACCCAGTTCGACGTTCAGGGCAAGGCGAGCAACGGCTGGCTTTCGCTGCTGACCTACATCCTGCCGTTCGTCATCTTCATCGGGTTCTGGATCTTCCTCATGAACCAGGTCCAAGGCGGCGGCTCGAAGGTGATGTCGTTCGGGAAGTCGCGTGCCAAACGGTTGTCGGTGGACTCGCCCAAGATCACCTTCCGTGACGTCGCGGGGGTCGACGAAGCCGTCGAGGAGTTGCACGAGATCAAGGAGTTCCTCGAGAACCCGAAGAAGTTCCAGGCGCTCGGCGCCCGCATCCCCAAGGGCGTGCTGCTGTACGGGCCGCCGGGCACCGGCAAGACGCTGCTGGCCCGCGCCGTGGCCGGCGAGGCTGGGGTGCCCTTCTTCTCGATCTCCGGCTCGGACTTCGTCGAGATGTTCGTCGGCGTCGGCGCCTCGCGCGTCCGTGACCTGTTCGAGCAGGCCAAGCAGAACTCCCCGTGCATCATCTTCATGGACGAGATCGACGCTGTCGGGCGCCACCGCGGCGCCGGACTCGGCGGCGGTCACGACGAGCGCGAGCAGACGCTGAACCAGCTCCTGGTCGAGATGGACGGCTTTGAGATGAAGGACAACATCATCTTGATCGCGGCCACCAACCGCCCGGACATCCTCGACCCCGCGCTGCTGCGCCCGGGCCGCTTCGACCGGCAGATCGTCGTCGACCGTCCCGACCGCCTCGGCCGTCGGAAGATCCTCGAGGTCCACACCCGCGGCAAGCCGCTGGCCCGCGAGATCGACGTCGACGCGCTGGCCGGCCAGACCCCTGGCTTCACCGGAGCCGATCTCTCCAACCTCGTCAACGAGGCCGCCCTGCTCGCCGCCCGCAGCGGCAAGCGCGAGATCACTCAGGACGAGCTCGAGGAAGGGATCATGCGCGTCATCGCCGGCCCGGAGAAGAAGACCCGGGTGATGAGTGAGAAGGAGCGCAAGATCACCGCGTATCACGAGATGGGCCACGCGATCGTCGGGCACTACCTCCCCAACTCCGACCCGGTCCACAAGATCTCGGTGATCTCGCGCGGCCAGGCGCTCGGCTACACGATCTCGCTGCCCACCGAGGACAAGTTCCTCACCACGCGCGCCGAGCTGCTCGACACGATGGCGATGACGCTCGGCGGCCGCGCCGCCGAGGAGATCGTCTTCGGCGAGGTCACGACCGGTGCCTCGAACGACCTCGAGAAGGTGACCGCGACCGCGAAGCAGATGGTGATGCGCTTCGGGATGAGCGAGAAGCTCGGTCCGCGGGTGTTCGGCCACGATCACGGCCAGCCGTTCCTCGGCCGCGAGTTCTCCGCCGAGCCCGACTACTCGGACGAGATCGCCCGCGAGATCGACGACGAGATCCGGCGCATCGTCGAGTCTGCCCATCAGCAGGCCAAGGACATCCTGAACGAGTACCGCGGCTCCCTCGGGAAGCTCTCCGAGGTCCTGATCAAGCGGGAGACGATCGAGAAGGAGCAGTTCGAGGCGTTGCTCGCCGGCCAGACCGAGGAGGATGTGTTCGGTTCGACCGCCCCGCCGCCGCCCGAGCTGCCGGTTCCGTCGGCTACCCCGGCCGACCGCGCCGGGCGCGAGCTGCCGCGGCCGCTGCCGCGGCCGGGACTCGCGGGTGGCACCGCGGAGGCGCGCGGCGTCGCGCCTGAGAAGCCCGACCCCGCCTGAGCGCTCCAGCGGATGGTTCGTCTGACGCCGCCGCCTCGGGCCGGTGCGGCGCAGGTTTTGGTGCTTGCGCTCCTGGCCCTGCTGGGTTGGGCCGCACCGGCGGGAGCGGTCTACGGCGGACGCTACGCACGCGCCGGTGAGCAGCCCTGGGCGGCGGCGATCGAGCTGTCGGGCGAGTCGGGGGTCGTCTGCTCGGGCGACGTGATCGCGCCGACCAAGGTCCTGACCGCGGCCCACTGCACGACCGGCACCCGGGCCGGGGATCTCGTCGTCGTGACCGGGGCCACCGACGTACGCGACCCGCGGGCGCAGCGCCGCGACGTGGTCAACGTCGCCATCGACCCCGACTACGGCCGCGTCGACTCGAGCTACGACGACTTCGCGGTGCTGACGCTGGCCCGGCCGACGACAGCGCCCGCCGTGCGCCTGGCCGGACCGGACGATCACGGCGTCTCCGTCCCCGGCGCCGCGCTGTCGATCGCGGGCTGGGGCGTGACGACGTTCCACGGCAACGACTTCCCCAACCGCCTCCGCGTTGCAGGCATCAACGCGGTCGCGTACGGGCGCTGCTTCGACCAGTTCGCTCCCGATTTCAGCAGCGATCTGATGGTCTGCGGCGCCGGCGCGCCCAGCGGCCGGGGCTACGCGCAGGCCTGCCAGGGCGACTCGGGCGGCCCGGTGACCGCGCTCGACGCCACCGGGCGGCCGGTGCTGGTGGCGATCACCAGCTTCGGCAGCGAGTGCGGGGACCCGCTCAACGTGTACTCGAAGATCGATGCCGTGGCCGGCTGGATCGCCACCGCGGCGGGGATCGGACCGCCGGCGGACTCGCTCTCGCCACCGCGGCCGCAGATCACCGCGGCAGGCACGGCGGGCGGCAGCATCCGGGTGTCGGCGGCGTATCTGCCCGCCGGCGCCGCGATGAGGGTGTACGCGATCTCACGTATCGCCGGCGACACGTTCCCGGTGCGCACGCTCACGAGCCGGACCCCGGTCGCGGTGATCGGCGCGGGCAGCGGCGTGCGCGCGATCGCGGTCGTGTTCGTGCAGCGCTTCGCCTATGGGCCGCTGGCGTATCTCAGGACGAGCGCAATCCACTGACCGCGGTCAACAGCGGCAGCGCGGCCACTTGGAAGTCGCGGCTGACCGCGCCCACCTGGCCGCAGCGGTAGGCGCCCGGAGACAGGCCGTCGAGGTGATCGCAGGTCAGCTCGCCGTCGAACGGGACGGCCAGGCCGAGCACGAGCTTGGAGTGCAGGCTCGGCGTGAAGCTGACCCGGAACGGACCCACCTCGTAGTCCACGTGCGGCGTGACCTCAACCGCTTGGCGCTCGAGGCCGTGGAGGCGCATCAACGTGGTCAGCGAGCTCGAGCCGTAGGCCGGGCAGTCGCAGCGCCGAGCGATCGCCGGCGCATCGACCGCGTGGTCGAAATGAGTGTGGCCGACGAGGACGGCGAGCACGCCGGTCGGGTGGCCGATGAAGCGATCGAGCATGGCCGGGTCGGGAATCGCCGGCCGGCGGCGCAGCAGCGTGCCGAGCGGGACCCGCGATACGTAGGGATCGATGAAGATCGTCTGGCCCTCGTAGGTCATCCGGTAGCCGGAGACGCCGAGCCACTCCAGCTCGAGCCCGGCCGGGAGCGCGAGCGGCACGGATTCGAGCTCGCGCAGCGCGTCGCGTCGTGCCGTTCCTGCGGGCCTTTCGTGGCCGCGAACCGTGCGAAGTCGACCAGGTACCGTGCGGGGCTGAGCATGCACGCCCGATCCTATCCCCGCCGCCGCCCGTGACCGACGACGGCAAAGCTCCCGAGTCCGGCAACCGAGCCGGCCGCCTGGCGCTGCGTCTGACCCGCTCGTGGCTGCCCGCCCTGGTCGCGATCGTCGGGCTCGTCGCGGTGTTCATCGGCCACGGCCGCACGCCGACGGCGGCCGCCGGCGTGGTCCTGATGGGCGCGGCGCTGATCGTGTGGATGATCAACTGGCTGTTCCGGATGAGCCTCGAGAGCAACCGCGATCGCGATCGCGAAGAGGATGCCCGCGAGTACTTCGATCGCACCGGGCGCTGGCCCGACGATCCCGAGTGATGGCGGCAGAGCTCCCCGACTTCCTTCTCATGGGCGTGGTCAACGTGACCCCGGACTCGTTCTCGGACGGTGGTCGGTTCCTCGATCCCGAGGCCGCGATCGCCCACGCGCTGGAACTCGAGTCCGAGGGCGCCGCGATCCTCGACATCGGCGGCGAGTCGACCCGCCCGGGCGCACTCGGCGTGTCTGAGGCCGAGGAGCTCAAGCGGGTGACGCCGGTGATCGAGGGCCTGGTCGGCGCCGGCACACGGGCGCGGATCTCGATCGACACTTCCAAGCGCCGGGTGGCCGCGGTCGCCCTGGACGCCGGCGCAAGCTACGTCAACGACGTGACCGCCTTCCGCCACGACCCGGAGATGGCGGCCCTGGTGGCCGAGCGCGGGGCCGACTGCTGTGTGATGCACATGCTCGGAGACCCGCGCACGATGCAGGACAACCCCCGCTATGACGACGTGGTCTCCGAGGTCAAGGCGTTCCTCGAGCAGCGGATGGCCTTTGCCATCGGCCAGGGCGTCGCCGAGGAGCGGATCATGCTCGATCCGGGGATCGGCTTCGGCAAGACGATCGAGCACAACCTCGAGCTTCTGCGCCGGGTCGGCGAGCTCGTGGCGTTGGGGCGCCCGGTGGTCATCGGGACCTCGCGGAAGTCCTTCCTGGGCCGGATCACCGGCAGCGCCGTCGGCGATCGGGTGTTCGGGACGATCGCCACCAACGTGCTCGCGTACGAGCGCGGTGCGCGGGTCTTCCGGGTGCACGACGTCGGACCCGTCCATGACGCCCTCGCGGTGACGGCTGCTACGGTCCGCGGGCGATGGCTGCCCCCGAGCCCGACGATGAACCCGCCGACGAGTACGACGAGCTCGACGACGACGTCGACGACGAGGGCGGCTCAGAGCCCGAGGTGACGATCGAGGTCAGCGGGCTGTCGCTGTTCACCCACGTCGGAGTGACCGCGGCGGAGCGCGAAGTGGGCCAGCGCCTGCTCCTCGACCTCCGGCTCGACGTCGGCGAGTGCGATGCCACGGTCACCGACCGGATCGAGGACACGATCGACTACGCCCAAGTGTGCGAGTCGGCGAACCTCGTTGCCCAGCAGCGCAACTACAAGACGCTCGAGCGCCTCTGCGCGGCGATCGCCGACCGGCTGCTCGACCAGTACGGCGCCCACGCCGTGTGGGTCAAGGCGGCCAAGCCCGAGCCTCCGCTTGCCTACCCGGTCAGCGAGGTCTCGGTCGAAGTGTGGCGCGAGGCCGAGTAGCGGGTGCGGACCGGCTACCTCGGCCTGGGATCGAACGTCGGCGACCGCAGGGCCAATCTCCAGGCCGCCGTCGACGCCCTCGCCGGCCACCACGTCGAGGTGCTGGTCAGCTCCTCGGTGTACGACACGGAGCCGGTCGGCGAGATCCTCGACCAGCCCGACTTCCTCAACGCCTGTGTGCGGATCCGGACCGCGCTCGAGCCCGATCCGCTGCTCGACGCGTGCAAGGCGGTGGAGCGCTCGCTCGGACGAGCCCCCGGCGGGGTGCGCCATGCCCCGCGGCCGATCGACGTCGACGTGCTGCTGCTCGGTGAGCTCGAGTACATCTCCGAGCGCCTGACGCTGCCCCACGCCGAGGTGACGAGCCGGCGCTTCGTGCTCGTGCCGCTGCTGGAGCTCGACCCGGAGCTGGCGCTGCCGGACGGCACACGCGTGGCCGGCTTGCTGTCCGCGCTCGGCTCGGGTCAGGACGTGCGCCGGGCGGGCGAGCCGCTGACGGTCGGCTCAGAGGGGCATTAAGCGGCGACCAGCGACCCGGCCGGCAGCTCGCCGGCCGCGTCGGGGAACAGCCGCCGGGCCAGCGCCTCGCACGGCCGGCCGGCGATCAGGGGCCGCACGTCGGCGAGCGTCAGCAGCAGCCGGATCGTCGAGCCGATCTGGAGGTCGGCGGCGTTCGGCGGCTCGCCGCCGATCGTGCCGTCGGCGATCCACGCGTCGATCTTGTCCAGGTGCGCCGGGAGCGTTCGCAGGTCGGCCTGCGCGGCGCTGTCGCTGGTGTGGTTCAGCGCGCACTCGAGCCGCGTGATCACGGGTGCCATCACCCGGATCGCGGCCGCGGGCATGGGCAGCTTCGAGCCCTCGCTGTAGCCCACCATCGCCTCCGGGCTGTGCTTCATGGCCGGCCAGATCAGGGTCCGTGCGATCGGCTGGAACAGCTCGTCCCCCCAACGCTCGGCCTCCTCGACGGCGGCTCGGGCGGCGGGATCGTGCGGGTACAGCGGCGGCTCGGGCACCAGCAGGTCGAGCCGGCGCATGATCGCTCGCGACCCGGAGATCTTCTCGCCGTCGATCTTCAGTCCGGGCACCGTGCGGGCGCCGAAGATCAGCTGCTGTATCGGAGCGTGCATGGGCGGCGGCCATTCGACCACGCTGTACGGCAGCCCCTTGAGCTCCAGGGCCTTGGCGACCGCGGCGCAGGGATGCGAGCCGTGCACGACATAAAGCCTCACGCGCATGGTGCTGCAGCATAATGCGGACGCGATGCTGCTCGTTGTGGACGTCGGCAACACCCAGACGCACTTCGGCGTCCTGCGCGGCGCGGAGCTGGTCGAGCACTGGCGCTTCGCCACCGTCCGCGAGTCCACGGCCGACGAGCTGGGCGCCGCGCTCTCCAACCTGCTCGGGCTGCGCGGCTTCGGCTTCTCGGACATCCTCGCGTCGATCGTCTCCTCGACCGTCCCGCAGCTGGGCGAGCAGTGGTCGCTGATGGCCTCTCGCTACCTCGGGCACACGATGCCGGTCGTCGGCACCGGGCTGAGGACCGGGATGCCGATCCGGATCGACAACCCGCGTGAGCTCGGCGCCGATCGCCTCGTCAACGCCGTCGCGGCCTACGACCGCGTGCGCGACACGTGCGTCGTGGTCGACTTCGGGACCGCGATCACCTACGACGCCGTCTCCGCCGCCGGCGAGTACCTCGGTGGGATCATCAGCCCCGGGGCGGAGATCTCGATCGAGGCGCTGAGCGAGCGGGCGGCCAAGCTCCCGCGCGTGGAGCTGACCCAGCCGCGGACGCTGATCGGCAAGTCCACGGTGGACGCGATCCGCTCGGGAATCGTCTACGGCTTCGCCGGTCAGGTGGACGGAATCGTGCGCCGGCTGCGGGACGAGCTCGGCCAGGACACCGCGGTGCTGGCCACCGGCGGCCTCGCCCATGCGCTGGTGCCGTTCGTGCGGGAGACCATCGACGAGGTCGACGACCTGCTGACGCTGACCGGCCTGCGGCTGATCTGGGAGCGGAACGCGCCGTAGCTCTCCGGCTCGCCCCCCGCCGGGGACGCCCGTGGCGCTCAGACGCTCGGGATCGGCACGTCCGGCGTGCTCGCCACGGTCACCGCCAGGATCAGGAAGGCGAACGCTTGGCGGTCGTCCGGGTTCGCGGCGGCGGCCTCCTCATAGGTGTCGAGCAGCCCCCGGATGGCCGCGAACGTCGGGGCATCGTCGACCTCGTCGGGGACATCGCACCCGAGCCGAGCCAGTGCCAGCATCTCGCTGCCGTCGCCGCCGCGGAACGAGGCCATCGTGCCCAGCATCAGGAACTCGGCCACGCGGTCGAGCAGCACGTGCGGCGCCCGCTCGCGCTCACCGACCGCGGGGCCGCAGGGAACCAGGTCCTCGGCGCGGGCGAGCCGCAGCGACTGCTCGGAGCCGATCGACGCGACCTGCGCCGCCGTCAGCCCGGCCTGCAGCGCGGAGCGGAGCATGAACGTCGCGGACATCAGCGTGGCGCCGTACGGCGCGTCGCTGGCGAACAGGATCTGGCCCGGGGGCACGAGCGAGTACAGCGCGAGCAGATCGGCCGGCATCCACCAGGCGGTGTCGAACAAGAGGTTGGGGTGATCGGGAGCGGCGCGCCAGATCCAGGCCAGATCACAGATGCCGGCGTGGGCCAGGATCAGCCGGGCATCGGGGAACGCGCCGGCCAGCGCGACGGCGTGCGCACCCAGCGCCGGGATCCCGCGCCCGGCGTGGATCAGGACCGGCAGCCGACGCTCGTTGGCGATCGCGATCAGCTTGCGGACCTCCGGATGGTCGAGCGTGAACTCCTCGGCGCGCGGATGCAGCTTGATACCCCGCGCGCCCCGGGCCAGGCAGCGCTCGGCCTCGGCCACCGCCCCGTCGTGCGGGTTCACGCGGCAGAAGGGCACCAGCAGTCCGTGTGACTCGCGCGCGTAGGCCAGGACGGCGTCGTTGGCCGGCGGGTAGCCGTCGGGCTCGTGCATCGGGAACACGAACGCGCCCTTGGCGCCGGCCTGCATCAGGCCGCCGGTCAGCGCCTCGAACGTGCAGCTCATCCCGTCCGGGTCGTTGCACCCGAGGTGCGTGTGGGCGTCGAACACCTCGAGCCCGGGGATCTCGCCGCGGAGCACGTCCATCCACGGGCGCATACGGTCAACGACGTCCATGCGTCAGGGATTCGTACCATGAACGGGTGCCCGGCAAGCTGACAGACCGCTGGCTCCTCGGCGGAGTGGAGATCTCCAACCGCGTCGTGCTCGCGCCGCTGGCCGGGATCGGCAACTGGTTCGTGCGGCTGCAGGCCAAGCGCTTCGGCGCCGGGCTCGTCGTCTCGGAGATGGTCTCGAGCTTCGCCGTGCACTACGGCAACGAGCGCACCTGTCGCGAGCTGCTGCGGATCCACCCTGACGAGCACCCCGTGTCGGTGCAGCTGTTCGGCCACGACCCCGACGTCATGGCCTCGGCGGCGGAGGCGGTCGCCGCCGCGGGTGCTGACCTGATCGATATCAACATGGGCTGCCCGGTGCCCAAGGTGTGCAGGACCGGGGCGGGGGCGGCCCTGCTCGACGACCCCGACCGCGCCGTCGCGCTGGCCGCGGCCGCGGCGCGCGGCAGCGGCCTTCCGGTGACCGTCAAGCTCCGCCCCGGCCAGCGGTCCGGCGAGCGGGGCGGCGTCGAGCTTGCCCGGCGGCTCGTCGAGGAGGCGGGCGTCGCGGGCCTGTGCATCCATCCCCGCCACGCCTCGCAGCGCCACAGCGGCGCACCCGACTATGACCTCGCGCGCCGCATGGTCGAGGAGCTGCCGGTGCCGGTGCTGATCTCGGGCGGCCTGCACACGGCCGACCGGGCGCGTAACGCCTACGAGCACACCGGAGCGGCGGCGGTCCTGCTCGCCCGCGGCTCGCTCGGAAACCCGTGGCTGTTCGAACAGGTGCTCGGCACGCGCGAGGACGAGCCCGATCGCGACGAGATCCTGGCCGAGCTCGACTGGGTCATCGACCGCGCCGTCGAGCACCTCGGGGCCGAACGCGCCGGCCGCTACCTGCGCAAGTTCTACCCCTGGTACGTCGAGCGTCTCGGCGGCGGCAAGCAACTTCAGGCCGCGCTGCAGACCGCGCCGACCCTGGAGGACGTCCGGGCGCTGCTGGCGCCGGCGCTGGTGGCGAGCTGAGGAAGCGGGCTGTCCGGCGTCGCCTGGTCTCTCCGGGAGGCGTGGACGATTCCGGCGATATGGCCGCCGGAATCGGCCACGCCTCCGATGCCGTCCCGCCACACCCACGGCCGGCAGCCCAAGGGCCACGGTCCGCGCTGAGGTGCTACAGACCCTTCCAGGGCGGGCTCAGACCGCCGCTATACTCCTGCGCCCACGTCAGCCGAAGGCGTGGCAACTCCCGCAAATGCGGGATTTTTTCTCCGTCCAGAACGCACTCAAGACAGGTCTTTAAGCAATGGCAAAGGACGTCATCGTCACCCCCGAGGGGCTGGCCAACATGAAGGCCGAGCTCGAGCATCTCTCGACCGCCCGCCGACGCGAAGTCGCG
>Ga0209048_10001677_pt1 | contig 22508 bp, 17 predicted proteins | sample FrelakmetCRP12CR_FD_187146 | JGI IMG/M metagenome (GOLD analysis project Ga0209048, IMG submission 187146) | Freshwater lake sediment microbial communities from the University of Notre Dame, USA, for methane emissions studies - CRP12 CR (SPAdes)... | ecosystem: Environmental > Aquatic >... | reverse complement strand
CTCCGCCTCGTCATCGCCGACACCCCGCCGGCGATGACGAGGCGGAGGCTGCCGACGCTGCGCGCCGCGGCGAACGCAGTGTCCAGCAGCATGTCGACGACCGCCTCCTGAAAGCTCGCCGCCACGTTGGCCGCCATCGCGTCGCTGTCGATCGGGTGCTCGCGGACATGCTGCCACACCGCCGTCTTGAGCCCGCTGAAGCTGTAGCCGAACCGCGTGCCGTTGCCGTTGCGCGGTGGCTTGAGGCGCGCCCGTGGGAAGCGAATGGCGGTGGGATCGCCGTTGCGCGCTAGGTTGTCGATGACGCGTCCGCCGGGGTAGCCGAGCCCCATGACCTTGGCGACCTTGTCGAACGCCTCGCCCGCGGCGTCATCGCGCGTCGCTCCGAGGAGGTGGTAGCGGCCGAAGTCCTCGGCGTGATAGACGCTCGTATGCCCGCCGGAGACCAGCAACGCGACGTACGGGAACGGTACGTCGCCATCAAGACGCGGCGAGAGCAGATGCCCTTCCAGGTGATTGACGCCGATGAAGGGCAGCTGCCGTGCGAAGGCTATCGCCTTCGCCGTTGACAGCCCGACCAGCAGCGAGCCCACCAACCCTGGCCCGCGGGTTGCCGCGATGGCATCGATGTGATCGAGCGTCGTGCCAGCCTTCGCCAATGCCGCCTCGATGACCGCCACGACGTTGCGCAGGTGCGAGCGCGACGCCAACTCGGGTACGACACCGCCGAACTTGTTGTGCACGTCGTCTTGTGACGCGACGATGCTGGACAATACGGTGCCGTCGGCGAGCACCGCAGCCGCCGTGTCGTCGCACGAGCTTTCGACCGCGAGGATGCGCATCAGTGGGCCTCCGCGCCGAGTCCTGGATTCAGCCGCGCCACGCCGCCGCGTGCCGCGAGGTTATTGGGATCGGCCTCGACTGCCTTCTCATACGCTTTGCGCGCATCCGGGTACCGCCCAACCGCCTCGAAGGCCGCCCCTTCCAAACCGTAGGAGCGGCCCATCAAGACGCGATCCGTACGCGCGCTGAGCACCACGGCGCGGCTGGCGAAGGCGACGGCCTGATCATACTTCTTCGTCTGCAGGTGGAGTTGGGCGAGGAAGTAATAGCCGTAGGCGTTGGCAGGATCAATCGTGACACCGCGTTCGATGCGGTCCAGCGCGCGATCGTAGTGTCCCTGGTTCATCTGCTGCCGCCCGTCCTCGATCAGGCGCAGCGCAGCGACGACGTTCGGTGGCGTCGTGGAGCTGATATGCGTGAGCAACGATTCCGGCTCGCTCGCCGGCACCGCTGCCAGCGTTGCGCGTGGCGGCGGCAGGGCCGCGACTTGCTGAGGTGTCGGCGTCGGTGTCGGCGCTGCGGCTTCCAACGCCGGTGTCAGCTCCGCCGTTTCACCAATCGCCCCTTCCTCGATCAGCTTTGATGGTGCGATCGTGGCGCGCGGTTCGGGCGCCGCTGCCGCGACTTCTGCGGCGGCCATCGTTTTCGGTGCGGCGCTGGCGTCGTCAACGCGCCCCTGTCGCGGCATCGATTGCGGTGCGCAAGCGGCAGAGAGCACCGCGAGTGGCACGAGAGCCATCCAAGAGGGGCGCATGAGCCGGTTTCTCAGACGTACCGTGGGGACGTTCAGCCGCGCGCGCGGGCGACTTTCATCACGCCGCGGACCTTGCCCAGTGAACGGATGACGCGGTTGAGTTGATCGGCGCTGCCGACGACAACCTCGAACGTGTTGACGGCTTTCTTGTCGGGGACGCTACGCACCTGGGCGCGGCTGATGTTGACCCCGGCCGAGCTGATCGCTTTGCTGATCGCGGCCAGCAGACCGGGCTCGTCGATGCACATCACTTCGACAGTGACGGCCCGCGGGGCCACCGCGCCGTTCTCCCACACGGCCTCGACGCGGCGTTCGGTGTCGCTTTCGAGCACACGTGGACAGTCGACCGCGTGCACGGTGACGCCACGACCACGCGTGACGAACCCAAGGATGCGCTCGCCCGGCAGCGGGTCGCAACACTTTCCGAACCGGATGAGCATGTCCTCCACGCCGCTGACGCGCACCCCGCCGTGGTTCTGCCGTGCGATCTTGCGGAACAGGCGCTTCAGCGTGCTTTCTTCCGGCGGCAGTTGCCGCAGGGCTTCGGGTGGTAGCAGGTGGGCCAGCACCTGATGCGAGGTGAGCTTGCCGTAGCCGATGCTGGCGAGCAGGGTCTCCTCGTCGTGTTGCGACAGCGCCGCGACCACCTGTTCCAAGCGGCCGTCCTTGTGCAGTTTGCTGAGACCGAGGTGGTAGCGGCTCAGGTCGCGTTCGAGGATCTCACGCCCGACGGCGACGCTGCGCGTGCGCTGTTGGGACTTGAGCCAGTTGCGGATCTTCGCCTTGGCGCGGCTCGTCTTGACGAAGTTCAGCCAATCCTTGCTCGGGGTCTGCGTGGCCGTGGTGATGATCTCCACGCTGTCGCCGCTGCGCAGGTGGTGGCGCAGCGGCACCATGCGGCCGTTGACGCGTGCGCCGGCACAGTGCGCACCGACCTCGGAGTGAATGCGGTAGGCGAAGTCGATGATTGACGCGCCTTCGGGAAAGTTGAGCAGGTCCCCCTGCGGCGTAAACACGAAGACTTCGTCGCTGAACAGATCTTCCTTCACGGATCGCAGAAACTCTTGTGGATCCTGGGCGTGCTGCTGCCACTCGAGGAGCTGGCGCAGCCAGGTGAAACGTTGCGCATCTTGATTGGCGACATGGTGTCCGCCTTTGTAGCGCCAGTGTGCTGCGATGCCGGCTTCGGCGACGCGGTGCATCTCGTTGGTGCGGATCTGCACCTCCATGCGCTCGCCGTACGGGCCGATGACGGTGGTGTGCAGCGACTGGTACATGTTGGCCTTGGGCAGCGCAATGTAATCCTTGAAACGGCTGGGGATCGGTTTCCACTCGGCGTGCACCACGCCGAGGGCTGCGTAGCACTCGCGCACCGTGCCGACGACGACGCGGAAGGCGACCAGGTCGTAGATTTGGTCGTAGAGCAGGTTCTGCGCCTGCATCTTCTGATAGATCGAGTAGAAGTGCTTGGGGCGGCCGCTGATCTCGGCTTCGATGTCGTTCTCGTCGAGCCGCTTCGACAAGATGCCGATCACCTCTTTGATGTAGCGCTCGCGTTCCGCCTTCTTCTTGGCGACGTTGCGCTTCAGTTGGTAGTAGACCTCGGGGTGCAGGTAGCGCAGCGAGTTGTCTTCCAGCTCGCTCTTCATCCAGTAGATACCGAGGCGGTGCGCTAACGGCGCGTAGATGTCGAGTGTTTCCTGCGCGATGTCGTGCTGGCGCTCAGGCGACAGCGACTCCAGGGTGCGCATGTTGTGGGTGCGGTCGGCGAGCTTCACCAGAATGACGCGGATGTCGCGCGCCATGGCGATGAGCATCTTGCGGAAGTTTTCCGCCTGCTTCTCCTCGCGACTGGTGAAACTGATCTGGCTGATCTTGGTGACGCCGTCCACGAGCGCGGCGATTTCGGCGCCGAACTTCTCCTCGATCTCATCGATCGTCGTCAGCGTGTCCTCGACGGTGTCGTGCAGCAGGCCGGTGACGACGCTGGGCACGTCGAGTTTGAGTTCGGCAATCACGCTGGCGACCTCGACGGGATGGATCAGGTACGGCTCGCCCGAGGCGCGCTTCTGCCCCTTGTGCACCGCGGCGGAGAAATCGTAGGCGCGCGCGATGAGGTCGCTGTCGGCGCCGCTGTCGTAGCTGCGGACGCGTTCGATCAGGCCGTTCAGGTTCATTGCCGCGCCGCGGTGCGCCCGACGCGCTCCGCCGCGCGCGCCAAAATCTGTTCGGCGAGCGCCTCCGGGGTCTGGTTGTCGCTGTTCAGAATCAGATCGTAGATTGACGTGTCGTCGAGATCGAACCCGTAAATGACGCGATAGCGCATGGCATCGGACCGCTGCCGCGCGCGGTTCAGGTCCAGTACCGTCCGCCAATCGCGGTCTTCGCGCTGCGCGACCCGTTGCGCGCAGACATCGTCGCTGGCGGTCAGAAAGACTCTCAGCGCCTCGGTGCCCTCTTGGAGGGCGATGAATCCCGCGAGTCGGCCCTCCAGGACCGCGTCGCCCCGCCGCGCGTACTCGGCCATCTTGGCGTCCAACGCGCGGTCGATGGAATGATCCTGCTCCGACAGCGCGTTGAACTCTTCGAGCGATACGCCGCGCTCCGCCGCTGCCCTGCGGTACAGATCGCCGGCGTAGATGTGCGGCAACCCGAGGCGCTGCGCGAGCAGCCGAGCCACGGTTGTCTTACCGCTGCCAGGGAGGCCGGAGATCGTGATCAGCATGCGTGGCTATAGTAGCGGTAGAAGGTGCGGCCGCCAAGGACGCCTCATTCCACATTCTGCACTTGCTCGCGCAGCTTCTCGATGTCGCTGCGCGCCTCCAGCGTGAGGTTGGTGACCTCCAGGTCGGCGCTTTTCGAGGCGATGGTGTTGAACTCGCGGTGCACCTCTTGCAGCAGGAAGTCGAGCTTCTTGCCGGCGGGCTCGCGGCCGCGCAAGAGATCGGCCAACGCTGCGAGGTGGCTCTGTAAGCGGACCAACTCTTCGGTGACATCGCTGCGCTCGGTGATCAGGGCGGCTTCCTGTGCGATGCGTTCTTCCTTGATGTCCTTGCCCTCCAGCAGCGTGGCGAGGCGTTGGCGCAAGCGTGCCGCGAGCTGAGGCAGGAGTTGCTCGACGCGGCGCGCGATGCCTTCCTGGAGCTGCCGCAGACGGCGCGTGCGTGCGATCATGTCGCGCGTCAGCGCGCGGCCCTCGCGCTCGCGCTCGCGGTTGAACGCTTGCAATGCGCGCCGCAGTGTGGTGCGCACGGCATCGATCTCGGCCCCGGCGTCGCCGCGACGCTCGACGATCCGCACCAATTCGGTGCGGCCCTGCAGCAATCCGAGGTCGACGGCCCCGGGCAGGTGCAAGGCGTGCTGTAGCTTGCGCCACGCGGCGACGTACTCCTTGGCCAACGCGATGTTGGCCTCGACCTTCACCTGCCCACCATTGGCGCCACCGCGGAAGATCGCGATGTCGACTTTGCCGCGCGCCACCTGCTCCTGCACCAGCGTGCGCAGCTCGGCTTCCCAGGGAGAATACTCCCGTGGCATGTTCAATTTCACTTCGAGGAAGCGCTGATTCACCGCCCGCACCTCTACGCTCACCGAGCGCCCGGCACGCTGCCAGTGCGCTTGCCCGTACCCTGTCATGCTGCGCATGGAAGGTCAGTATCAGTGATCGGTGTGGGGTGACAAGTGATCAGTTCAGTAAGGAGTGGCGAGCATGCCTACGGGCCGACCACTGATGACTGATTACTGGTCACTGATCACTGCCGTTCGCAGCTCCGCTGCGGACAGCGTCGCGGTACCGAGCTTGCCGATGACGACGCCGGCGGCGTGGTTGGCGAGCAGCGCCGCGTCGTCGAGCGTGGCGCCCGCCGCCAGGGCGAGGGCGCAGGCGGCGACCACGGTGTCGCCGGCGCCGGTGACGTCGAACACCTGCCGCGCCGCGGTCGGGAAGTGGCGCACCAAACCATCGCGTGTGAACAGGGTCATGCCCTGCTCGCCACGGGTGATCAGCAGCGCCTCGGCGTCCCACTCTTCGAGGAGGAGGCTGCCGGCCCGGCGCAGGCTGGCAGCGTCGCGGATCTCGATGCCGGCGGCGTCGGCGGCCTCGTGCACGTTGGGCGTGGCCAGTGTCAGTCCGCAATAGTGCGGGAAGTTGGGTTTCTTCGGGTCGACGATCAGGCGGAAGGGCCGTCGCTTGCGGGCGGCGGCGAGCACCGCCAGCAGCTCCGCGGAGACCACGCCTTTGCCGTAGTCGGAGACCACGACGGCGTCGAAGTCCGACACGTGGTCGCGCAGGAAACGCTGCAGTCGTCGCACCGCGCCGGTGGCCTGCTCGTCGGGTTCGTGATCGAAGCGCACCACTTGCTGGTTGTGGGCGATGACGCGGGTCTTGCGCACGGTGACGCTGCCGCGCGAGATCACCACGCCCTCAGTGTCGGCACCGATTCCTTGCAGCTCCTTCAGCACACGTTGGCCGCTGCTGTCGCGGCCGATGACGCCGCAGGCCGTCGCCTGTCCACCGAGGGCGCGGATGTTGTGGACGACGTTGGCCGCGCCGCCGAGGTGAAAGCTCTCGCGCGTGACATGGACGACGGGGACCGGCGCTTCCGGCGAGATGCGGTCGACGCGTCCCCAGATGAACTGGTCGAGCATGAGGTCGCCGACGACGAGCAGGCGCGCGCGGCTGAAACGCCGGATGAGCGCGTCGCAGCGACGCGGGGTCGTTCGTCTTGCGACCGCGCTCATGGGCGGCAACCGTAGGTTGGAGCGGCCGCCGGAGCGCGTGTGGCCCACGCGCGCACCGCGTCGCCGACGTGCGTGGCCGCCGCGTCGCTCATCTCCGGGTACATTGGCAACGCCAGGACCTCGTGCGCCGCGGTCTCTGCAACCGGGAAGTCGCCGGATCGATATCCTAGGTGCGCGAAGGCGGGCTGCAGATGCAGAGGAATGGGATAGTGTACACCCGTAGCGATACCGCGCGACTCGAGGTGTGCCTTGAGCGCGTCGCGCTCACGACAGCGGATGACGTAGAGGTGGTACACATGCTCGCGTGCCGCGGCGGTGACCGGCACGATGATGCCCGGTACGCCAGCCAAGGTGCTGTCGTAACGCTGGGCCAATGCGCGGCGCCGCGCGTTCCACTCGTCAAGGTGCCGCAGCTTCACACGCAACCAGGCGGCCTGCAGCCCGTCGAGCCGCGAAGTGAACCCGACGATGTCGTGGACGTACTTCCGGCGCTGCCCGTGATCGCGCAGCAGCGCGACACGCACCGCCAACTCGGGATCGGCGGTCGTGATCGCACCGCCGTCGCCGAGCGCACCGAGGTTCTTGCTCGGGTAGAAGCTGAAGCAGCCCAGCGCAGCGAGGCCGCCCGCCCGCCGGCCGTGGTAACGCGCGCCGTGCGCCTGCGCCGCGTCCTCGATGAGTGCCGCGCCCGCTTCATTGGCGACGGCGGCGATCGCGTCCATCGCGGCCACTTGGCCGTACAAGTGAACGGCCAGGATGGCGCGCACCGGCGCAGCGGATCGGCGGACGGTGTTTGCCAGCGCCGTCGGATCGAGCGTGAACGTCTGCGACTCGATGTCGACGAATAGCGGTCGCGCCCCGACGTGGCACACCGCTTCCGCGGTGCCGATGAAGGTGAACGCCGGCAGCGCCACGCTGTCGCCGGCGCCCACGCCGGCCGCGCGCAGCGCCAATGCCAGTGCCTCAGTGCCGTTGGCAACCCCGAGCGCGTGCGGCACCTCGCAGTACGCTGCAAACTCCTGCTCGAACGCGGCCACTTCGGCTCCAAGGACGAACGCGGAGCTGTCGAGTACCCGCTCAAACGCGGCGAGCAACTCATTGTGAATGGCTGCGTGCTGTGCGCGCAGATCAGCGGCCGGGATGCGCATAGGGGCGGGCATAGAGAAGCGAGGGTGGAAAGTCAAAAGTTCAAAGTGGAAAGCCAGAAGCCCCTTCCTCTAGCTTTCCACTTTCGTCTTTGAACTGCTCCGAGTCTGGCTTTCAGCTTTCCACTTTCAACTTTGAACTGCTTCTCGCGGTTCGGTACAGTACCGCGACGACTTGAGATGAAGGTCAGCGGCTTCACCTTCGTGCGCAACGCGATTGATCTCTACTACCCGCTGGTGGAGTCGATTACCTCAATCCTACCCATCTGTGCCGGTCCAGAGCAAGCGAACGCCTGGTACCCCGACCTGAACCGCGAGTTCGACTGCGGGCAGCTGCACGGCCACGCACGATTCGCCGGGACGCACCCGGCGGTCATGCGCTCGCGTATCGCTGCCAAGGACTGGGACGTGCGACCCGGGACCAGCATCCAACGCCACTACAAGCTCGGCAACCGCGCCCTGACGTTCCTCGAAAGCCGCGTCCTCGGCTTCCGTCTCGGCGAGCACCGCAACTACGTCCTGCTGCCGGGATAGAGCCTGCGCCGTGCGCGTCGAAAGCACCCCGCTCCGGTTCGAGACGTTGCGGCACGCCAACCGCAGCAGCTGGGATCACGTCTGGCTGTCGGCAGTCGTTGCGACGGCAGCCGCGCTAGCCGTTAGTGGCGCCCGGATTGTCGGGTTGGGCTGGGACCCCTCCCGGTTCGTGGTGGCGGGCGACTCCTTCGTGGACCGCATGGCGGCGCCAGCCTCTTTGGCCGTCCTGCCTTCGTCCGCCGGCTACGACGGGCAGTTCTTCTACCGCCTCGCCCTCGACCCATTCACGTCGGAGAAGACGGCGTTCGGGATCGAACTCGACAGCCCGGCGCTGCGCCAACAGCGTATCCTGTATCCATTGGCCGCTTGGTGCATCAGCGGTGGTGACCCGGCACGCGTGGCATGGGTACTGATCGGGCTGAATGTCGCCGGGATGGGCGTTCTTGGTTGGCTCGGAGCGGCGTGGGCACGAGAGTGTGGCCGGCACGCGCTGTGTGGTTTGGCGTTTCCGGCGTACCCGGGGTTCGTGCTGACATTGGCGCGTGACCTGTCGGAGATTATGACCGCCTGTCTTGCACTGGCTGGGCTCTATGCTTTGCGCCGCCAGCGTGCACTTGTTGCCGCTGTTCTGCTTACCTTGGCGGTGCTGACGCGCGAGACGGCGTTGATCATCGTCCTCGGAGTGGCTGTTGTGTGGTTGTGGGATCGGGTGCGCCCAACAGGTGGCGCGGGGCGTGGCATTCCCCAGTGGGTCTTGCCGGTGTTCGCGATGCCGCTGCTGTGCACCGCGGCGTGGCAAGTCATGCTGAACCTGCGCTGGAACACGTTCCCAGCCGCTGTGGGAGCTGACAGATTCGGCGTTCCCTTTGTGGGCGTGACGCGGTTCATTCTCCGGGCCCCGTTCGGCGTCCTTCAAGTGCTCGAACTGCTCTTTGTGGCCGGCTGCGTCGTGACCGCTGGGCTATCACTCAATTCGTCAGCAGCACGCCGTCATGAGAAGGTGGGGTGGGTGCTTGCCCTGGTGGTAGCAGTGTCCCTCAGCGATCTCGTGTGGGTCGAGGATTGGGCCTTCATGCGGGCGCTGACGGAACTCTACGTGCTCGGCACGATCATTCTCCTCGACCGGCGGAACAGGCTCGCGGTGGCTCTCGCTGTGGTTGCCGGTTGTCTGTGGGTAACGTCCGCAGTGGTGTGCATTCACAGAATCTGATGCCCGCGGCGTGCGCCGTCATTCCAGCTCGCGCAACAGACGCAACAGCTTCGTTCCGACGACGGGCGCCGCGTAACGCGCCCGGCAGGCACGATCGGCTTCGACGCGACGGCGGTTGACGGTTGCGTCGTCCAGCGCCCAGATCGCTGCGAGTGCCTCCGACAACGCCTCCGGCGAAAACGCGTCGCACAGCCAACCGAAGCGACCGCCGTCGAGGATTTCCAGCGGCCCGCCGTGATCGGGGCCAACCAGCAGCAAGCCGTGGGCGGCGGCTTCTGGGAAGACCATCCCGAATGGCTCATCAACCGGCAACAACGCGAACGCGTCACACGCTGCGTAAACCGCACGCACCTGTGCGTTGCCGAGGTAGCCGTGGAAACGCACGGCGTCCGTCGGGCACAACTCGCGGGCCAAGGCCTCGAGGCGCGGCCGGTAGGTGCCGTCGCCGACGACGTGCAGCGCGGCCGTTGGGCAGACCCGCTGCCTGAAGTGAGCGAAGCCGCGCAGGACGGTGTCGATGTTCTTGGGCTGCTCCAGGCGCGAGTGCACGAGAATCTTCAAACCGCTGCGGTCGAGCCCGCTGCGCCGCGGCACGCTGTCGGGGAATCTGACACTGGGTGGGATAACCTCTTCGCGGCAGCGGCCGTAGATGCGGCGGACGTTGTCGCGGCTGAACGCGCTGATGGCATACACCTCATCCAAGCGCGCGATACTGCGCACGTCGAACGCTCTGCGGGCGGGCGATGCCTCGCTTTGCCGCAGACGGCGCGCAAACGGGGCGCACATGTCTTCGAGCCCGTTACCGCCCGTCGCCTCGACCCGCGCCGTCATCACCGGGTTGGCGTTGCGCAGGTGCAGCATGCGCGGTGGCTCGTTGCACTGCCAGACCTTGCGCGCCGTGATCTCCGCAACGCCGAGCATGGTGCTACACGGATAGTTGTACGCCAGCACTACGTCGCAGTCAGCAAAGCAGCGCGCGGCGCGGCGCGCGCGCCGCGTGAGTTTGGCAATGCGGGTCCACGCCCCGAGGAGATCCGTCCACTGGCGCTTCGGAACCGTCGTCACGGTGACGCCGTTGAACAGGTCCCGCCAGCGCGGTGCGTCGAAGGCGAAGGTGACGAGCTTGACGTCGATCTCGTGGGCCTGGAAATACGCGACCTGCATGGCCGCGAGCAGCTCCGCTCCGCCCACGGCCACGAAGCTCGATTGAAAGACTCCCAGTCGCATATGCCCACGAGCTGCGCACGGTTCAAATTGGCATCAACGTCCGGTCCGGGTCGCGCGGATGGCGTTTGGGTTTCTTGTAGTTGGGCGGACGGTAGAGCTCACCGACGGGATGCGGGACGAATCGTTCCCGCGCTTCCGTCGCGTCAACGAAGAAGGCGTTCGTCCCCGAGCTGTCACAGCCGACCAGCGTGTAGCCCTTGGCGCTCCCGAGGGTCGCCAGTGCGAGCAAGCTGGCCCCGAAGTAGTCCGTGCCGCTCCAGCGGAAGTTCGGATCGTAGGGCATGACCCGACTCTCCGTTGGCGGGATGCTTGCATTGTATTCGATGACCACCACGCGCGGCCGGTATGCCGTGATGCTCTTCCATACCCAGTAGTCATTGCCGTCGATGTCGATCGACAGCAGGTCGAACGCCGGAGGCACGTTGTACTTCTCAAACAACGCGTTGATATTCTCGGCGGTGATGAACTCTCGACGGATGGGAAAGGGCGCGTCCGGCGGTGGCGTCGCCGCGTCCATCATTAGCCCGGTCCAACCATGCCGCTTGGCAAGACGGGCAGTGTTGCATTCTCGGCCGCTGGCTGCGCCGAACTCGACAAAGTACTTCGTTGTGGTGCCGATGACGGCGAAGAGCGCTTCGAGGATTCCGTCCTCGCCGTTCTGTGACGAGAACTTGCGTTCGTAGCGCGTGATGTCGGCGATCGGGAGATTGCGGATCTTCAGATCAACGATGATTCGTATGCCTCGAAAGTAGTTGCGGATGGTTTGACTGCGGATCAGCGGGCCCATTGTCCGTCGAGTGAATAGCGGAGAGTATGGTGCGGCAGCAAGCCGGCTAGCTTGACTTCGAGGTCGTGGTGTTACCGGTGACGTGAGCCCTCGTCATCAGGAGTGCACGCGCGCCTGGCGGGCGCACGGGTCGGGACAATACCGCTGCCCGTGATCACGCCGCCGGCACACCCGCAGCTGTTGCTGGCAGCGCGCACAGTTCACGCAGAACTACGCGCGTACTCTTGTGGGTACTCTTGTAGGCTTGACCAGGAGGGTGCTAGAGTTCGCTACGCTCTGTCCTTATGTTGACGTGCAGCCCCTCTGGTGTTTCCTATAGTCCGTGCCGGGGGGGGGCTGAACGGGCACCTTGCCCTCCGCTCCGAACGAGAAAATAATCGCCAGCGGCGCCGCGACATCTGCGGGCCGTCCCAGAGAGAGGAACCGCCATGACTGCGTCAGACACCTCGACCGGACTCCGTTTTGAGCCGCCAGGACCAGGATCGTGGGAGCAAGACCCAGTGCACTTCCCGCGCCCGATGACGCGCTACTTCCAGGAGACGCATCCCCCCTCGTTCAAGAGGGGCACCAACGACTTCGCCCGCTTCTACGGGATGCTCATCGACGGCCTCCAGATCGGCTACGTGAACGGCTTCGGCTACAACCAGGTGCTGCCGGCCCCGGACGCCGAAATCCCCGAGCGCTTTCAGCGCGCTGAGCAAGTCTTCGCGCAGAAGCTCTGGCGCGAGCAGCTGCGCGACTGGGACGAGAATCGCAAACCATCCTCCATTGCCACGCACCGGGAGCTGCAGGCCGTCAATCCGGACGCCCTCTCCGACGCGGAACTGGTCGCCTATCTGACGCGCTGCCGCGACCACCATTCGGCCATGATCGCCCAGCACATGCGCTTCACCGCCGGCGCCGTGATCCCAACCGGTGACTTCCTCGCACACGTTGGGGACTGGACGGGTCTGCCGGCGTCCGAGCTGCTGGGCCTGATGCGCGGTTCATCAGTGGTGTCCGCGGGTGGCTCCGACGAGATGGAGCGCCTGAAGGGGGCGTTCGCTCAGGACCCCGCGGCCCGCAAGCTGCTAGCATCCGGCGGCGACCCCGCACAGGTGCTCGCGAGCCTGCGTTCCCTCGCAGGCGAGGCAGGCGCGGCGGTCTCCGGCTACCTCGACTTGGTCGGCAACCGCCTCATCGACGGCTTCGACATCGCCGAGCCCTCGGCGCTCGAATTGCCGGACGCACTCCTTAAGGCCATTCGCATCGCCGTTGCCGGAGAAGCCCAGGCCGCCTCGGACGTCGATGCCCACATTGCCGAAGTCCGCGCCCAGGTCCCCGCGGCGCACCAGGCCGAGTTCGACGAACTGCTCGGCGAGGCCCGCCTTATGTACCGTCTGCGCGACGAGCGTGGCGTCTACAGCGACATCTGGGCCGCGGGCCTCATGCGGCGCGCCGCCCTTGCGGCTGGCCGGCGGGTCGCGAGTCGCGGCCGCATCGCCGACCCCCAGCAGATGCTGGACGCCAGCCTCGACGAGATGTGCGCGCTGGTTGCCGGCACCGGCGGCCCGTCCGCGGACGAGCTCGCCAAGCGCGCCGAATACCGCGCGACCCACACCGCCAAAGACGTCCCGCCCTTCCTTGGCCTGCCCAAACCGCCCCCGCCTGACCTCGCGACCCTGCCCCCATCGGTCGGCCGCGTCATGCGCGCGACCTTCATCGCCTTGGGCCACCTTTTCGGGAGCTCCCAGGCGCGGAACGAAGAAAAGGTCCTCTACGGGCTCGCGGCGAGCAAGGGCGTCTACGATGGGCCCGCGCGTCGCGTCTCCGGCCCCTCCGAGTTCGGGCGGATCGCCAAGGGCGACGTGCTCGTTACCGAGTCGACGACCGAGGCCTTCAACATCCTCCTCCCGCTCCTTGGCGGGATCGTCACCGACAACGGCGGCCTCCTGTCGCATGCGGCGATCGTCTCGCGCGAGTACGGCATCCCCGGCGTCGTCGGGACTCGCGAGGCGACCGAACGCATCGCCGACGGCGTCCTTGTCCGCGTCGACGGGGATGCCGGCGAAGTCACGGTGCTCGGATGAAAAAGATCGTCCCCTTCACGAAGGCGCGCGAGACATCGCTCTATGGGTCGAAGGCCGTGGGGCTCGGCGACGCCGCGCGCCAAGGCCTCGCGGTCCCGCCCGGCGTGGCGCTCTCGGGCGACTTGGTCGAGGCCGTCGCCTCGGGGGAAGACAAGGCCATTGAACAAGTGGCGAAGGCCATCGCCGCCTTGCCGCCCCCGTTCGCCGTGCGGTCGTCCGCCGTCGACGAAGACGGCGCGGCGGCGAGCTTCGCCGGCCAGCACATCACCGTGCTCAACGTCCATTCGGCGGCCGATGTTCCCGACGCCGTCCGCCAAGTCTGGTGGTCTGCGAACTCGGACTCGGCCATCACCTACCGCCAGCGTGTCGGCCTGTTCACCCGGCCGAGCGTCGGCGTCGTCGTCCAGACGCTCCTCAACCCCACCGTGGCCGGGGTCATGTTCACCGAGCACCCGGTCACCGGTGCCGATGAGCGCCTGATCGAAGCGAGTTGGGGCCTCGGTGAAGCCGTGGTCGCCGGCCTCGTCGTCCCGGACCACTTCCGCCTCGACCGCTCCGGCCAAGTGCTGGAGCGCAAGGTCGGGCGCAAGCGCATCGCGATCCGCTCGCTCCCGAACGGGGGCACCTTCGAGCAGCAAGTGCCACCCGCGCAGGTGAACCAGCTCTGCCTCGACGACCCAGAGCTCGCGGCCTTGGGTGAGCTCGCCCTGCAGTGCGAGAAGGTCTACGGCCCGCGGCGCGACATCGAATGGGCGTTCCAAGATGGGACGCTCTACCTCCTCCAGTGCCGCGCCGTCACCACCGGGAAGGCACGCAGCGACGCACCACCGCCCGGCCCGCCCCCGCGCAACCCCGTGGCCGCCCTCCGGCGCGTCCAGCTCTTCGCCGATATGGACCGGAGGCAGGCCGAGCAAATCGCCCGCCTGCTCAAGGTGCGCCCCTTCGCGAAGGGCGAGACCGTCATCATGGAGGGCTCCGGGGGCGCCGCCTTCTTCCTCATCGACTCCGGGGAGGCCACGGTATCGAGCAAAGGCGTCGACCTCGCCACCCTCGGCCCGGGCGACTACTTCGGCGAGATCGCCCTGATCGACGGCGGCCCCCGCATGGCCACGGTGACCGCCGCGACCGACCTGGTTTGCTACGGGCTCACGTTCTGGGAGTTCCGCCCGCTGGTCGAAAGGAACGGCGCCATCGCATGGAAGCTGCTGCAGGCGCTAGCGAAGCGGTTGCGCGCCGCCGACCCGAGCTAGTGTCCTGTCTCTAACACTTGTTTACAATGCTTGATCTTGCGCAGGATCGCTGCGGCCGTGGCAGTCCAGATGAACGGCCTCGGCGCCCAATTTTGCCGCCCTGGGAAGGACGATTACACCGTCTCCATCGAGGACTTCGTGTTGGACCCGTGAGACGCGCCAGACGAACGCGGTACAGATGAGGATCGGCATCGATGCCACGACTGCGGCGCAGACGCGCATCGTCGGCATCTCGCGCTTCATCGTTAACCTGGTTGCCAACCTCGTCGAGGTTGACCCGCAGGGCGAGTACTACCTCTTCTATCGGCCGCGGGCGCTGAAGCGGCCGCAGTGCATCTGGCGGCCGCACAACAGCCGCTTCCACATCCGGATCTTGCAGGAGCCGTTCAATCGGCGGCTGTTTCGCAGCCTCGATGTGTTTCACGCCACCTATCAACGTTTGCCGGCATACAACGACCTCGCTCCGTACCTGGGCTCGCTGCACGACATCTTCTACATGTCGCAACCGGACATGGGGTCGCAGCGGACGCGCCAACGCTGGCAGGCGCGTTATCGTGACGTGGCGGAGCGCTCGCGGCTGGTGATGACGCTATCGGAGTTCTCGAAGAGCGAGATTGTGCGGTTGCTGGGAGTGCTGCCGGACAAGGTGCGGGTGGTGCCGCTGGCTGCCGGCCCCGGTTACGTGCCGCGCGATGAGCGCACCGTCGCCGCCGTGCGGGCGCGCTACGATCTCCGGCGGCCGTACATCCTCTACGGTGGCGGCTTCGGCCGCCGCAAGAACATCGTTGGCGCATTACGGGCCTTTGCGTTGGCCCTGCCGCGCTTGCCCACTGATGTTTGCCTGGCGATCTCCGGCACGGGAGGCCCGCAGGAGTCCGAGGCGCGGGCGTTCATCCACACTGCCGGGCTCGACCAGCGGGTGAGCATTCTCGGCTTTGTCCCGGACGAGGACTATCCGGCGTTGATGAGTGGCAGCCTCCTGTATTTCTTCCCGAGCCTGCTGGAAGGCTTCGGCTTACCGGCGCTCGAGGCGATGGCGTGTGGCGCCCCGGTGGTTACCTCGTCGACCACGTCGCTTCCCGAGGTGTGCGGGAACGCCGCCCGCCTGGTGGATCCATCGGACGATGCGCAGATGGCGGACGCCCTCGTGGAAGTTGCCGGCAGTCCCAGCCTGCGTGACGAGCTGCGTGCCAGGGGCATCCGCCGCAGCACGGAATTCACCTGGCGGCGCGTCGCCGAGATCATCCTCGGACTCTACCGCGAGATTGCATCGGTGCAGGCGTGAGACTCGATGCCGCGCCGGCCTCGGTTTCGTTGTGGGAGTTGTTGCCGATCACGACAGGCGGCGACAGATGTCGGTTGCCGTGCTAGGAGGTTCCCTTCCATGCCGCTGGATCATCCTGCTCATGCGGCACACGCGCTGCCGCTGCTCTTCTCCTTCCTCTTCCTGCTTCGCGGGGCAGAGGTGTTTGCCGGCAGTGCCAAGACGCTCACCCGCTTTCACGATCCGGTGGTGATTTCTACCCCGGCACTTCCAGGAGCGATGGGGACATCGACGGCCGGGATCGCTCTCTATCGGGTTCGCAACGGCCACCTCGAAGCAATGCCCTACCAATTCGACGCGCGTGACCGCTCCGGGAGCCTCGACGTCGGCACGCCGCGAGATTTCGTCCTCGACGACAATGACGAGCTGGTCTTTATGGCGAAGGACACGGGCGACCAGGCGGACGGCGCGACACTGGGCAGCGCTGCTGGGCTGGAGATCGAGGTCAGTGACCCGCTCGATGGCGGCCGTGGGTGGGCCTATCTCCTGCCGGCGACCGCGGCGACCGGCGCCGCGCCGCCGGCCGCCTACGTCCGGTTTGACGCAGACCGCGGCCGTGCCACCTCCGAGCTCTACGAGATCGACTATGCCAACCGACTCAACTTCCTCACCGGCTTGCGCGTGACATCCACAGCCGGAGGCAACGGCGAGAACCTCCTGCGGCAGACGCGCATGCTTGGGGAGCCGACTTTCTCGCTCTTGTTCGGCGACGTGCGATTGTCGTTCACTGAGCGCAACTCGATCGTGCAAGTCGACGGCATCAAGAACGGCTGGGTGCGGTCGGTGCGCCGCGTGCAACTGTCCGTCGACCTCGGGCCACTATTCCCTGACCTGCCGACTGGTACTGTCTACACCCTCCATTACTTCAGCTCGTTCTCCACGCCAACGCAGATGTCGGTGCCGTGGATGGCGCTCAAGGCGCTCCGCGACTTTCGCTTCGAGAACGTCATCGAGTTCTCCCTCGCCGCAGCACCCCAACGGTACTGGGATGCGGCCAACCGGGGCGGTACGGCGCTGACCGCGGACAGCGTCGAGAAGATCGAGACCAATGGCGATCACGAGTGGTGGGCGGTGAGCGGCGCGTCGGGATCGCTGCTGCAGGTGTTCATCCTGCCACAGGAGTGGACGGCTTGGGGCGTGACACGTGGTGCCGTCGTGCAGCGGCCGCACGCACCAGAGGGGTCGTTGGCACGCCAGTTCGCCGGAGCAGGTTTCACGCTGCGGGACATGATCCAGCTGCAACATTCCGGTTCCTATCGGCTCCTGCAGTCGACCATCATCCTCCCACGCCGCTACCAGCCCGGTGACGAAGATCAGGTCCTGGCGATGTTTCACGCGCCTTTACAGGTGCGGGTGCAGGCGTTGGAGACCGGTGCTGCACGCCAGCGCGACGCCTCGACCGGCGTGTCGTCTGCGCCGTAAGGACGGCAAGCTCCGGTTTAGTTAGCAGTGCGCGCGGGCTATTGTACGTGCTGACGATGACGGAGAGCTGTAGGCCTAATTTGCCGACTGCGCGCACCCCTGGCTCCTCAACTGGGGAAGAGCCTGGCCGCTCGCATTTTCCAATGGTCGGGCATGATCGCGGCTGCAGTGCACCTTGTGAACGGTTGTAGGGTCCAAGAGTCCTGGCGGTCAAGGGCTCGGCGCGGGTTCGCCGACGAACCCTTGAACGCTCCTGATGACCGTGTTGCCCATCCGCGCCAATCCTGCTGCTTGCTTGCCGCGCTGCGCGGCTACCGGTTTGCCGATGAACATCTGTCTGGTGATTGACGCGGTGATTCCGGTGCCGCTGTATGGTGGCACCGAGCGTATCGTCGTTTGGCTCGGGCGCGCGCTGCACGAGATGGGGCACCGCGTGACGTATCTGGCCCGTGCCGGCTCCAGCTGTGATTTTGCGCCGGTGTTCTCGTTGGATCTCGGCCGCGACATGGACGCGCAGATCCCGCGTGATACGGACATCGTGCATTTGCATTCGGGAGGGACCTTCCCGGCGGGGTTCCCGTCGTGCATGACTGTGTACACCAACGCCCGACAACCGCAGGAACTACCGGCGAACACGATTTTCTTGTCGCGCCGGCACGAGGAGATCCACAATGCCGAGGCGTTCGTGCACCTCGGGCTGCATCCACAAGAGTATGGTCCGATCGATCTGTCCAAGCCGGGCACAGCGTTCATTTTTTTAGCGAAGGCCGCGTGGAGGGTGAAGAACGTCCGCGGCGCCATCCGCGTCGCGCGTGCCGCGGGCGCACCGATCGACGTGCTGGGCGGCACGCGGCTCAATTTCGGCATGGGGTTCCACCTGGCGCTCGACCCGAACGCCCGCTTCCACGGCATGGTTGGCGGTGAAACGAAGAACCGCTTCCTGCGCCACGCGCGCGGCCTGATACACCCCGTCTTGTGGGACGAACCCGGCGCGGCGGCGGCGATCGAGAGCCTCTACTTCGGCGTGCCGGTGTTCGGCACGCCGTACGGCTGCCTGCCGGAGCTCGTTCCGGCTCATGTGGGCCATTTGAGCCAGCACGAGGGCGAACTGGCGGAGGCGGCAGCGCGCGCGGAGCAATACGACCGCCGCGCCATCCACGCCTGGTGGCAGGAGCACTTCACCGCCACCCACATGGCGCGCAAGTACCTCGCCTACTACGAACGGATCCTGAACGGGGAAGCCCTGCACCCCGGCCCGATTCAGGCACCGGTGACGCGTCACAAGACGCTGTATCCCTGGTATCGGTGAACGCGGGCGAATCGGCGGACGCGACTTGAATCGCCGCGGCCGGTCGACGGGCGAGCGTAGTCGCCGTCGTCTCCGAGCCCGACGAGGCAGGGAGGCATCAGCGAGGGGCAGCGAGAAAGATGAGCTTGTGGGCGCTGCGTGTGAAGAATCGCTCCAGTAAATGGAACGGGTAGTTGTACCAGCCGCTCCGGAAGTCGCGTTGGTAGTTCCCCGAGATGCAGTCGAGCACCCGGAACCCGTACCGATCCAGCAAGGTCAGGCATTCATCGTACGTGTAGGTGCGAATGTGGTGGTACACGCCGAACGGGTCGCGCTCGTCGGCGAGTTTCAGGGGGCTGCGTCCGAACAGGAAGAACTTGAGGCGCTTTTGCCAGAATGCCATGTTCGGAACGCTCAAGACCAGGATGCCGTCGGGGTTGAGGAGTCCGCGCAGGCGTTTCATGACCAGGTCGGTGGGCGGCGGGAGATGCTCGAGAATCTCAAGGAAGAACACGACGTCGAATCGCTGACCTGCGAGTGGGAAGGGGGTATCCAAGAGGTTGAAGGTTTCAACCCGGATGCGGCACTGCTCTTCCAAGGATTGCTTGTCGGCGCTGAGTGACACCCCGACGGCCGCTGCAGCCAGCGGCGCGCACAGGAACGCCATCTCCCACCCACCGAGGTCGAGGACCGACTTGCCACCCCGTGTCAAGAATGGATACGCCAGCGCCAGGGTGTCCCGGTACCGGCGCCTGGCTTTCACGTAGTACTTGGGAGAGCCGGTGTGCTCCAGCAACAACTCCATTCGCTGATCGAAGTACTGCAAGAAATCAGACATCATCCGCCTTGTGTGGTTGCGACCGAGGCCGTGTGGCGTTTGGTTCTAACACCTGCGGCAGGATTTTCTAGCCGGGCCAGCAGCCTGTCGGATTTGGAAGCCCGCCGTGCCCCAACTTCAGATGCGGGAGTGGATGTGGTACGAGCGTGGGCATGTCCACGCTTGCAGCATACCCCTCGTTGTAGTGCACGCCGGTGAAAGTCAGCGGCTTCACCTTCGTGCGCAACGCCATCGACCAGTACTACCCCATGGTCGAGTCGATCACCTCGGTCCTGCCCATCTGCGACGAGTTCGTGGTGGCAGCGGGGGACTCGAGCGACGGCACCACGGAGCTCATTCGCAGCATCGGCGACCCCAAGATCAAGATCATCGAGACGGTGTGGGACCCGGCGCACTACAAACAGGGCGCGATCTATAGCCAACAGACCAACATCGCACTGGACGCGTGCACGGGCGACTGGGCGTTCTACCTGCAAGCCGACGAGGTAGTGCACGAAGACGACCTCCCACGCATCGTCGACTGCATGCAGCGCTGGCGCGACGATCGCCGCGTCGAGGGGTTGCTGTTCGACTACATTCATTTTTTCGCCGACTATGACCACTACATGACCTCGCACGGCTGGTACCGCCGCGAGGTGCGCATCGTGCGCACCGGCATCGGCGTGCGCTCCTGGAGGGGCGCACAGAGTTTCCGGCGGGGTGACCAGAAGATCAAAGTCAGGCCCACCGGCGCGCGCATTTTCCACTACGGCTGGGTGCGCCCACCGCGGCAGATGACGCGCAAGTCACATACCTTGGTGACGCTGCACGCTGGCACACAGGTCGCCGACCTCGCATACCCCGACAAGGACGGCGACTTCGACTTCGGCGCGCTGCACGGCCGCGCCCGCTTCACGGACACGCATCCTGCGATCATGCGCCCGCGCATCGCGGCCAAGGACTGGGAGGTGCGGCCGAGCGCGCGCATCGAACGCCACGACCGGCTGGGTATCCGCCTGCTCAGCTTCCTCGAGAACCGCATTCTCGGCTTCCGCCTCGGCGAGCACAGGAACTATGTGGTCCTGCCGGAGGAGATAGACACCAGAGCACAGACGAACAGACAAATCAGATAAACCGCTTGTCAGCGTCCAAGACTGGTCTGTTGTCTGTCCGTCTGTCCTCTGTCGTCTGCTTCAGCGGTCCCTTCGCCCAAGCCGCTTGGAAATGCTAAAGGACCCCACTATGCGAGATGCCTATCGCCGGTGGCGGGCGTGGTGGGAAGAGATTCACGGGGAACACGCCAGCTTCATCGAGTGGATCCCCACACGCTGGCCGCGTGCCGCCATACTCATTGCGAGTGCCATGACCCTCTATGTCGAGATGGTGATGGTGCGCTGGCATGCGACCTGTTTTCACGCCTTTGCGATCTTCAAGAACGTGAGCCTGCTCTCTTGCTTCCTCGGGTTGGGGGTTGGGTACGGACTCGCCAGTCAGAAAAAGCGCGTCGCCATTGCCTCGTTCTTGCCGCTCCTCGCGCTGCAAACGGCGATGTTTGGCATCCTATCGAATACCGGCCTCGGGAAGAGCAAGATCAACCCGGTCGCTGAGCAGCTGATGATGGGAACGCAGAGCAGCGCATGGCGCTGGCTCGATGCAGTGGACGGCAACGCGTTCCTGGCCGCAGTCTTCATTTTGAACGCCATGATGTTTGTTCCTCTTGGTCATTTGGCCGGGCGCTTCATGGATCGCCTGCCGAAGGTGCAGAGCTACTCGCTGAATTTACTCGGCAGTTTGATGGGCATCATCGCGTTCTACCTGCTGTCGCTGGGCTGGACAGGCCCGGCGGTGTGGATGGGGGTCGCCGTGCTGGGAATCGGTCCCTTGCTTGTCGGGCACCGACGCAGCGCCGCCCTCGCCGCAACCAGCATGGCCATCGTGCTGTTAGCTTTGGGGCTCATGGGTCGATACGGTGAGGTGCGCTTCTACTCTCCGTATCAGGTGATCACGTTGCGCTTGCCGGATCCCGATCGCGTGCCCGCGATGGATATCGAAGTGAACCATGCTTTCTATCAGGTGATGGTTGACGGTTCACCTCGTGCGGCAGTGCAGAACGAAAGTATTGCGCGCTGGGTGCAGTATTACAACTTGCCCTACCGCTTGGGGGGGAGTCCCGGGGACGTCCTGGTCGTTGGCGCGGGATCCGGGAACGATGTGGCAGCGGCGCTCCGGAACGGCGCGCGGTCTGTGACGGCCGTGGACATCGATCCGGTCATCATCGACCTCGGTCGGCGTCTTCACCCAGAGCACCCGTATCAGGACCCGCGCACCGAGGCGGTCGTCAACGACGCACGGACATTCCTGCGTCAGACGGACCGGCAGTTCGACACAGTGATCTACGGCTTGCTGGATAGTCATACGAGTCTCGGTGCTATGACGAACGTGCGCCTCGACAGCTTTGTCTACACCGTCGAGGGATTCAGCGAAGCGGTCAGTCGGCTGCGGAAGGAAGGCTTGTTGATCGTTTCGTACCAGGTACTCGACGCCGGCCAAGGTGATAAACTCTACGCCATGCTGGCGCGCGCCTATCCCGATCGGTCGCCGCGGGTGTTCCGCGCAAACTGGGGAACCGTCTTCGTTACGGGTCCGGGGTTGGAACGGACGCCTGCGCGGCTCGACGGCGTTGACGAGTTGACAAGTCAGTTCGTTCATCTGTCGGCCACCGCCGAGGTGGCGACCGATGACTGGCCGTTCTTCTACATGCAGCGGCGGACATATCCCGTCACGTATGCTATTATGATCTTGATCTTGTTGAGCCTGTCGGCCTGGTTTGTGAACCGCAATCTTGGTTTGCCACGGCTCCCGACGGCCGGGAATGGTGTGTTCTTCTTTCTCGGTGCTGGTTTCATGCTCATCGAAACCAAGACGGTAACAGAACTCGGGTTGGTGTTTGGCAATACGTGGTCGGTCATCGCGGTTGCCGTGAGCGCCATTTTGCTGATGGGTTTCTTGGCCAATCAGTGGGTACTTCAGGGCGGGCCGGTGCGCATCGGGGCGTCTTTTGTGCTCCTGGCCGCAGCGTTGGTGTTGGGTTTAGTGGT
>Ga0209048_10001676_pt1 | contig 22513 bp, 18 predicted proteins | sample FrelakmetCRP12CR_FD_187146 | JGI IMG/M metagenome (GOLD analysis project Ga0209048, IMG submission 187146) | Freshwater lake sediment microbial communities from the University of Notre Dame, USA, for methane emissions studies - CRP12 CR (SPAdes)... | ecosystem: Environmental > Aquatic >... | reverse complement strand
ACGCCGAACTGCCGGCCGGCCTCGACCGTCGCGGTGCCGGAGAACCCGGCGATGTAGCTCGCGCGCGCCGACAGCAGCCCGGCCTCGGCGCCGTGCGCGCGGCGCAGGCCGAAATCGACCAGCAGTCTTCCCGGGGCCGCCAGCACCGACCGCACTGCCTTGCTTGCGACGAGCGTCCCGTAGTGGACGAGGTTCATCACGCGGCTTTCGACGAGCTGTGCTTCGCGAAGCGGCGCGCTGACGCGCAGGATTGGCTCGTCGGCGAAGAACACCGTGCCCTCCGGGAGCGCGTCGAGGTCGCCGGTAAAGCGCAGCGCGGCGAGCGAGTCGACGAATGCCGCCGAGAAGCGCCCGGTCGCGCTGAGCCACGCGAGATCGTCGGGGGAGAAGCGCAGGTCGGCGAGATACTCGACCACCTGCGCGAGCCCGGCTGCGACGAGGAAATTGCGGCCGGGCGGCAGCTTCCGTACGAAGAGCTCGAACACCGCCGGCCCGTTCATCCGTTGCTCGTGGTACGCCTCGAGCATCGTGAGCTCGTACAGGTCGGTGAGCAGCACGCTTTGCATCGAGCCCTCCGCCTTCGTCGGGGAAAGACCTGCGCGCGCCCGGCCACAGCCGGGGCCTCGCGCTGTTGCAGCATAATCTCGGCGCCTTGTGTCTTGTTGACACATGTCAAACGCCTGCCCGGAGTGGGGGAACAGACTGGATCAGAGTCCGGTTTCGGCGATGCGTCGGGATTGGAGTGGACTCGTACCCGAAGCGACGGCGGCCGGTTGCGACGCGATGGCTTGGGAACACTTTCCGCACGGCGCCGACATCGGCGTGCGTGGCATCGGCGCCACGCGGGCCGAGGCGTTCGAGCAGGCGGCGCTCGCGCTCTCGGCGGTGATTGCCGATCCCGGCGAAGTCGCTTCCGACACGAGCATCGAGATCCGCTGCCAGGCACCCGACGACGAGCTGCTCCTCGCCGACTGGCTCAACGCGCTGATCTACGAGATGGCGACGCGGGACATGCTGTTCGGCCGCTTCGCGGTGGCGCTGGACGATCACACGCTCGTGGCGACCGCCTGGGGCGAGCGCGTCGACCGCCCGCGGCACCGGCCCGCGGTCGAGGTCAAGGGTGCGACGTACACGGCGTTGTCGGTCGCGCAGCGCGCCGACGGCCTGTGGGTGGCCCAGTGCGTGGTGGACGTGTGAATCCGCGACAGGGAGGACGCCGCGACGTCGCCGGCGACGATGCCGGCGGCCGGCGCGCAGAGCGGGGGTAACGGCGATGGATCCGGGACGGCTGAAGCGCATCGACGACCACGCCTGGCAGCTGCCGCAGGCCGGGGCGATGCGCGTGCCCGGCGTGATCTTCGCCGACGAAGCGCTGATCCGCGCCATGGACGACAAGGTGGCCGAGCAGGTCGCCAACGTCGCGACGCTGCCGGGCATCGTCGAGGCGTCGTTCGCGATGCCGGACGCGCACTGGGGATATGGCTTTCCGATCGGCGGCGTCGCGGCCTTCGATCCCGACGAAGGCGGTGTCGTTTCCGCCGGCGGCGTCGGCTTCGACATCTCCTGCGGCGTGCGCACCCTCCTGACGGGCTTGACGCGCGCGCAGATCGAACCCGTGGCGCGGGTGCTCGCGGACACGCTGGCCGAGCGCATTCCCGCAGGCGTCGGCAGCACCGGCGCGCTGAGGCTCGCGCCCGCCGAAATGGACGCGATGCTCCGCGGCGGGGCGCGCTGGGCGGTCGCTCAGGGATACGGCAGGCCCGAGGATCTCGAGCGGGTCGAGGAGAGCGGTTGCATGACCGGCGCCGAGCCGGCGCACGTGTCCGACGCCGCCAAGCGGCGGCAACGCGACGAAATGGGGACGCTGGGCTCGGGCAACCACTATCTCGAGTTGCAGCACGTCGTCGACGTGTACGACCGGTCGGTTGCCGACGCGTTTGGTCTCCACGCGGGCGGAGTCGTCGTCAGCATCCACTGCGGCTCGCGCGGGCTTGGCCACCAGATCGGCACGGAGTTCCTCCGCGAGATGGCGATCGCCGCGAAGGCGGCGGGCATCGCGCTGCCCGACCGCGAGCTCGCCTGCGCGCCGATCCGCTCGCCGGTGGGCGAGCGTTACCTGGGTGCGATGCGGGCCGCGATCAACTGCGCGCTCGCCAACCGCCAGATCCTCACGCATCTGACGCGTGCGGTGTTCGCGGCGGTGCTGCCCGGGACGAAGCTCGCGCTGCTCTACGACGTGTCGCACAACACGTGCAAGGTCGAACGGCACGTCGTGCGCGGGAAGCCGCGCGAGCTGTACGTGCATCGCAAGGGCGCGACACGGGCCTTCGGGCCGGGCCATCCCGAGCTGCCCCACGCGCTGGCTGCGACCGGGCAGCCGGTGCTGATCGGCGGCAGCATGGGCACCGCGTCGTACATTCTGGTCGGCACGCGCGGCAGCGTGACGAAGGCGTTCGCTTCGGCGTGTCACGGGGCGGGCCGCGAAATGAGCCGGCACGAGGCCACCCGCCGCTGGCAGGGGCGCCGCGTCGTCGACGACCTGGCCGCGCGCGGCATCCTGATCCGCAGCCCCTCGATGCGCGGCGTTGCGGAGGAGGCGCCCGGCGCCTACAAGGACGTCTCCGCAGTCGTCGACGCGGCCGACCGGGCAGGGCTCGCGCGCAAGGTCGCGCGCCTCGAGCCGCTGGTCTGCGTCAAGGGCTGACGACGGCCGCGAAGGAGACCGGCATGGGCGAAACCGATCTCCGACTCTTCGCGCTGAACGCCAGCCGCACGTTCGGCGAAGCGGTGAGCGCGCGGCTCGGAGTGCCTCTGGCGCCGCACGAGGAGCGCGAGTTCGAGGACGGCGAGCACAAGGCGCGGCCGCTCGCGAGCGTGCGCGGCTGCGACGTCTTCGTCATCCACTCGCTCTACGGCGACGCGACGCAGAGCGCGAACGACAAGCTCGTCCGGCTGCTCTTCTTCCTCGGTGCGTTGAAGGACGCCGCCGCCGCGCGCGTCACGGCGGTCGTCCCCTACCTCGCATATGCGCGCAAGGATCGCCGGACCAAGGCCCGCGATCCGGTGACGACGCGCTACGTGGCCGAGCTGTTCGAGGCGGTCGGCACCGATTGCGTGGTCACGCTCGACGTGCACAATCTCGCGGCTTTCCAGAACGCGTTCCGCTGCCGCACCGAGCACCTCGAAGCGAACGGGCTCTTCGTCGCCCACTTCGCGCCGTTGCTGCCGGACGGCGACGTCGCGGTGGTGTCGCCCGACGCCGGTGGCATCAAGCGCGCCGAGCAGTTCCGCACCCGTTTGGCTGCGGTGCTGGGAAGGCCCGTCGGCGCCGCCTTCTCGGAGAAGTACCGGAGCGCCGGCGTGGTCAGCGGCGAGGCGCTGGTGGGCGACGTGCGGGGCAGGACGGCGATCGTCGTCGACGACCTGATCAGCGCCGGCAGCACCATCGCGCGCACGGCGCAGGCCTGCCGCGACCACGGCGCGACCCGCGTTCTCGCCGCAGCGACGCACGGGCTGTTCGCGGGCGCCGCCAATTCGGTGCTCGCGCAAAGCAGCGTCGAGCAGATCGTGGTGACGGATTCGGTGCCGCCGCTGCGGGTGACCGCCCCGGCCCTCAAGGCCAAGCTGGTGGAGGTCGGCACCGCGAACCTGTTCGCCGAAGCGATCCGCAGGATCCACTCCGGCGGATCGCTCGTGGAGCTCATGGGTTCCTGAGCGCGGGCACGCGCAGCACGTGCGCGTCAGGCTCCGGCCTCGGCGACGTGCACTGCGGCGAGCCGCAGATAATCGCGCGCCTGCGCTGCCCATTTCGCCGGATCGGCGAGCGCGGGCTCCTTCAGGTGCCAGATCGCGATCTTCGCCCGCATGCACGCGCGGTAGCTCTGGTAGAAGTGCACGAGCGCATCGGGCGGCGCGTCGCCGGAGAGCTCCGTGTACGTGTCGAACACCGTCTGCCGGATCCAGGGTGCGCCCAGGCGCTCGCACTCGAGCGCGAGAAAGCCGAGCTCGTCCGCGGCGTCGAGGATGCGGAAATCGCGCGAGAACTCGAGGCAGTCGATGATCTGCGGCCGGGGCTCGACGCAGACGTGCTCGGGCCGCAGGTCGCCGTGGGCTTCGACGACCCGGCACGCGCGCACCCGCTGGTCGAGGAGCACGGTGCTGCGCGCGAGGAAGTCGCGCTGGCTCGCGCACGCAAGCTCGATCGCCGCGATCGGCAGCGCAAATCCCGGGGCGCTCAATTCCCGCAGGTTGTCGGCGATGCCCGCGGCGAAACGCGCGCGGTATTCGGCCGGCGTCAGCGCGACCGGCTCGCACGCGGCATAGAAGCGGCAGAGCTCGAGCACCACGCTGCGGACATCCTCCGCGCGGGCCGCGCCGGCGCGGACCAGCCGGTCGAGCATCCTTTCGGCCGGCAGCCGGCGCATCTTGACCAGCCAGTCGACCACGGTGCCGTCGGGCCCGAGCGAGAGCTCGCCGCCCGCGCCGACGGAGAGCGGCACGGTTTCGAGGTAGACGTCCTGCGTCAGGCGGCGGTTGAGTCGCAGTTCTTCCGCGCAATTGAAGCGGCGCGCGGCCTCGGTGCTGAAATCGAGATAGCTGTGGCGCACCGGCTTCTTGAGCTTCCAGGCGTGGCGGTCGGTGAGGAACACCCACGACATGTGGGTTTCGACGGTGTCGACGCGGCGCGTCGGCTCCGGATAGATTCGGGGTTGCTCCAGGAACGCAACCTTCGCGGCAAGCGCGGGCTCGCCGGCGTGCGGTCGGGTCGCGGTGCGCGTGACCAAGGTATTCCCCTTCCGGCTGGGCTTTCGCCATTATGGGCGAATCCGGCAACGACCGATTGACGCGAGTCATGCTCCTCCGCCCATTTTGGGACGCAGCGGGAAAGGGCGCGCCGGCCCGCGGGGCGAGGCGGCGGGACGCCTCCGACGCGAGGTCGAGGGCGACGTTGACGATCGTCAACACGGTACGTCGGGGGCCCGGATAGCATGAAACACTGCACTCCGGCCTCCATGCGGAGTGCGAACGAAGGGGATCCCGGCGATGCAACCGCGCTTCTACCTTGCCAATACGCCCCGCGGTGCGGGCGTGGCCGCGGCAGTCTTCTATCGCGTGGACGGCGACAGCGTTCAGGGCTGGTTCACCGGGGCGCGCAACCACGGAGGCGTGTCGCGGTTCTTCGTGCTCGAGCACTACTTCGCGAAGGAATCGACGATCTTCTGGTGGAGCATGCAGGACGACGCCCTCGGCCGATGGGCGGCCGGCGATTCGTCACGGGTGTCGGACATCCATTGCCCGCTTGCCGAAGCCGCGTGCCACGAGCTGCAGCGGGTGCAGACGGCGTTTGCGGACGAGTGGCTTTTCTACGCCGGGGATCCGCGGGCGCAGAACGAGATCGACGCCTATCGCCGGCTCGGCTTGCCGGTGGAAGCGGTCAACGTCAGGTCGTGCCACTTCTCGCGCTTCGATCAACGGCAGCCGACGTGGACCTACGCGTCGCCCGACATCGATCTCAACGTTATCGCGTACCTCTGCCGGCACTGGACGCTGGATTACCGCGCGACGCCGGCGCCGGCCTGACGGAAGGTTGACGAAAGGAGACCTGCAATGGCAGCCAAGGCGCTGAAATTCCATCGCGAGGCGCGCGAGAAGATCTGCGCCGGCCTCAACATCCTGGCCGGCGCGGTCAGGGTGACGCTGGGTCCCAAGGGCCGCACCGTCATGCTCGAGCGCAGTTACGGCCCGCCGACGGTGATCAATTCGGGCGTCGTCGTCGCCCGGGAGATCGAGCTCGAGGACCGCTTCGAGAACCTCGGCGCGCAGATGGCCCGGCAGGTGGCCGCCAAGACCTCCGAGACCGCCGGCGATGGCACGACGACCGCCACGGTGCTGGCGCAGGCGATGGTCAACGAGGGCATGAAATACGTGGCCGCCGGGCTCGACCCCATGGACATCAAGCGCGGGATCGAAGCCGCGGTCGACGCCGTCGTCGCGGAGCTCAAGAAGAGCTCCCGGCCTTGCGGGTCGCGCCAGGAGATCGCGCAGGTCGGCGCGATTTCGGCGAACGGCGACGCCTCCATCGGCGAGATGATCGCGAAAGCGATGGAGAAGGTCGGCGACAACGGCGTCATCAAGACCGAGGACGGTCGCGGGATGACGAACGAGCTCGAGGTCGTCGAGGGCATGCAGTTCGACCGCGGCTTCCTGTCGCCGTATTTCATGACGGATCCCGAGCGGCAGCGCGTCGTCCTCGAAGATGCCTACGTCCTCGTCCATGACCGGACGATCTCGACCATCCGCGATCTCATCCCGCTCCTCGAGCGGATCTCCGGCGAAGGCCGCCCGCTGCTCGTGATCGCCGAGGACGTCAGCGGGGAGGCGCTGGCGACGCTCGTGATCAATTCGATCCGCGGCGTGCTCAAGACCTGCGCCGTCAAGGCGCCGGGGTTCGGGGACCGGCGCCGCGCGATGCTGCAGGACATCGCGATCCTGACGGCCGGGACGGTGGTGTCCGAGGAGACCGGCGCGAAGCTCGAGAACGTCGCGCTCACCGATCTCGGCCGCGTGCGCAGGATCGAGATCGACAAGGACAACACGACGCTGATCGGCAGCGCCGGGACCGCGGAGAGTATCAAAGCGCGGATCGCGCAGATCAGGAAGGCCGCCGAGGAGGCAACCAGCGACTACGACCGCGAGCAGTTCGAGGAGCGCGCCGCCAAGCTCGCCGGCGGCGTCGCGCTGATCAAGGTCGGCGCGTCCACCGAGACCGAGATGAAGGAGAAGAAATCGCGGGTCGAGGATGCGCTGCACGCGACGCGCGCCGCGGTGGCGGAGGGCATCGGCGCCGGTGGCGGCGTCGCGCTGCTGCGCGCAAGAAGTGCGCTCGACGCGATGCAGTTCGGCGTGCTCGGCAAGGATGCCGGCGTCAAGATCGTCCGCCGCGCCCTCGAGGAGCCGCTGCGCCAGATCGTCGCCAACGCCGGCGGCGAGCCCTCGGTCGTGCTGGGCAAGGTGATGGCCGGCGGCGGCGCGTTCGGTTACGACGCGGCAGCGGACAGCTACGGCGACATGATCGCGCTGGGCATCATCGATCCGACGAAGGTCACCCGGCTCGGCCTGCAGAACGCGGCGTCGATCGCGAGCCTCATCCTGACCACGGACTGCATCATCGTCGAGCGGACGAAGCCGGCCGCGCCGATGCCGGAAGGGCTCTCCGAGACCTGATCACGCGACGTTGCGCCGGCGGCGATCCTCGTTCGCTAGAGCGGCAGGAACACTGCGGTCGCGAGCGTCTGGGCGACCCGGCGAATCGTCCGGTTGGTTCGCTGCGCGGCGATCTGCGCCATCACGTCCTGATAGGCGATCATCTTGCCGAACTCGCGCTCGAACGAGAGATTCTGCACGTCGCCCGCGATCTCGTTCGCCAGCAGCAGCGGCTCGCCCCGCGCGTCCCGGGCGTTCGCGAGCTTCCAGGCCGCGATCTCGATGTTGCGCGCGGAGTTGTAGAGCTTCTGCGGGTCGAGGCTGTCCGTGAGGTAGAACTCCGTCTTGCCGTTGTAGGCGAGGAACACCATGCTCGCGAGCCCGACCCCGAAGGCGAAGACCCGGTCGCCGGCGTAGTCGGGCTTGAGCGCCAGCACGATGGCGTCGGCACCGCGCACGTTGCCGAGCTCGGCGAAGCGGAATCCGGACCGTGCGTCGAACGCCCGCGCCAGCGCCGCGTCCATGCTCGGGTAGTTGCCCTTGTGCCATTCGCGCGGATTGCGGCGGTAGAGCTTTTCCATCAGCAGGCGCGCCGACGCGAGGCACTCCTGCGAATGCACTTCGACCACGGCGTCGATATCGGATTTCGCGAGATCGGACGGGCGGAACCCGCGCTCGGCCGGCGGCGGTCGCTTGCCGGTGGTCGGCGCCGCGGGCGGAAACGTCGGGTTTGCGGTGCAGGCGGCAAGGAGGGCGCCGATGGCGAGGGCGCAGCCCGGAAACGAAGCCTCCTGCCAGTGTCGTGTCACGTCCGCCGTTCCCTCGTGTCGCACCGCGTGATCCTGCCCCAATGCCGCCTGCCCCCCATATCCGGGGATGCCCGTCAGGGTACCAAAGTTGCTGCAAAAGCCGGCAAACACGATTAGAGTTGCGTGATGTTTGCGCCGGTCGACACCCGCGATCCCGTAGCGGTCGAGAGCGAGATCCGCTCGATCTACGCCGCGCTGTTCCCGGACGGCGACCGCGGCTTCGTGGCGCGGGCTTTCGCGTGGGTCGTCCCCTGTTTCGCGGGCGAACATCCGGACTGGCAGCGCATCGACGCGCGTTATCACGACTTCGAGCACACCCTGCAGGGTGCGCTCTGCCTGTCGCGGCTGTTGCAGGGCCGCCACGGGTCCGGGGTCGAGCCCGTCCTGACCGCCAGGGAATTCGAGCTCGGTCTGCTGGCGATCCTGTTCCACGACACCGGGTATCTGAAGAGGCGCGACGACCTCGAGGGGACGGGCGCGAAATACACGGCCGTCCACGTGGGCCGCAGCGCCGCATTCGCGCGGGAATTCCTCGCGCCCCGGGGCTTTGCCGACGCGGACGTGCTCGCCGTGCAGAACATGATCAACTGCACCGGCATCAGCACTGACCTGGCGGCGATCCGGTTTCAGTGCGAATCGGAGCGCATCGTCGGCTATGCGCTCGGCACGGCCGACCTGCTCGGGCAGATGGCGGCGCCCGATTACGTCGACAAGCTTCCGGTGCTCTACGACGAATTCGCCGAAGCTGCGCGTCATGCGCCTCCGGGTTCCGCCCATCTCTTCGCGTACGAGAGCGCCGACGCGTTGATGCGCAACACGCCTGCCTTCTGGGAACAGTACGTCAGGCCGAAGATCGACGGCGACTTCCGTCGTCTGTACACCTTCCTCGCGGATCCGTATCCGCGCGGGCGGAACCCCTACCTCCAGTGCATCGAGGACAATCTCGCGCGACTGCGGTAATCGCAGGCCGCGTTGTCGTCGCGCGCATCGCCGACGTTTCTCGACGGCTCCCGTCCGGACCGGGCGACCCGGGGATTGCGTCGATGCCCTTTACAGTCCGCTGTCGACTCGCTGCGAACGCGCAACGCAAGATATTGATTAGCAGGCATTAATTGCCGCTTGCCTGAATCTTGCTCGAGTGACGCCGACCTGGCGCACAACCACTGGATCGTTCGCCGCCGTGGCCATGGTGACTCCACGCAGGAGTGCCGTGGCGGCGGCACCCGTCCCGGCAATGCAGCGCCGAGGCGGAACGCACGGGGACGCGCAAGGGCGAGCCATGCAAGCCGCATACGACATCGCATTCATCGACCGCCGCAGGAAGGTCTGGCTGGAATGCACGGGCGAGCCTTTCGACTTCCGCGCAGTGGCGGTGCACGAGGTCAGGTGTCCCGACGGGGACGTCGAGCTCGTGCGGTTCGCGTGCCCCCGGTGCGGGCGCCTTCACGAATCGTTGCGCTATTACTGACGTTGCCGAACGCGTGCTGCCGCGCCGATGGCGACGCGAAGTCGAGAAGAGAGAACAGATGCCGCGCAATCCGCAGATCGAACGGGAACTGGCGCAGATTCGCGCCGATTCGCGATACGGCATCGACGGTGCCGACGAGGACCTGATCCAGCGCGAGCTCGCGCTCCTCATCGTGCAGACGCACGAGCTCGAAGCGGAAAGGACGCTGCTGCGAAGAAGGCGCAAACGCCGCGCGCAACCCGGTCTCCCGTCATCGATAGCGACGTCCTCGATCCCGGCAGCGCCGGTTCCGCAGTCCCGCGTCGCACGTTGAGGCGACCATGGCGCTATCCAAGGACGAGCTGGTCCAGCTCCTCGTCAAGCAGATCGGGCTCAATGGTCCCGAGGCGCGCGAGATGATCGAGAAGCTCTACGGCGAGAGCACCGCTTCGCCTGCGCCTGGCGAAGGCGTCGAGCCCACGCGCAACAGCGAACTTCCGCGTCGTACAACGGCGGAGCAGGACGCCGGCGAACCGGCGGCGGGAGAGGCGCTTCCAGGCGAGGCGCGCCGGATCGCGACGCTGCCACCGCGCCGCAACGCGGGCGGGGCGGGCGGGAAGACTCCGCGCGGAAGCTGACTTCGCGCGAGCGCGTCCGGCAACCCGGGCATCCGCTCACGCCGGCGCCTGCGAGGCGGTAGCCGGCGCATGCCGGGCTGCCAGCGTCTCCCAGCGGGCGAGATCGGCGGGTTCGTCGACATCCCAGAGCACCGGCAGCTCATGCCATGTGGCACCGACAGCGCGCACTCGGACCCGCGTCGCTTCCATCGTCTGCGACGTGCTCCACGGGACGCCGGAGAAGACGTCGACCGATCGTGCGAGCCCGACGAGCACGTAGCCGCCGTCCTCGACCGGGCCGAACACGGCGTCGTGATCGTCCAGCGCAGCCGCCGCCTGCGCCAGATAGGCGACATCGAGCACCGGGCAGTCGGTGCCGATCAGGATTGCCCGCGAGCCGCTTGCGAGCGCCGCGTCCAGCGCGTCGCGCATTCTCCCGCCGAGGTCGGCGCCGGCCTGCGTACGCAATACGACGCGATGACGATCGCGCCATGCAGCGAAGGCCGGCGCGTCGGCCGCAGGCGCGCACCAGAGCTCGATGCGGTCGACGACGCCGGATGCCCGCGCGGCGACGGCTGTCACGACCGTCGCCTCGACGAGACGCGCGTGGACGATGGCTGCCTCGCGCTCGCCGATCGCCCGCGCGAGGCGCGTCTTCACCTGTCCCGGCACCGGCTCTTTCGCGAAGATCTGGAGCGTTACCGGCGTTGCGCGAGAGGCGCTGGCGTACCCTGCGGCGAGCCTCGCCGGGTCGGCACCGCGCCAGTACGCGTAGCGCCAGCGCCACATCGAGACGATCGTCCGCCATGCCCCGCGTTGCTGCCAGCGCCGGCCCGAAGTGGCGACGCGCTCGCGCAGGCAGAGCGGAGGCCCGTCCGCGCGTTTGAGGCGTCGCGACAGCTCGATGTCTTCCATCAGTGGCTGGTGGGGATAGCCACCCACGGCGTCGAAGAGCGCGCGCAGGACGAAGATCGCCTGGTCGCCGGTTGCGATGCCCGTCAGGCGCGAGCGCGCGTTCATCATCGCGGCGACCACGCAGAGGACGCGCGAGCGGCCCGTGATCGCCACGTCGAAACGACCCCAGCGGCGGCCGGATCGCGGCAGCTCGCGCAACAGGGTCGCCACGCCGGCCGCCGCCAGCCGCGTGTCGGCGTGCAGGAAGAGAAGCACGTCGCCGGTGGCTGCCGCCGCCCCGGCGTTCATCTGCGACGCGCGGCCTCTCGCCGCGGCGAACGCGCGATCGGCGAGCGGCGCGGCCAGCGCCATCGTCGCGTCCGCGCTGCCGCCATCGACGACGATCACCTCGTGGCCCGCGGCGCGCAGTGGTTGCAGCGGCGCGAGCGTCGCCGCGATCCCGCGGGCCTCGTCCAGCGCCGGGATGACGATCGAGACGCGCACGCGGTGGCTCAGCCGAGCGCGCCGCCGCAGCTCGAGCCCTGGCCGGCGGTGCAGCCGTAGCAGTGGTCGGCGACGGCAACCGACGCGCCGTCGAGCTCCATCGACAGCAGGTCGGTGACGTGGACGCGCGGCCTGCCGGCGACAACCAGCGGAATGCCCAGCATCTGGTTGAAGTCGCAGTCGTGCAGGAAGCCGCGGTAGTCGACGGAGACCAGGGATCGGCACATGACGCCGTCGAGGTTGTCGGGATTGTGCGCCGAGCGCAGCAACCGCATGTACTCGCCGAAGCTGCCCTGCGAGACGAGCGTGGAGCCGAAGCGCGCGATCGGCATGTTGGCGAGCGTGAAGAGCCGGTTGAACACGATGCCGAAGCGCGCGCCCAGCTCGCGCCGGTAAGTCGCCTCCAGCCGTTCCTGTGCCGGCGGCAGCGCCGGGCCGAGCGGGTTGTAGACGAGATTGAGCGTGAGCGGGCTGCCGTCCCTGCCGTAGCCCAGGGCGTTCAGCTTCTGCAGCGCGAGGATCGACGACTCGAAGACGTGGTCGCCGCGCTGCCGGTCGACGTTTTCCTTCGAGTAGCAGGGCAGCGATGCCGTGATCTCGACGCCTTCCTGCGCCAGGAATCCGGCGAGGTCCTCGAAGCCCGGCTCGTTCACGATCGTCAGGTTGCAGCGATCGATCACGCGTGCGCCGAGCGCGCGCGCCTCGCGCACCAGATGCCGGAAATGCGGATTGAGCTCCGGCGCCCCGCCGGTCACGTCGAGCGTGCCGATCCCGCGCGCGGCGAGCACCCGCAGCACCTGGTCGACGGTGTCGCGCGACATCGTTTCCTTGCGATCGGGGCTCGCGTTGACGTGGCAGTGCAGGCAGGCCTGGTTGCACGTGTAGCCGAGATTCACCTGCAGCGTGTCGAGCGCGCGACGGGCGACGCGGGGGAAGTCAGTTGCTTTGAGCAGCGGCAGCGTGGCGTGCATGCGATACCTGTGAACGAAGAGGAGAGGTCGGTGGAGGCGACGGGCAGCGGCGAGTCGCCGCGCGCCCGTCCGCCGGCAGAATCGCCGCGCACGTCGCGCAGCCGTCCGCGGTTTCGACGGTCCGCTTCACGTCTTCTCCAGGCGCGACGAACGGAGCTTCTTGACGAGGATGGGCAGCAGCGCGAGCAGCCCGAGCAGCAGGAAGGCACCGATCGTCTCCGGCGACACGAGGCCCGCCAGCGAATCGATGCGGCCCAGCGTCTGTCCGAGATTCGTGTAGACGAACGATCCCGGGATGATGCCGACGAGCGTCGCCAGCACGAACGTGCGCACGTTGATCCTGGTGAACGCCGGCGCGAGATTCACGAGGAAGAACGGGAACAGGGGAACCAGGCGCAGGAAAAGCAGGTAGCTGAATGCGTCTTCGGTGAATCCGGCGCTGATCTTCGCGCCGAGCGGGCCCATGCGCTTCCGTGCCGCGTCGGCGAACAGGTAGCGCGCCGCGACGAAGACGAGCGTCGCGCCGACCGTCGCGGCGATCACGACGAGCACCGTGCCGACCCAGCGGCCGAAGATGAAGCCCATCGTCAGCGACAGCACCAGGCCGCCCGGCAGGCTGAAGGCCACCGCGCCCGCGTAGACGACGAACGCGATCGCCAGCGCCGCGACGAAATTCGCCTGTGCGAAGCCGAGCAGCGCATCCCGGTTCGCCTTGACGGCGTCGAGCGTGAGATAGTCCTGGCCGCCCAGCGCGAAGAACGCGACGATGACCGCGACGAAGGCGGCCGCGAGCGCGAGCTTCGGCCAGTGCAGGTCGCCGCTCATTGCACGGCCCGCGCGCGCGGAGTGTTCATCCGCGCGCTCCCTGCAGGCCGAAGATCCGCCGGATCCACCGTTTCGCCGACGGCGTCAGGCCTTCCTTCAGCCGCTGGTCCGCGACGCGGCGATTGATTTGCGCGAGGGTGGGGTACGTGTGGATGACGCCCGTCAGGTCCTGCAGCTTCATCCCCTTGGCGAGCGCCAGCACGTATTCGGCGATGAGCTCCCCCGCGTGCGGGCCGACGATGGCGGCGCCGAGCAGCCTGCCCCGGGGGTCCGTGACGACCTTGGCGAAGCCCTCGGTCTCGCCGTCGGCGCGCGCGCGGTCGATGTCGTCGAAGGCGAAGCGGTACACGCGGTGCGCGACACGCCGCTCCTTCGCCTCGCTTTCCGAAAGGCCGACGCGCGCGAGCTCGGGATCGGTGAACGTGCACCAGGGCACCACCGGCGAGGGTTTCGCCCATTTCATTCCGAAGATCGCGTGCCGCAGCACGATGCCCGCGTGGTGCTCGGCAACGTGGGTGAACTGGTAGCCGCCGGCCGCGTCGCCGATCGCGTAGACATCGCGGTTGGTCGTCCGCAGCCGGTCGTCGACGACGAGCCGGCCCCGGTCCAGCCGCACGTGCGCGGCGTCGAGCCCGAGGTCCTCGATGTTGGCGGCGCGACCCGCGGCGACGAGCAGGTGGGAGCCGGCGAGCACGAGCGGCGCAGCGTCCGCCGTGCGCAAAGAGACGCGGATGTCGCCCTTGCGGCCCTCGCAGCCCGATATCGACGCGCCGAGATGAAAGCGCACGCCTTCGGTCGTGAGCTGCCGGAACACGACCGCGGCGAGGTCGGCGTCCTCGCGCGGCAGGATCTGCGGCGCGATGTCGACGACCGTGACGTCGCTGCCGAGCCGGCGGAAGGCCTGCGCCATTTCGCTGCCGACAGGCCCCGCGCCGATGACGATCAGCGCCGGCACCGGCTCGCGCAGATCGAACAGCGTTTCGTTCGTGAGATAAGGAGTGGTGGCGAGACCGGGAAGCGGCGGGACGGCGGGGCGGGAGCCGGTGGCGACGACGAATTTCTTCGCGGTGAGCCTTCGGCCGTTCACCTCGAACGCGTCCGGGCCGACGAAGCGGCCGTTGCCGAAGATGACGTCGACGCCGAGCCCGCGGAATCGCTCGGGGCTGTCGTTGGGCTCGATGCCCGCGATGACGGTCGCGACACGTTCCATCACCCTGGCGAGATCCGGTGGCGGAAGTCCCGGCGCGAGCGCCCAGCGATCGGCGTGGCGCATCTCGTGCGCGACGCGCGCCGACTTCAGCAGCGACTTCGACGGCACGCAGCCGTGCCAGAGGCAGTCGCCGCCCAGCCGGTGCTTCTCGACGACCGCGACCTTGGCCCCGAGCGATGCTCCGCCGGCGGCGACGACGAGCCCGCCCGCGCCGCCTCCGATCACCACAATGTCGAACTCGGGTGTCGCCATCCTCGCATCTCGTCGCACAGGAACGGCAAATCTTACAGGGTCGGGCCCGGGATGCCGGAAATCGATCGGAAGATTCCGTTCGTGCCGAATGCCGGATGGCGAGTCCCGGCGGTTGCGCCGGGTCGGCGCACGCGTCAGTGAAAGTCGCGCGAGCGGGCCTGCAGGTCGCCCAGCAGAGGGGAGAGGTCGGCCAGCCGTCCGGCGAGGAGGTGAACGACCTGCCCCTCGCGCTCCACCTTCCCGAAGACGGCGAGGAGCTTCGCGCCGAGCAGCTCGCGCCGCTGCCGGTCGCCGACGTCGCGCCAGACGATCACGTTGGTCGCCCCGGTTTCGTCTTCGAGCGTGACAAAGACCACTCCGCTCGCGGTGTCGGGCCGTTGCCGGCCGATGACGATGCCTGCCGTGCGGACGATGCGGCCCTGCGGCGCCTCGCTGATCTCGGCCGCCGTGACGAGCCGCCGCCGTCGCAGCCGGTCGCGCAGCAGCGCGAGCGGGTGGCGCCGCAGCGTGAGCGAGAGCGACCGGTAGTCGGCGACGATGTCCTGTCCCTCGGTCGGCGGCGGCAAGGCGGGATCCGCTTCGTCAAAACCGCTGCCTGCGATGAGCGCCGCCGGGCCGCCCCAAAGCGCGAATTGCACCCCCTCGGGGGGCAGCGCCGCGGCCGATTTGGCCAATGAGGCCGCGAGCGTGGGGGCACGCCCTATGAGCGCCGGCAGCCGTTCGACGCCGGCGACCTCCCAGGCCGCGCCGTGGCGATGGCCGGCGAGCGCGGCGAGCGCGCCGGCCCCGGCGAGACAGGCCAGGTCGCGTTTGTCGAGGTGCGCCCGGTGCGCGAGATCGGCGACGCTCGCGAAAGGCTGTGTCCGCCGCGCATCGACGATCCGCTGCGCGCCGGCTTCGGAGAGCCCGGAGACGAGGCGCAGGCCGAGGCGCAACGCGGGGGTGGGCAATCGGCTTCGTCCGGCTTCAGCCGGACTCTCCAGCGTGCACTCCCAATCGCTAGTCATCGCATCGACCGGCCGCACGTCGACGCCGTGCCGCCGCGCATCCTGCACGAGCTGCGACGGCCCGTAGAAGCCCATCGGCAGCGAGTTGAGCAGCGCGCCGCAGAACGCCGCCGGCTCGTAGCGCTTCAGCCACGCCGAAACGTAGACGAGCAGCGCGAAGGAAGCGGAGTGCGATTCGGGAAAGCCGTACTCGCCGAAGCCCAGGATCTGCTGATAGATCTGCCGCGCGAAGGCTTCGGCGTAGCCGCGCGCGCCCATGCCGTCGATCAGCCGCTGCTCGAATTGCTCGAGGCCGCCCTTGCGCCGCCACGCCGCCATCGATCGCCGCAGGTGGTCGGCTTCGCCCGGCGTGAAGCCTGCGGCGACGATCGCGAGCTGCATCACCTGCTCCTGGAAGATCGGCACGCCGAGCGTCCGCTCGAGCACGCTCTTGACCGCCTCGCTCGGGTAGGTGACGGGCTCCAGGCCCTGCCGCCGGCGCAGGTACGGGTGCACCATCCCCCCCTGGATCGGTCCGGGGCGGACGATCGCGACCTCGATCACGAGATCGTAGAAGCACGCGGGCTTCAACCGCGGCAGCATCGCCTGCTGGGCGCGCGACTCGATCTGGAACACGCCGACGGTGTCGGCGCGCCGACACATCGCGTAGACCTCCGGGTCTTCGGCCGGGATGTCCTGCATCCGGAGCTCGCGGCCCCGGAACCGCGACACCATCTCGAGCGTCCGCCGGATCGCCGACAGCATCCCGAGCGCCAGGCAATCGACCTTGAGCAGCCCCAGCGCGTCGAGGTCGTCCTTGTCCCACTGGAGGACCGTGCGCTCCGGCATCGCCGCGTTCTCGACCGGCACCATCCGCTCCAGCAGGTCGCGCGCGATGACGAAGCCGCCGACGTGCTGCGACAGGTGCCGCGGGAAGCCCATCAGCTCGTTGGTGAGCGCGATCAGCCGGACGATCACCGGGCTGTCGGGCTCGAAGCCCGCCTCGCGGATCCGTTCGGGCAGGACCTCGCGGCCGTCCCACCACGCGAACACGCCGGCGAGCCGGTCGACCTGCGCGAGATCGAGCCCCAGCGCGCGCCCGACGTCGCGCACGGCGCTCTTCGGCCGGTAGGTGATGAGCGTCGCCGCGAGCGCCGCGCGTTCGCGCCCGTATTTCGCGTAGATGTACTGGATCACCTCCTCGCGCCGCTGGTGCTCGAAGTCGACGTCGATGTCGGGCGGCTCGTTGCGCTCCTTCGAGATGAAGCGCTCGAACAGCATGCTCATCCGCGCCGGGTCGACCTCGGTGATGCCGAGCGCGTAGCAGACCGCCGAGTTGGCCGCCGAGCCGCGCCCCTGGCAGAGGATTCCCTTCGCTCGCGCGAACGCGACGATGTCGTGGACGGTGAGGAAGTAGGGCTCGTAGCGGAGCTCCGCGATCAGCGCGAGCTCGTGCTCGATCAGCTCGCGGACATCGGGGGGGATGTCAGGCTGAAGCCCGACCCACGGATGTTGTGGGCAAGGCTTCAGCCCTGCATTCTGTTGTGGGTGAGGCGTGGGCCTTGCATACCGCCGCGCCAATCCCTGCTCGACCAGTTTGCGCAGATGCGACGCCGGCGTCTGCCCTTCCGGCACGATCTCCTCCGGGTACTCGTAGCGCAGCTCGTCCAGCGAGAACGTGCAGCGCCGCGCGATGGCCACGGTCTCGGCGAGCAGTTCGGGCGGGCAGATCGTCGCGAGCCGCGCGCGCGAGCGCAGGTGCCGCTCGCCGTTCGGATGGAGCGCGTAGCCGCATTCGGCGAGCGGCCTTCCCGTGCGGATCGCCGTCATGGTGTCCTGCAGCGCGCGCCGGGCGCGGACGTGCATGTGGACGTCGCCGGCAGCGACCTGCGGCAGGCCGGCCTCGCGGGCAAGCGCCGCGCAGTGCGCGAGCCGGGCGCGGTCGCCGGCGCGGGCGAAGAGCCCGACGGCGAGCCACGCACGGCCGGGGAAGGTGGCGGCGACCCAGCGCGCGGCGCAAAGCGGGGTCGGACCCGGCGCTTTCTCCGGGGCCTTCGACCCGGGAGGAGCCTCGTGCAGAGTCGAGTCCGACGCTGTTCTCTCCGGCGGCAGCCACAGCGCGAGGAGGCCCTCCGCGAAAGCCGCGACATCGTCGCGGGACAGCGCGTAGCGGCCCTTCGCCGCGTTGCGCCGGCCGCGCGTGATGAGCTGCGACAGGTTGCCGTAGCTCGCGCGGTCGGTGACGAGCAGCACGAGCTTCGTGCCGTCGTCGATCGTGACCTCGCTGCCGATGACGAGCGGGAGACCGGCGTTCCGGGCCGCGAGGTGCGCGCGGACGATGCCCGAGAGCGAGCATTCGTCGGTGATCGCGAGCGCCGCGTAACCCAGCGCGTGCGCGCGCTCGACCAGTTCCTCCGGGTGCGACGCGCCGCGCAGGAACGAGAAGTTCGACAGGCAGTGCAGTTCGGCGTAGGCGGGAAGCATCGCGGGCCACGGGTTGCGGGTGCGGGGTCGACGGTCGCGGCAGCGCCGGCGCTGCGGCCAGGGGCCGATGCCGGGCGAACGGCGTCCGCTGAAAGCCGTATGAATATACGGTATTCGGCGGTGCCGGGGAAGGGGCGACGGCGTGGCCGGCCGCCGCCTCCCGAACGCCGGTAAGATGCCGGCATCACTGGCGCTCCCGCGCCTTCCTCCCGACTCCCCGCAAGAAAGTCACGCAATGCCCGCCATCGCCTTCGACCGTTTCTACCGCTACGCCGAGCTCACCGCGCTCCTCCAGGCGTTCGCCGCCGAACACCCGCACCTCGCGTCGATCGAGTCGATCGGGAAGAGCCACGAAGGGCGCGACATCTGGGTGCTCACCGTCACCAACGTCGCGACGGGGCCGGCCGCGGAGAAGCCCGCGTTCTGGGTGGACGGCAACATCCACGCGACCGAGGTCGCCGCGTCGACGGCCAACCTGTACTTCCTGCAGACGCTGGTCACGCAGTACGGCAAGGACTCCGAGGTGACGCGCGCGCTCGACACCCGCGCCTTCTACGTCTGTCCCCGGATCAATCCGGATGGCGCCGAATGGGCGCTTGCCGACAAGCCGAAGTGGGTCCGGTCGAGCACCCGCCCGTATCCGTGGGACGAAGAGGAGGTCGAGGGGCTCACCGTCGAGGACATCGATGGCGACGGGCGCATCCTGCAGATGCGGATTCCCGATCCGAACGGCCTGTGGAAGGACCACCCGGAGCAGCCCGGGCTGATGGTGCGGCGGGATCCGGTCGAGACCGGCGGGACCTACTACCGGATCCTGCCCGAGGGCACGATGGAGGGCTGGGACGGCTTCATGCTGAAGGTGAAGAAGCAAAAACAGGGGCTTGATCTAAATAGAAATTTTCCTGCAAACTGGCGCCAGGAGTTCGAGCAGCTGGGGTCCGGGCCGTTCCCCACCTCGGAGCCGGAAGTGCGCGCCGTGGCGGAGTTCGTCGTCGGCCATCCGAACATCACCGGAGGCGTCGCGTTCCATACCTGGAGCGGCGTCCTCCTGCGGCCGTTCGACCACCTGCGCGACGACGAGATGCACGCCGAGGACCTCTGGCACTTCCGGCGGGTGGGCGCCAAGGGCACCGAGCTGACCGGCTATCCGGCGATCTCGGTCTACGAGGAATTCCGCTATCACCCGAAACAGGTGATCGGCGGGGCGTTCGACTGGATCTACGAGCACCTCGGCGTGTTCAGCTGGGTCGTCGAGATCTGGAGCCCGATGAAGGAAGCGGGGATCAGGAACTACAAGTACATCGACTGGTTCCGCGACCACCCGATCGAGGACGATCTCAAGCTCTATCGCTGGAACGTCGACAAGCTCGGCGGCATCGGCCACATCGCGTGGAGGCCGTTCGACCACCCGCAGTTCGGTCGCATCGAAATCGGCGGCTGGAACCGCTTTCATGCGTTCGGCAACCCGCCGCCCGCCTTCCTCGAGCGGGAGGTGGCGCGCTTCCCGAAATGGCTCCTCTGGCAGGCGCTGACATCGCCCAGGATGGAGGCGCTCGCCGCGGAAGCCGACGCGCTGGGCGACGATCACTGGCGCGTGCGGCTCGTCGTCCAGAACACGGGGTGGCTGCCGAGCTACGTGTCGAAGCGGGCGCAGGAACGCAAGGTGGTCCGCGGAGTCGTCGCCGAGATCTCGCTGCCGGCCGGGGCCGTGCTCGTCCACGGCAAGCGCCGCGAGGAGATCGGTCAGCTCGAAGGCAAGTGGGCGAAGCACACCGGCGTTTCGTTCTGGCCCGACTACAACGTGACCGACGATCGCGCGAAGGTCGAGTGGGTCGTGCGCGGACGGAAGGGCGATCGGATCGACCTTCTCGCGCGGCACGAGCGCGCCGGCACGGTGCGCGCCACGGTAACGCTCGGCTGATGCAGAAACCGCGGCCGCACAGGGGCAGGGCAACGATGGCCGGCGGTGGGTCCGTAGGGCAGACACGGGAGGCACCATGAGCATCGAACGATTCACGCGGCGCGCGCTGGGTCTTGCCACGACCGCGCTGCTTGCCACGGGGTGCGCGCTGCAGTCGTCGCCGGCGCCGACGCCGGCCGCGGGACTCGACCGGATCGAGCACATCGTCGTGATATACGCCGAGAACCGCAGCTTCGACCACCTGTACGGGCTATTCCCGGGCGCGGACGGCATCGCCAACGCGACACCCGAGCAGATGACGCAGCTCGATCGCGACGGCACGCCGTTACCGCTGCTGCCGCCGGCGTGGAAGGGGAAGGACGCCGATCCCGCGTTTGCGCACAGGATGCCCAACCGGCCCTTCCGCCTCGATGCGCCGCCGCTCGACCTGCCGCTGTCGAAGCAGGTGAGGAGCCCCGTGCACAGGTACTACCAGAACATCGAGCAGATCAACGGCGGTCGCAACAACCTGTTCGCCGCGGTGTCCGACGCCGGCGGCTACGCGATGGCCTACTACGACGGCTCGAAACTGCCGCTGTGGCAATGGGCGCGCGAGTACACGCTCGCCGACGCGTTCTTCATGGGGGCCTACGGCGGCTCGTACCTCAATCACCATTGGCTGATCTGCGCGTGCACGCCGCGCGACGACGCCGCGCCGGACCGGCTGCGCGCACAGGTGGACGACAAGGGGATGCTGAAGCGGCGGCCGGGCTCGCCGGCCACGGCGCTCGAGGGCGACCAACTGACGTTCGACGGTGACTTCTCGCCGGACGGCTACGCCGTCAACACGGTACAGCCGCCCTATCAGCCGTCGGGCCTGCCGCCGGCCAAGGACGGCGATCCGCGCTTCGCGCAGAACGTGCCGAACGCGCCGGCCTACGCGATGGCGCCGCAGACGATGAGAACGATCGGCGACACGTTGTCTGCGAAGGGCGTGAACTGGGCCTGGTATGCGGGCGGCTGGAACCTCGCCGTGAAGGACGGCGCGCAGCCCCCCGAGGCGAAGCGCACGGTGATCTACAACCGCGACAAGGGCTCGATCATCTTCCAGCCGCATCACCAGCCGTTCAACTACTACGCGCGCTTTGCGCCGGGCACCGCCGATCGCGAGCGGCACCTCAAGGATTACACCGATCTCGTCGCCGGCATCGAGCGCGGCGACCTGCCGGCGGTCGCGTTCTACAAGCCGCAGGGCAGCCTCAATGAGCACCCGGGCTACACCGACGTGCTGTCGGGCGACACGCACATCGCAGGGCTGATCGCGAAGATCAGGGCGAGCGCGCTGTGGCCGACGACCGCGATCATCGTCACCTATGACGAGAACGGCGGGTTCTGGGACCACGTCGCACCGCCCAGGGGCGATCGCTGGGGTCCCGGCACGCGCGTTCCGGCGATCATCGTGTCGCCGTTCGCGAAGCGCGGGCACGTCGACCACACGACCTACGACACGACGTCGATCATCAAATTCATCACGCGCCGTTTCGGGCTCGAGCCGCTGCCGGGCGTGCGGGCGAATGCCGGCGACCTCACCGCGGCGTTCGATTTTGCGCAATAGCGCGCCCACGCGCATCCGTCGTGGGTCGGGCTTCAGCCGGACACGGCGGGACGCCGCGGCTCGTGGGTCCGGCTGCAGCCGGACGCGGCGGGACGCCGCGGCAGTGGCCGCCTGAAGGCGCGCCACGAAGAGGCAGAGCGCATGAGCGGAGCATCGCGCATTCCCCGCGGCGTCTGGGCGCTGGGCCTCGTCAGCCTGTGCATGGACCTCTCGTCCGAGCTGATCCACGCGCTCCTGCCGCTCTACATGGCCGTGGGGCTCGGCGCGTCGACGCTGACGATCGGCATCGTCGAGGGCATCGCCGAGGCGACCGCGCTCATCGTCAAGGTGTTCTCGGGCGTGCTCTCGGATCTCTTCCGCCGCCGGAAGCCGCTGGTGGTGCTGGGGTATGGCCTTGCGGCGCTCACCAAGTTCATCTTCCCGCTCGCGCCCACGCTGGGCTGGATCGTCACCGCGCGCTTCGCCGACCGCGTCGGCAAGGGGATTCGCGGCGCGCCGCGCGACGCGCTCATCGCCGACCTTTCGCCGCCGGAAGTGCGTGGCGCGAGCTTCGGGCTACGGCAGGCGCTGGACACGGTCGGTGGCATCGGCGGCCCGCTGCTCGCGATCGGCGCAATGGCGTACTTCGCGGGCGATTTCCAGTCCGCGTTCTGGGTCGCGGTGGTCCCTGCGGCGATCGCCGTCGTGCTGCTCGTCGTCGGCGTCGAGGAGCCTCGCCGGCGGCCGGCAACGGGCGCGACCGCCGGCGCGAAACCGCTGCGACTCGCCGATGCGAAGCGCCTCGGGCGCAACTACG
>Ga0209048_10001675_pt1 | contig 22542 bp, 19 predicted proteins | sample FrelakmetCRP12CR_FD_187146 | JGI IMG/M metagenome (GOLD analysis project Ga0209048, IMG submission 187146) | Freshwater lake sediment microbial communities from the University of Notre Dame, USA, for methane emissions studies - CRP12 CR (SPAdes)... | ecosystem: Environmental > Aquatic >... | reverse complement strand
GAGCGGGCATCGTAGGCATACAGCAGGATGTTGGCGTCGAGCAGTTTCACCGGTGATCGGCGCCTTCGGCATCGTCCAGCAAGGCGGCGATGTCGTCGTAGCTGCGCCCGGCCACAGGCCCGCCAAGATCCACCGCAGCAATCGTGAAGGGTGGCGCGGCTCGGCGCGCTCGCCGCTGCCCAAGCGCCGCGCGGAGGTGTTCATTGACCAGCGTCTTGAACGGCAGCCCGCGGCGCCGCGCTTCCGTTTGCAGCCGGGCGGCGATGTCATCGTCCAATGTCAGTGTCGTTCGCACATCAAGATGCTATCAAGAACGCATCAAGATGTCTACGTATTCTTCGCTGGGCGGCGCGGCCGCTCGCGGGGCGACTGAAGCCCCGCTTCCGATTTTGGTTGGGCGGGGGGTTGGATCGAGAAATCCGATTGGGGGACGCTCGCGGGTGTGGCGGGCGCTCGCTCGAGCGCACGGAAGGAACCAGAAGCGGAAACGTGAGCGTCTATCCTGTTTCGTATGCCCCGTTCAGGTTTACTCGGCCTATTGCGCGAGCCCAGGGGGTGAGGTCCTACGGCCGCTCGGCTTTCGTTTCCATAAGCCGTTAAGCCTCTATGTTCGACGCTCTTCCTTGACGGGAAATCCTTCTGCCTTCCCGGCAAGCGTACAGGAAAAGCGTTGCCACAGTCCGGAGCGTCCTGCAAGGCGGAGGCGGCGCGGTCCATACCGAGAGCGGCCTAGGCGGACATCCGTGCGCGTTCGGTGACGACTCGCCGTACAGCGCCCGCAAGCCGCTGGTAGCGCCGAGTGAGGCAAGCGAAGCTGCGGTCGCTCAGGTGGCGGAATGCCAAGTCGAGGCTGCTGATGGCAACGTTGATGTCAGCGAGGGTTGAGAGACCCCTCTTGGCTGTATCTGGAGGAAGGGGCCTTTGGTTCACGACACTGGGTCCACGTAGACCTGATGCCGGGTACCCTACATTACAGGTGCGCATAATGTATATTATGTTAACTGGGATCTGTATACAGGTTCCTCCAGAAGCCGGTCGCTTTAGGCAGTCAGAAGCGCTTCGCGTGGTCTTCGCTGACGAATCGCGCCGAGGCCGCTCCGACCTAAAGACCGCCCGGACGCTCGCCGGTCTCGGCTCGATTGAACTCGGCGTCGAGGGCATCGGGTGCTCTAATACTCCGATGAGCACGACCCTCGACGTGTTGACCTCCTCACTGACCTCGACGCTGCGCTTCTGGCGCGGCACCAATGCGCGTGGGTCGGCGAGGCAGCCCGCCAGGCACCTTCAGCTCTATGAGTTCGAGGCCTGCCCGTACTGCCGCCTTGTTCGCGAAGCGCTGACCGAACTCGACCTCGACGCAATGATCTATCCGACACCGCACGGCGGAAACCGCTTTCGACGGAAGGTCATGGAAATGGGCGGCAAGGAGCAGTTCCCGTTCCTGGTCGATCCCAACAGCGGCGTATCAATGTACGAGTCGGGCGGCATCGTCAGCTACCTGTATCAGCGCTATGGTGGACGCCCCGCGCCAACACGCCTGCTGAGACCGCTCGACGTCTCATCTTCTGTCCTGGCCGGGATTCCACGACTCCGCGCCGGCGCCCAGGCCCGTCCTTCACACGCACCGAGACGACCGCTAGAGCTTTTTAGCTTCGAGTCGAGCCCGTACTCGCGGCGCGTGCGTGAACTGCTCTGCGAACTCGAGCTGCCGTATCTGCTGCGCAGCACCGGTAAGGCCCGGTGGCAGGATCTTGGACCTCCGCGCCTGCGCGCGACCCTGTTCCCCAAGCTGCCGGTCGAGGGACGGACACGGATCGAACTGCTTGAGCGCGCCGGCAAGGTGCAGGTGCCCTATCTGGTCGACCCGAACACCGGGACGGCGATGTTCGAGTCGCAGGCGATACGGGAGTACTTACTGGCCACGTACGCAAAGTGACCGGCTCGTCACAACGCCGACGCGGAGCCGGCGGCTGAGCGCAGCCCGCTTGGGCGACTACGCCCGATCTCCCGTCGAGGCAATTGTCACAAGGTGACCGTCGCGTGTATCGGAAACGACCATTCGAGATCGACACGGGATTCGGCATAACCCCATAGTCAGATAAGATTGACCAATCAACGCTCTGACATTGCTAGCAGAAAATCATGAAGACCTACGCCAAGGCGCTCATCGGCTTATCCTCTGTAGGGGCGCTCAACGCGCTGTACTTGACGACCCTGTTTGTGCGAACCAAGTGGCAGGAGCATGTAAGCAGCGTCTGCGACATCAGTTCCTATGCCTCGTGTACCAGCGTGATCACGAACCCGCACGCGCTGTTCCTCGGGGTCCCGGTGTGCAGCATCGCGCTCATCGTCTACCCGATCTTGATCGGACTCGGGTTTGCGGCGTTAAAGCGACGGAAGACGCGCGACCTCTTCTATGCGTCGAGCATTATTTCGGCGATGGGGCTGATGCTGAATGTCGTCTACGTGTACAACGAAATCGTCTACATAGAAGCGATCTGCATACTGTGCGTGGGCTGCACCGTGCTGATCGCGCTGGACTTGATTGCCTCTATTCGGGGCTATCAGCTGTCTGCTGAATGACGCCCCACGGGAATCTCCGCGGGTAACACCGCGTTCCCTGGAACGAGGCTTTCATGCGGGTCGCCGCCAAGAAGGGCGACTCCCTGAGGCGCCTCCGAGATTGGTGGAGTCACGCGTGCAGTACTCGCCCTCCTCCGGCCAAGTCGCCTCGAACGGATCGGTTGCTCTGTAGATGTCGCCAAGATCGGGGCGGTCTCGTTGATCGATGGGACCCCACCGCCACGCTCTCGCGCAGTGGATCCTCTGCGGTCTGGCCAGCCCAAAGTTGCCGTTTCTGTCGAGCTGCGTTAACCAGGATTCGGTGCCCGCGGCAACGCTCTCAGGATGGTGCCCGGGCAGCCGTTAGCAGCATGCCCATGCTGACCAGCACCACCGCCACGCCGACCACCTGCAGCAGGCCGATGGTCTCACCCAGGAAGTACCACCCGAGGAGTACCGTGGCGACTGGACCAACCACCCCCGACTGCGCTGCGAGGCCCGAGCCGACTCGCTTCACTGCCGTCATGATCAACAGCATCGGTACGAATGTGCACAGGCTCGCGTTCACGAGGCTCAGGCCGTAGACCTCTGGGACCTGGCCAACCAGCGCCTGCGGATTCTTGAGCAGGGACTGGATTACGCAGAAGAACGTCGAAGACGCGCTCGCGTACGCGACCAGGCGAATGCTGCCCACTCGATTGACGATCTCACCTGCGAAGATCAGGTAGATCGCGTACGTAAATGCCGCCATAAATACGAGACTGCTGCCCAGCAGCGCCCCCTGGCCGTCGAGGCGGACATCGTGCAGGAATACGAGCGTCACGCCCGCGTAAGCGATTGCCATAGCCAGCCACTGCCTGGCATCGATGCGCTTCTTCAGCGCGATGGCCGAAATCACCAGCACCAGCGTCGGGTTGAGATAGAGGATGATCCTTTCGAGCCCGACCGATATGTGCTCAAGGCTGAGGAAGTCCAGGTAGCTTGACAGGTAGTAACCCACGAACCCCAGGAACACCATGGTGGCGACGTCCTTGCGCCGCACCGGTACCGGGCCTCGGATGGCTCGTTGCCACCAGACCGCCGACCAGAAGAACGGCAGCGAGAAGAGCATTCGCAGCGCCAGCACGGTCTCGGCATCGGCGCCGTGCCGGTAGCAGAGCTTCACCACGATTGCTTTCGCGGAGAAGAGCACCGCGCCAAGTCCTGCAAAGGCGACGGCTGCTCTCGACCCCCTGATCGCAACATTCCTGGCTTTCGACATGGGCCCGCATCATAGCGTCCGGCGAGCTCAGGAAGCAGCGCGCGGCTGGCTCTTACGCGTGAGCCCTGCGTCTCCACGTGAATGGGGCGAGATCATGCGGCCCCCGTCCGGCCGATGGCGCTGGCGTCGGAGCCCGCACGACACTGCAGCGACCGTGGGCGCATCGTAGAGGCGCGCCACGCCGCTCGCGCGGCGTGCGGGGTCACGCCGTGAGCAGGACCGCAGAATTGCTACCCTGCATGCCGTAGGCCTGCGACAGAGCGCCCCGCGCAGTGGACCTGCAGGTCACCAGCGACGTCTTCAAGAAGGAGCACCGCATCCGGGTCCAGGTGAGCAGCAGCAACTTCCACAGCTAGGCGCGCAATCCAAATACCGGTCATCCCATCGCACCCGAAACGACGCTCGTCCCGGCCACGCAACCGATCAAGCACGAGGCAAACCATCCTTCGCGCATCCGGCTGCCGGTCATTCCGCGCTGACCGGCTCGTCGACGCGGCGCCACGGCGTCGTTATGCGATGCGGCGTCCTTTGCCACCGTGGGTGAGGACGTCACGGCAGAAGCTGCACCAGTATCAGCACCAGCCCGATCATCGAGACGAAGAACGCCAGGCTTCGGACCCAAGTGATGCCGAGCCAATAGATAAGGGCGTAGGCGACCCGCGAATAGAAGAAAAGCGCCGCGCCGAATGTCGTCATCGAGTTCGACCTGCCGACTAGTTGCGTAATCAGCACCAGCGACGCAAACAGCACGAGGCTCTCGAGCATATTGCGGTGCGCACGCTGAGCGCGTCCGACCCAGCCGCGAGCCTCGAGCGCGGTCTCCCGGTTGCCCACGAGAAGCGGAATCGCAAACTGCGTGGTGGCCCCAACGATGACGACCAGCAGCTGGAGGATCGTGAGGGCCACCGCCCACACGAGATAGGTGAGCTCGGGAGTCATAGCATCATCCCCCTTGGGGCGGCTGGCGCCCCGGCCATGAAATTAGTGCACCAGCGTGACCGGGACACGGCTCGTGTGAACGACCTGCTGGGCCACGGAGCCGAGCAGCGCCAATTCCAGCCGTCCAAGTCCATGGGTGCCCATCACTATCGATTCGCAGCGGAGCTGTGTCGCGCGCCGGACGATGGTTGCCGCGGGCTCACCCTCCTGCAGTTCGAGCTCGACTTGCACCCCGTCGGCCACCCGAGCGCCCGCCGCTTCCAGCACGGCCCGGCAGTCGGCTTCAGCGCCGGCCTGCAGGGCCTGCTCGCTCACATACGCCGCGGCTTCTCCGTAGACATGCACCGGGTCCTTCACCAAGAGCAGATGCAATCGAGCGACGGGCAGCAGGGCTGCCTGTGAGGCCGCGAAATCGAGCGCCCGCAGCGCAACCTCCGAGCCGTCGATTGCCACCAGGATCCTTCGCATCTTCCACCTCAGCGCAAACGGGTCTTCGCGTGGATGCATCGGAGCGTTGCCCCGAACCGATTACGGGCACCGCGTCATCGAGGCGAGCATACCGGGCGGCCAACCGGCACGCACGCCGTACGCCACTCAGGCCGCCCGGCTCAGGTTTGCACAGAAGTACTGCTCGCCCGGCAGCTTGGAACTGAGGTTCGTTGCGTACTCGAAGGCAGTGCCCAGGCCGGCTCGGAGATACAGGCCCGCACCAGTAGCGACGATCCCCGAGGACTCGGTGCCGGACGCCATCCGCAAGGTGCAGCCGGTGCTGTTGCGGCCGTCGGAGTTCGGCTCGCCAAGGGGGCGCGCCGGCTGCGCACGGTCACGGTCGGTGCGCCGTGGGTTGTCCTGCTTACCCCCCTGCAGCGCACTGGCGATCCTCCGTAGCTGAGCCGCTCGAATCCCGTATGGCGAGGGCAGCCCGAAGTCCATTACGATGCCCTCGGAAGGGATTCTCGGCTGTAGGCGGGCTGCACGGTCATGCGATTTAGCATACGGCACTGGTTGTCCAGACTGCGCGCGCCAGAGGAGCCTCCGGCTCCGCCGCCGCTGCCGGAATGCAACTGCATCTCCTGCCACTATGGCTGCATCCACTATTCCGACCGGCGCACGGGCGCGAATCGCGGTAACGTGTACGAGCAGCAGCCGCTTGTTAGCAACCGGCGTCTGAGCCACGGGCGGCGCAGCTCCGACGTCATCGGCTGGGACGCGCCGTTGTCAGCCAGATAGAGGCATCTTCCCGCGCTGGTCTGTCTTCCCCAGGAGGCCTAATCATGAACAACTTCGAACTGCAGAAAGCAAAGTTCCGCACCCAGCCGGGTTTCATCGCGGCGCTGGACCAGAGCGGCGGCAGCACGCCCAAGGCGCTGCGCCTCTACGGCATACAGGAGAGCGCCTATTCCGGCGAGGCGCAGATGATGGACCTCATCCACGCCATGCGGACACGGATCATCACGAGCCCGGCCTTCAACGGCGACCGGATCCTGGCCGCGATCCTGTTCGAGAACACGATGGACCGCGACATCCAGGGACGACCGTCGGCCGAGTATCTTTGGGAGGTCAAGAAGGTCGTCCCCATCCTCAAGGTCGACAAGGGTCTGGAGGCGGAAGCCATTGGCGTGCAGCTGATGAAGCCCATGCCGGGTCTCGACAAGCTGCTCACCCGCGCCAAGGCCAAAGGGATCTTCGGCACGAAGATGCGCTCAGTGATCAAGCAGGCCAACGCGGCCGGCATCCAGGCAGTCGTGGCCCAGCAATTCGAGATCGCCCGGCAGATCGTTGCCGCCGGACTGGTGCCGATCATTGAGCCGGAGGTCGACATCAAGTGCCCCGACAAGGCGGCATCCGAGGACCTGCTCAAGGCCGCCATCCTGGGCCAGCTCGACAAGCTGCCGGAAGGCGAGCTCGTCATGCTCAAGCTCACGATTCCCACAAAGGACAATCTCTACGCCGACTGCATCGCCCATCCGCGCGTTCTCAAGGTAGTGGCGCTCTCCGGGGGTTACTCGCGCGAGGAGGCGAACCAGCGGCTGGCGCGCCAGCGCGGCATGGTGGCGAGCTTCTCCCGAGCGCTGACCGAGGGCCTCACGGCTCAGCAGTCGGATGCGGAGTTCAACGCTGCGCTGGACCAGGCCATCGAGAGCATCTTCCAGGCATCAAAGACCTGAGCCCGATCCGCCCGGCCGGCCCACCGGCGTGGGCCGGCACGTCACCCGTCGGCCGCGGCTCCTCATGCACCGACCAGGTCGAGCGTCCCCTCGGCGCTGCGCTCGACCCGCGTGCTGAACTCTCGACCGTCTCTGCCGCCGGGCCGATCGTCGGCCCGATGGGCGCTGCGCCCGCCGAATCCGCCCCGAATCCGCAGAGGGGGCGGACCCCCCGCCCCAGCCAGGAAGCCCCGGCGCCCGAGGTCCCTCGCTGGCGCCCCGGCGCCCGCGTCAGGCATGGCTGGCCTGGTCGGGCCGCAGCAACTTGCGGAACTCTTTGAGCGGCCGCGTGTTGATGACATCCGCCGGCTCGAGCCACCCACGGCGGGCCTGGTCGATGCCGAAACGCATCAGCTCGAGGTCCGCCGCGCGATGGGCATCCGTCGAGATCGCGATGTGGACGCCCGCCTCCTTCGCCATCCGGCACCCGCGGTCGTCGAGGTCGAGGCGATCGGGGTGCGCGTTGAGCTCGAGGATCCGCCCGCGTTCTCGAGCCGCCGTCAGCACGGGCTCGAAGTCGATGTCGTAGGGTTCCCGCGCGTTGATCAGCCGGCCCGTGGGGTGCGCGAGGATCGAGAAGTACCGGTTGTCCATCGCGCGCAGGATGCGCTCCGTCTGCTGCGCACGGCTGCGGTTCAGTCCGTAATGGATCGCGCAGACGGTGAAGTCGAGTTCCTTCAGCACCTCGTCCGGCAGGTCGAGGGAGCCGTCCTCTAGGATGTCGACCTCCACCGACTTCAGCACGACCACCCGCGCCAGGCGGCCATTCAGCTTGTCGATCGCACGCACCTGCTCCATCAGCCGCCGGCGGTCGAGGCCGTGCGCCACGCTGACCCGTCGCGAGTGGTCGTTGATGGAAATGTATTCGTAGCCGCGCTCGGCCGCCGCCTGGGCCATCGCCTCGATGCTGTCGCGCCCATCCGAGGCGCGCGTGTGACAGTGGAGGTCGCCGCGGATGTCATCGAGGCCGATGAGCTTCGGCAGGCGCCCCCTACGACCCGCCTCGATCTCACCGCGACCCTCGCGCAGCTCCGGTGCGATGAACGGCAGCCCGACGGCGTCGAAGACTTCCTGTTCCGTGCGGCCGCCCACGCGCTTGTCACCGCGGAAGATCCCGTACTCGTTGAGCTTGAGCCCGCGGGCATTGGCTATCCGGCGCAACGCAATGTTGTGCGCCTTGGAGCCCGTGAAGTAATGCAGGGCGGCGCCCCAGCTCGCGGGGGGAACCACGCGCACGTCCACCCTCATGCCGCTGCGCAGCCCCACGGTAGCGCGCGTCGGGCCCTGGGCGAGCACCTCGACCACGTCCTCGTCGCGCACGACCCGTGCCATCGCCTCGGCGCCGCGGCTCGCGCTCACCAGGATGTCCAGGTCCCCGACCGTGTCGCGGCGGCGCCGGGCGCTGCCGGCGATCTCCACCGCCCTCACCCCGGTGGCCTTCCGTAGGTTGCGCACGAGCGGAGCAGCAATCTCCTCAGCGTCCGCGAGCTTGGTCCGGTGCTCCGCCGTCGCGGCGCGGGCGGCACGCTGGCCGATCAGCTGCTCGGTCTTCACGCCGAACCCGGGGACCTCGCGGATGCGCCCGCTGCGCGCCGCACGCTGCAGGTCCTCGAGGCTGCGGATCTTGAGGGCCCGGTACAGTGCCTTGGCCCGCTTCGGTCCGAGGCCCTCGATGCGTGTCATCTCGACCAGCGGCACGGGCACTTTGGCCCGAACCTCATCGAGCAGCGGCAGCCGGCCCGTACGGACGATGGTTTCGATCTTGCCGGCGAGGTCCCGGCCGATTCCCGGGAGGTCAGTCAGGTCCGCGCCGGAGCGCACGAGGTCCGACAGGCTGCGTCCGTGGCCACGAATGACCTGGGCGGCATTGCGATAGGCGCGAATCCGGAACGGGTTGTCTTCCCGGATCTCGAGCAGGTCCGCGAGCTGCTCAAAGATCTCGGCAATCTCGCTGTTGTGTACCGGCATTTCGGTTGACCGTCGCCGTGCATTATGCGCCGCGGCCCGCCGCCGCCGTCGTTACGCCGGCGGTATGCATGGTCAGGGCAAGATCCGCTTCAGGTCGCATCGGGCGCCGGCTCCACCGGAACAGCCTCCTCGGCCTTAGAACTCGTCCCTACCGGTCAGCTCATTCTCCATGCGGTCGGCGCTTGCCGAGACCGCCCCGATCGTCGTCGTTAGGGCTGCGGCGTCCGCGTCGACGGCGATCGGGGCCGAGAAGATGACTAGGTAGTCTTCCCTACCCTGGGCGACCTGCCAGGCACCGAGAATCGTTCCGACGTTCTCCTTCAGGAGCCGCGTCGCCAGCTCGGGCGGCGGCGAGCCTGTGCCACGGTAGGCGATGGACCACACGTCCCGGAACTCGAGATCGCCGACCTTGCCGGTCCTCGAGGCGACCCAGACCAGCTGGCTACGCCCGCCGTCGAGCTCGTACTTGATACGGAAGTCACCGCCGTCGATCGTGTAGGCGAGTCCGGCGGTCTTGAGGGCCGCGCCGACCCCCGGGTCGGCGACGTCCGCGATCACGGTGTCCGTCGCCCCGGCAACTCTCGCCAGACCCGCCAATATGAGCCACACCGCAATCGGGACTAGTCTGTTCAACCGCGACCCTCCTCTCCGTGGCCGGCGTCCTGCCGACGCGCACCATGGCCTCAGCGCAGGACTAGCATGACTCACTGTCAACGAGCAGCAAAGTGCCGCGTTATGGCAAAGAGAGCTGCAGCCCGTCGCCCGGCTCGCTCCTCACTGAGGTCTCACCATGAAGCGCCCGTACAACGCGTTCCTCGCCATCTGCCTCGCCGTCGCTGCCGTCGGCGGCACCGCCTCTGCAGCGACTGGATTCGAGTCCGGATCCCCGACCGCGCCGGCCGCGCTGCCCGGTGCGTGGCACGATGGCCATGATGGCGGCGGCTTCCGTCACCTGCTCGGCCAGCTCGACCTGACGCCGGAACAGCAGCAGCAGATCCAGACGATCTTCGCCCAGGCCCAGCCGCAACTGCAGTCGTTGCGGGAACGTGGACGCGCGAACCGCGAACAGCTCTTCGTCACGCCGCCGACCGACCCGAAATACGCTGGCTTGCTCGCCACCGCCAAGTCGAACGCTGGCGGGGCTATTCAGCTGATGAGTGATCTGTGGACACAGGTCTATGCGATCCTGACCCCTGATCAGCGCGCGAAGATTCCCGGAATCTTCGCGCGCGAGAAGGCCGGGTCGGACGCGCGCCGCCAGACCTCGAAGGATCGCGGCCCGCCGAGCTCACCCTGAGCTCGCCACCGTCGCAGTCTCGGCGGGCCGACCGGGGCGCTGCACGCCGGCGGACTCACGGCGAGGCCGAATCGATGGCGCGGTCGCCCGGGCGTCGCAGCTGAACCGCCGCAGCCGGCACGGCAACGACCCTGGCGGCGGATGATCCGCGACAAAGATCCGCCCTCTTCACGGCGCGGCTGAACGCCGCGCTAGCGAAGCTCGAGCAGGTGGCGCCCGTAGGCCTGCACGTTCGCCCAGTCGGTGTAGTCGATGACTGTCCTGCGGTCCGTTGGGCCATGGGTCATCTTCATGATCAGCTGGATCATGAGCACGTCGTACCAGCGCCAGGCCGGGTAGTTCACCTTGCCGGCGATGACCTTCAGGTCCTTCGGCCGCCAGGGCGAGATCTGCAGGAACTTCTGCAGGTAGCGGTTGCCTTCGACCGTCGCCTTGGCAGGCGTGCGCGCGACCACTGAGACGTTGAAGAAGCTGTTGGGCTTCCGGTCGAGTTCGGTGCGATGCTCACGCACGAACTCCAGGAACGCCTTGTCGTAGGTTCCGTAGATCACCGGTGCGCCGAGCGCGAAGACGTCGTAGCGGTCCCAGTCGACCCCTTCGTAGATGGCCTCCTTGACCTCCATCATCTCGGCCCGGCCGCCCGCCGCCGCAATCGATTCGCAGATGCGTCGGGCCACCCGGGCGGTGTGGCCGCGCACGCTGCAATAGAGGACCAGGACGGATCTCACGCGCTGCGCTCCCCGGCGCCTTCAGTTTTGCGCCGACGCAAGCGCCGCCACGACTTCGGGGGGCGCCTGGACCAGTTCGATCAGGACACCCTCGCCGCCGATCGGGAACTGCTCGTTGCCCTTGGGGTGGACGAAGCAGATGTCGTATCCGGCAGCGCCGCGGCGGATGCCGCCGGGCGCGAACCGCAGACCCTGCGCGGTGAGCCAGTCGACCGCCTTGGGCAGGTCGTCGACCCACAGCCCGATGTGGTTCAGCGGCGTCACGTGCACGGCCGGCTTGCCGTCGGGATCGAGCGGCTCCATCAGGTCGACCTCGACCTTGAAGGGGCCGCTGCCGAGCGCGCAGATGTCCTCATCGACGTTCTCGCGCTCCGAGCGGAACGTCCCGGTGACCGCGAGGCCGAGGAGATCGACCCACAGTGCCCGCAGCCGCTCCTTGCTCGCCCCTCCGATCGCGACCTGCTGGATGCCGAGGACGCGGAATGGCTTCGCGCTCGTGCGGCTCATGCGAACTCCAGGATCACCTGGTCGACCGCCAGGCTCTCGCCCTTGTTCGCGACGACCTTGGCCACCACGCCGTCCTGCGCCGCCACGAGGACGTTCTCCATCTTCATCGCTTCGATGACGGCGAGCCTCTCACCCGCGAGGACCTTCTGGCCAGCCTGCACCGCGACGTCGACCAGCAGCCCCGGCATCGGCGACAGCAGGTAGCGGGACATGTCCGGCGGCGGCTTATGCGGCACGAGCTCGTAGAGCTCGGCGGCGCGCGGCGAGAGCACCCGCGCCAGCACGGTGAGGCCGTTGTGGGCAATGCGGTAGTCGAGGCCGAGCCGCTCGACCTGCGCGCAGAATGGCTTGCCGTCGGCCTCGCCGTGGATAGCGATGTCCCGCAAGGCGCCGTCCAGCCGGATGACGTGCGTGCGCTCCCCGAGCGCGACCAGCATGAAGCCGTTGTCCAGGCGCAGCCGTACCGGGTGCCCGGTCCGGGCGCCGCCCTCCTCCTGCACTACGACCACAAAGTCATGGCGGGGCACCATTTCGTGGCCGCGCAGCTGGCCCGTGAGCGAGGTGGAGCCCTCGAGGGAGAGCCGCTTGATGGCCGCCGCCAGTGCGATCACGAAATCCGGGTCGTCGTGCGGCACCTGCGCGGCGGAGAAGCCCTTCGGATACTGTTCGGCGATGAAGCCGGTGTTGAAGTCGCCGGCGACGAACTTCGGGTGCGCCAGCAGCGCCGCCTGGAAGGGGATGTTGCTCGAGATGCCGCGGATCACGAACGCGTTCAGCGCCTCGCCCATCCGGCGGATCGCGTCGTTGCGGTCGAGGCCGTGGACGATCAGCTTAGCGATCATCGAGTCGTAGTACATCGGGATCTCGCCGCCCTCGCTGACGCCGGTGTCGACCCGAACGCCGCCGCCCTCGGGAACCGGCAGCGACGCCTCCATCGTCTGCGCGGGCGGCCGGTATTTCACCAGCCGGCCGGTGGACGGCAGGAAGTTGCGGAACGGGTCTTCCGCGTTGATGCGGCACTCGATGGCCCAGCCGCGGCGCTGGATCTCCGCCTGCCGGAAGCCGAGCTTCTCGCCGGCGGCCACGCGGATCATCTGCTCGACGAGGTCGAGCCCGGTGATGCACTCGGTAACCGGGTGCTCGACCTGCAAGCGGGTGTTCATCTCGAGGAAGTAGAAGCTCTGGTCGCGGCCGACGACGAACTCGACCGTGCCCGCGCTCTGGTACTTGACGGCCTTCGCGAGGGCGACCGCCTGCTCGCCCATCGTGCGACGGGTCGCCTCGCTGATGAACGACGACGGCGCCTCCTCGATCACCTTCTGGTGACGGCGCTGGATCGAGCATTCACGCTCCCACAGGTAGACGCAGTTGCCGTGCGCGTCGCCGAGCACCTGGATCTCGATGTGGCGCGGCTGCTCGATGAACTTCTCGATGAACACGCGGTCGTCGCCGAAGCTCGCGCGCGCCTCGTTCCGGCAGGAGGCGAAGCCATCGAACGCCTCCTTGTCGTTGTAGGCGACCCGCAGGCCCTTGCCGCCGCCACCGGCGCTCGCCTTGATCATCACGGGATAGCCGATGTCGCGGGCGATCTTCACGGCCTGATCGGGCGAAGCGATAACGTCGTTCCAGCCCGGGATGGTGTTGACCTTGGCCGCCAGGGCGAGTTTCTTCGAGGCGATCTTGTCGCCCATCGCAGCGATCGAGCCGTGCTTCGGGCCGATGAAGACGATGCCCTCCTCCTCGACGCGGCGCGCGAACTCGGTGTTTTCCGACAGGAACCCGTAGCCCGGGTGCACGGCCTGCGCGCCGGTGTCCTTGCAGGCCGCGATGATCTTGTCCATCACCAGGTAGGACTCGCGGCTCGGCGCCGGGCCGATAAGAATCGACTCGTCGGCCAACTCAACGTGGCGGGCGTCGCGGTCTGCCTCGGAGTAGACGGCAACGGTCGCGATGCCCATGCGCCGCGCCGTCTTGATGACACGGCAGGCGATTTCGCCGCGATTGGCGATCAAGATCTTCTTGAACATGCCACCTGCCCTCACAGCGGGATGTTGCCGTGCTTGCGCCACGGGTTTTCGAGCTTCTTGGCGGCGAGCATCGCGAGCGAGCGGCAGATCCGCTTGCGAGTCTCGTGCGGCTGGATCACGTCGTCGATGTAGCCGCGGGCGCCGGCAATGAAGGGATTGGCGAACTTGGCCTTGTATTCGGCCTCGCGGCCGGCAAGGGCCGCGGCGTCGCCCTTCTGGTCACGGAAGATTATCTCCACCGCACCCTTCGCCCCCATGACCGCGATCTCCGCGTTCGGCCACGCGAAGTTCACGTCGCCGCGCAGGTGCTTGCTGCTCATGACGTCGTAGGCACCCCCGTACGCCTTGCGGGTGATCACGGTCACCTTGGGTACGGTGCACTCGGCGTAGGCATAGAGCAGCTTCGCCCCGTGCTTGATGATGCCGCCGTACTCCTGCGCGGTGCCAGGCATGAAGCCCGGAACGTCGACGAAAGTGATCACCGGGATGTTGAAGGCGTCGCAGAAGCGCACGAACCGGGCCGCCTTGATGCTGCTCTTGATGTCCAGGCAGCCCGCCAGGACCATGGGGTTGTTGGCGACGATGCCGACGGTCGAGCCTTCCATGCGGCCGAAGCCAATGACGATGTTCCTGGCGTTCTCCGGCTGCAGCTCGAAGAAATCGCCGTCGTCGACGACCTTGTGGATGAGTTCCTTGATGTCATAAGGCTTGTTCGGGTTGTCGGGCACCAGCGTGTCGAGGGACAGATCGGTGCGGTCGGACGCATCGCCGCTGCGGCGCACCGGGGGCTTCTCCCGATTGTTAAGCGGCAGGTAGCTGAAGAACCGGCGCAGCATCAGCAGCGCGTCGACGTCGTTGTCGAAGGCCAGGTCCGCGACACCGCTGCGGCTGGTGTGCGTGGTGGCGCCACCGAGCTCTTCGGCGCTCACTTCCTCGTGCGTCACCGTCTTCACCACCTCGGGGCCGGTGACGAACATGTAGCTCGAGTCCTTGACCATGAAGATGAAGTCCGTCATCGCCGGGCTGTACACTGCGCCGCCGGCGCAGGGGCCCATGATCAGGCTGATCTGAGGGACCACGCCGGAAGCGGTGACGTTGCGCTGGAAGACTTCGGCGTAGCCGCCGAGCGAGGCCACGCCCTCCTGGATGCGAGCACCGCCGGAGTCATTGAGGCCGATGACCGGCGCGCCCACCTCCATCGCCTGGTCCATCACCTTGCAGATCTTCTCGGCGTGGGCCTCGCTCAGGGCCCCTCCGAATACGGTGAAGTCCTGGCTAAAAACAAACACGAGCCGGCCATTGATCATGCCGTAGCCGGTGACGACGCCGTCGCCCGGGATCTTGTTGTCGGCCATGCCGAAGTCCGCGCAGCGGTGCTCCACGAACATGTCCCATTCCTCGAACGTGCCTTCGTCGAGCAGCAGCTCCAGGCGCTCGCGCGCCGTGAGCTTACCCTTGCTGTGCTGCGCGGCAATGCGCTTCTCGCCGCCGCCGAGACGCGCCCTGGCGCGTCGGGCCTCGAGTTCCGCGATGATGTCGTGCATCTTGTCGTCCTCAGTGCTCGAAAATGTTCAGCAGCACGCGTGCGGCAGCCGAGGGGGCCACCCGCGCCTCGCTCACGTCGCGCAACGTCGCGGGCAGCGCCGCCCGCACCGGCGGATGGGCGTGGAAGTCCGCGAGCAGCCCGGCATGGACGCTGTCCCACATCCACGCCAGGGCCTGCTGCCGGCGCCGTTCGTCGAAGCCCCCGCTCGCGCGTCGTTCGCCGACGAGGCGGTCCACCGCGGACCAGAATTCCGCGATTCCCGTGCCCTTGAGCGCGCTCAGCTGCAGCACCGGGGGCCGGCTCTCGCCGCGGCCATGCAGCGCGAAGGTGCGCAGCGCACTCGTGATCATGGCCGTGGCGCGGGTGGCTGCATCCGCGTCGAGGTCGGACTTGTTGACGACGACGAGGTCGGCGAGCTCCATCACGCCGCGCTTGATCGCCTGCAGGTCGTCGCCGGCGTTCGGCAGCTGCAGCAACACGAACAGGTCGGTCATGCCAGCGACCGTGGTCTCGCTCTGGCCGACGCCGACCGTCTCGACGATGACCGTGTCGAAACCAGCCGCCTCGCATATCAGCATCGCCTCGCGCGTCTTCTCGGCCACGCCGCCGAGCGTGCCGCTGGACGGACTCGGCCGGATGTAGGCCGCCTCCTGCACCGAGAGGCGCTCCATGCGCGTCTTGTCGCCGAGGATCGAGCCGCCGGAGAGACTCGAGGAGGGATCGATCGCGAGCACGGCGACACGGTGGCCGCGCTCGATCAGGTACAGGCCCAGCGCCTCGATGAACGTGGACTTGCCAACGCCGGGGACGCCTGAGATGCCGAGCCTCAGGACCCGACCGGTGGCCGACAGCAGCGCGTTGAGCAGCAAGTCGGCTCGCTGGCGGTCATCCGGCCGCGTCGACTCGAGCAGCGTGATCGCCTTGGCGATGGCGCGCCGCTCGCCGCGGCGCACGCCGTCGGCCAAGGCCTGCTCGGCGGGGGTCAGGCTCACGGGCGCGGCTTGAGGTGGGCCTTGATCTGCTCGAGCACGTCCTTCGCGCTCGCCGGGATGGGCGTCCCGGGACCGTAGATGCCCTTCACTCCGGCCCGGTAGAGAAACTCGTAGTCCTGCTGCGGGATGACGCCGCCGACGAAGACCATGATGTCCTCGCCGCCCTGCGCCTTGAGGCTCTCGATGATCGCCGGCACCAGCGTCTTGTGTCCGGCGGCGAGCGTCGAGACGCCGACCGCGTGCACGTCGTTCTCGATCGCCTGGCGGGCGCACTCCTCGGCGGTCTGGAACAGCGGCCCGATGTCGACGTCAAAGCCGAGGTCGGCAAAGGCCGTGGCCACGACCTTGGCGCCTCGGTCGTGGCCGTCCTGGCCCAGCTTGGCGATCATGACCCGCGGCCGGCGGCCGTGCTCCGCAGCGAACGCGGCGATCTCGCCCTTGATCTTCTCCCATCCCTCGGCCTTGTCGTATGCGGCTGCGTACACTCCGGTCACCTTCTGTGTGTCGGCGCGATACCGTCCGTATTGCTTCTCGAGCGCGTCGCTCACCTCGCCCACCGTGGCTCGCAGACGGATGGCGCGGATGGCGAGCTCGAGCAAGTTACCCTCGCCGGTCCGGGCGAATTCGGTGAGCGCATCGAGGGCCGCTTGCACGGCCCGCGCGTCACGGCTGGCCCGAATCGCCGCCAGTCGGCGGATCTGGTTCTCGCGCACCGTGTGGTTGTCGACCTCCAGGATCTCGATCGGCTCGCTCGTTGTCGGCTTGTACTTGTTGACGCCGACGATCACGTCCTGCCCGGAGTCGATGCGCGCCTGTTTCTCAGCGGCGCTGGCCTCGATCTTGAGCTTGGCCCAGCCCGACTCGATGGCGCGCGTCATGCCGCCGATCGCGTCGACCTCGGCGATGATCGACCAGGCCTTGTCGGCCATCTGCTGCGTCAGCGTCTCCATCATGTAGCTGCCGGCCCAGGGGTCGATCACGTTGGTGATGTGAGTCTCCTCCTGGATGATCAGCTGCGTGTTGCGCGCGATGCGGGCGCTGAACTCGGTCGGCAGCGCGATCGCCTCGTCGAGCGCGTTGGTGTGCAGACTCTGCGTGCCGCCGAACACGGCCGCCATCGCCTCGATGGTCGTCCGCACCACGTTGTTGTAGGGATCCTGCTCAGTGAGGCTCCATCCAGAGGTCTGGCAGTGGGTGCGCAGCATCAGGCTCTTGTCCTTGCGCGCGCCGAACTCCTTCATGATCCGGTGCCAAAGCAGCCGCGCCGCGCGCATCTTGGCGATCTCGAGGTAGAAGTTCATGCCGATCGCCCAGAAGAACGACAGGCGCCCGGCGAACTCATCCACGTCCAGACCGCGCGCGGTCGCCGCCTTCACGTATTCCTTGCCGTCGGCCAGGGTGAAGGCCAGCTCGAGCGCCTGGTTCGCGCCGGCCTCCTGCATGTGATAACCGGAAATGCTGATCGAGTTGAACCGGGGCATGTTCCGGGCGGTGTAGGCAATGATGTCGCCCACGATCCGCATGCTCGGTTCGGGCGGGTAGATGTAGGTGTTGCGGACCATGAACTCCTTGAGGATGTCGTTCTGAATGGTCCCCGACAGCTGCTCCTGCTTCACACCCTGCTCTTCGGCCGCGACGATGTACCCTGCGAGCACCGGAAGGACGGCGCCGTTCATCGTCATCGACACGCTCACCTTGTCGAGCGGGATGGCGTCGAAGAGGATCTTCATGTCCTCGACGCTGTCGATCGCCACCCCGGCCTTGCCGACGTCGCCGGTGACGCGAGGATGGTCGCTGTCGTAGCCGCGGTGGGTGGCGAGGTCAAACGCCACGCTCACGCCCTGGCCGCCCGCAGCCAGCGCGCGGCGGTAGAACGCGTTGCTCTCCTCGGCAGTGGAGAAACCCGCGTACTGACGGATCGTCCACGGCCGTACCGCGTACATCGTGGCCTGGGGGCCGCGGAGGAACGGCGCGAATCCAGGCAGGGTGTCGGCGTACGGCAGGCCGGCGGTGTCGGCGGCCGTGTACAGGGGCTTGACCACCAGCCCCTCCGCCGTGCGCCAGTCGAGCGCCTCGAGATTACCGCCCGGCGCGGACTTGACGGCGGCGGCGCGCCAGGCCTCCAGCTGGGCGGAAGTCGGGGGGCTGTCGGATCGGCTCATCGTCATCTCCGTCGCGACCGACCATGGCCCGGTCCGCGTGATGGCTGGTGGGGGGGCGCGCCGGCGCCACCGGCTTGCTAAACTGGTCAAAACTACATTATACGAACATCGGGGATAGTCGCATTCGTCGGCCCTACCAGGAGGCCCCTGGCCGCCTCGGTCCCGGCTCTGAAGAGACCCGGACTCGAGGCGACGGCGCGCGCGAACGAACCGAACATGAAGCGATCCCGCTGCGGGACGATACAACGACCAGCCAGGAACCGCCCATGTGCTTGAGACCGCCGTAAGCGCGTGCCCGACAATTTCGCCTTCCAACCAGCCACCACACGGAGCTCCAGCATGAACCGGACCACCCTCCTTGCCTGCGGCGCCCTCGCCATCGCAGCCCTCGCTGGGCAGCCCTCGGCGCTCGCGAACACCCAGCAGGACAAGATGACCGAGTGCAACAAACTGGCGTCCGCCAAGAACCTGAGCGGCGACGCCCGCAAGCAGTTCATGAGCGAGTGCCTGAGCAGCAAGCCGGCGGCAGCCGCGGCGCCCATGACGCAGCAAGAGCGCATGACCGAGTGCAACAAGCTGGCCTCGGCCAAGAACCTGACGGGCGACGCCCGCAAGTCGTTCATGAGCGAATGCCTGAAGGCCAAGTGAGAGGCTGATGCGGCCGGGCCGGATCACTCGGGCCGCGCCTCGTCGGGCGGTGGGGGTTCCGGCTCGTCAGCACCCGGGCGGGGTATAATTGCTGTTTAAGGGAAACTCTGATTTACCGGCGATGTCTGATGCCTCGATCGTTCTCATGCGAGTTCCTCGATGAAGCAGCAGACGCTGAGCGGGTTTGCGAAGTACGGCAAGACAACGCGCCGGGCCCAGTTACGGTCGGAAATGCATCGGATCGTGCCGTGGCGCGAGCTGGCGGCGGTGATCGAGCCGGTGTACCCGAAGGTCAGTGAGCAGGGCGGTCGGCCGCCGCTGCCGCTGGAGCGGATGTTGCGGGTGTACTTCCTGCAGATCTGGTTCAACCTGTCGGACCCGGCGGTGGAGGAAGCGCTGTACGACTCGGCGGCGATGCGGGCGTTCGCGGGCATCGATCTAGGTTCGGAGGGCGCACCGGACGAGACCACAACCTGCAAGTTCCGGCATCTGCTGGAGAGCAACAAGCTCGGCAAGAAGTTGCTGGTGGCGGTGAACGAGTACCTGCGGGTCAACGGCATCAAGATCGCCAACGGCACGATTGTCGATGCGACGATTATCCATGCGCCGAGCTCGACGAAGAACCGCTCCGGCGAGCGCGACCCGGAGATGCACCAGACGGCGAAGGGTAACCAGTGGTACTTTGGCATGAAGGCCCACATCGGGGTCGACAGCAAGACCAAGCTCATCCACACGATCCTGGCCTCGGCGGCGAACGTCGCCGACTCCGACGCCCTGCCGTATCTGCTGCACGGTGGGGAGACGCGGGTGTGGGGCGACCAGGCGTATCGCGGGCAGACGGCTGCGATGCGCGCGGCGGCGCCGCGTGCGCGGGACTTTACCAACCAGCGCTATCGACAGGGCGGCCGGATCGACGAACAGATCAAGGCCAGGAACCGCACCAAGTCGCGCATCCGAGCCAAGGTCGAGCACTCGATCGGCGTGATCATAGCGGGTGTTCGGCTTCCAGAAGGTTCGTTACCGAGGACTGGCCAAGAACCTGCATCGGCTCGAGGTCAGTGCGGCACTGGCCAATCTGTTCACGGTGCGACGACGGTTGCTGAATGCGTAGGAATACGTGTCTGCGGAAATCGGGAAGATCGTCGAATCGCAGCGCAAATCGCCCGACCCGATGCCGAAACCAGCGCCTTCGGCGTTCCAAGCTCGAAATCTATCGCCGCACCCATCCTCATGACCGGTTCTTCAGACCTTCCTTAAGATGCTGGTTTCGAGGCTCGTTCGCGCGATGGGATGCCCACCCGTGTCGGCACGGGTGGGCCGGTTGCCGCCGATCCTGCGCTGGCTCGCCGTGTGCTGCCTGCTCGCCTGGTCGTGGTCTGGCGCCGTCCAGGCAGCACCGGCGGTGAAGCTCACGATCCTCTGCTACCACGAGATCGACGACCGGGCGTCCGCGCTGATCCCCGGATATTCGCTGACACCGGAGCAGTTCGAGCAGCAGCTGTCCTGGCTCAAGGAGTCGGGGTTCCACTTCGTCAGCGTCGACGACGTGCTGGCCGATGCCGCCGGGCGGCGGCCGCTGCCGAACCAGGCGGTCCTGCTGTCGTTCGACGACGGCTACAAGTCCTTCTACAAGAACGCCTTCCCGCTCCTGAAGGCCTACCACGCGCCCGCGGTCGTCGCGCTGGTCGGCAGCTGGCTCGACACCGCGACGGACACCGTGGATTTCGACGGGCGCATCGTGCCGCGCTCCGACCTGATGTCGTGGGGCGAGCTGAAGGAACTCGCGACCAGCGGCCTGGTCGAGATCGCCAGTCACAGCTACGCGATGCACCGGGGCATCGTCGCGAACCCCCAGGGCAACCGCGAGCCGGTCGCCATTGCCCGCCAGTGGCTGCCGCGGGAGCATCGCTACGAGTCGGAGGCGGCCTACCAGAGCCGCGTCCGCTCGGACCTGCAGCGCAGCAGTGACCTGATCAAGCGGCATCTCGGCAAGGCGCCGCGCATCGTCGTCTGGCCGTACGGCCGTTACAACACGGTGACGCGGCGGATCGCCGCGCAGGTCGGCATGCCGATCGGCTTCACGCTCGACGATGGTCCGAACACGGCCGAGACGCCCCTCTACGCGCTGCGGCGCGCGCTCATCCAGCCGAAGATGGGCGTCCCGGGCCTCGAGCGCGAGATCGCGCTGCGCAACCACAACATCATCGACAACGGCGTGCCGGCGAAGATCATGCACGTCGACCTCGACTACCTCTACGACCCCGACCCGAAGCAGGTGGAGAGGAACCTCGGCCAGCTCCTCGACCGGATCATCGCTATGGGTGTGAACACGGTCTACCTGCAGGCCTACGCCGACCCGGACGGCAACGGGGCCGCCGATGCGGTGTATTTCCCAAATCGTCACCTGCCGATGCGCGCGGACCTCTTCAACCGCGTCGCCTGGCAGATCGTCACCCGCACCCCGGCCCACCACGTGTATGCCTGGATGCCGATGATGGCTTGGGAACTTCCCGGCCGGGACCCGGCGACGCACGACAGGGTGGTCACGCTTCCCAACGTCGCGAAGGGCCTCTCGATGGGCTATCCGCGGCTCTCCCCGTTCTCGCCGCGGGCGCGCAAGGCAATCCGCGAGATCTACCAGGACCTCGGCCGCTCGGCGACCATCATCGAGGGCGTACTGTTCCACGACGACGTGACGCTGTCGGATTACGAGGACGGCAGCCCCTGGGCGCTCGAGACGTACCGGAAATGGGGCTTCCCCCAGCCGATGACGGAGCTGCGCAGCAACGACGAGTTGCTGCGGCGCTGGGCGGCGCGCAAGACCCAGTTCCTCGATGAATTCGCCATGGAACTGGCCGCGGTCGTGCGCGAGGAGCAACCGGGACTCAAGACCGCGCGCAATCTGTACGCAAGCGTCGTGCTCAATCCGTACTCCGAGACCTGGTATTCACAGTCGTTCGAGAGCTCCCTCGCCCACTACGACTACACCGCCATCATGGCGATGCCGTACATGGAGCAGGCGCCCGATCCCATGGCCTTTCTGCACGAGATCGTGGACAAAGTCGCGAAGCACCCCGGGGCCATGCAGCGAACCGTCATCGAGTTGCAGGCGGTGAACTGGCGCAAGAACGACGAGCCCCTACCCGGAACCGAGCTGGCGGATACGATTCGCCAGCTCTACGCGTGGGGGGTGAAGAACGTCGGCTACTACCCGGACAACATGTTCCGCAACAACCCCGATCCGGCGCAGCTGCGGCCGGTGTTTGCCACCAAGCCGAACGACCCGCCCCTCTCCGAGCTGATCCCGTAGCCCTCGATGCCAGCCGATCTGCTACACATCGTCTGGCTGGCCCTTCAGGGCTTCGTCTACCACTACCCGCTGTTCATGTCCTTCCTGTGGATGATGGGCGCGGTGCTCTTCTACTGGCGCTTCGAGCGCAACGATCCGGTGTTCACGGAGCCGCCGCTACGGCACGACTTGCCCCCGGTCAGCATCCTGATCCCCTGCTTCAACGAGAGCGCGCACGCCGAGGAGACGGTGCGGCACGCGCTCGCCCTCGACTACCACGACTTCGAGGTCATCACCATCAACGACGGCAGTCGCGACGACACGGGCACGATCCTCGATCGGCTCGTGCCCGACAATCCGCGGCTACGCGTCGTGCACCTCGCCCGCAACCAGGGCAAGGCAATGGCGC
>Ga0209048_10001674_pt1 | contig 22543 bp, 20 predicted proteins | sample FrelakmetCRP12CR_FD_187146 | JGI IMG/M metagenome (GOLD analysis project Ga0209048, IMG submission 187146) | Freshwater lake sediment microbial communities from the University of Notre Dame, USA, for methane emissions studies - CRP12 CR (SPAdes)... | ecosystem: Environmental > Aquatic >... | reverse complement strand
CTGACCTCTTTCAGGTTGCAGTCGTGTCCCTTCTGACCCGACGACTGGGCCAACTGCATGAACTCGGCCTCGTCGCGGAGGTGCTCCTGCCGGTTGAACGTGCCCGGCCGGAAGTCGTAGAAGTAGTTGAACGCCTGATGGTGGTACTGGAAGACGGCGTTCGGGCAGTTCGGATAGGTCGCTCCCGCGGCAGTCCGCGGGTCAGAGCAAGTGGGGCCGTCCCCGTTCGTCCAGCCCGGCCCGCCGACGACGCCGGCCGCGTTGTTCCAGCCGCCCGAGTACCAGGCCCAGCCGACGCCGGCGGCGTTCAGCTCGTCACCGATGTTCGGCGTGTGCAGCGGCGGCAACTGCTTCGTCGCAGGCGTGCCGGGCGCGTACGGCTGGTAGGTCGGCTGCGTCGTGTTGACCGCGTAATCGCCGCACGCGAACGCCGGCTGCACGACGCCCCGCCCCGGCCCCGGCGTGCAGGACTGCGTCAGCTGCTGATCCTTGACCGTGCTGCCGAGCGGCGAGGCATAGAGCGCGTAGTTGTTCGGCATCCCGTTCGCGTCGAGGACCGAGTGCAGGTCGGTTGAGCCGCCGTCGTTCACGGCCCCGGTCCAGACCGGCGCGTGCGCGGAGATCAGCCACTGGTGGTTCAGGAACGAGCCCCCGAACGCGCCCTGGAAGAAGTTGTCGCCGATCACGTAGCTCGGGTGGCCCTTCTGGTGCAGGTACTGGTAGATAGGCAGCGACGTCGTGTCGTAGTAGCCCTGCGTCAACCCGGCGGCGTCACTACCGACCGTGTAGCGGTTCTGCCTGCCGCCGTTCAGCTGGTACTGCTCCTGGTAGTAGCGGTGCACGATGTCGCGCGTGCAACCGCCCGGCAGGTTGGCGGCGCTCGGCAGCAGCCCGTTCGACGCGAACACCCCCGGCTGCGGGCACGTCATCGCGGTAGCCGGGATGAGGGAGTCGATCGAGAACGGCGCATTCGTGAAGGCACTCGAGAACGGTGTCGCCGTCGTCGCGTCGGCACAGGTCGCCGTGAGCGGCGGTGAGGTGAGGTTGACGTCGAGTTGCTTCAGGCAGGTGAACGCCGCGCCGGCCTGGTTCACCTGGGTGGTGTGCGCCACGTCTGCGTTCGCACGCCCGTTGACCCCCTCCCAGCCGCCGTACAGGTTGTCGAAGCTGTGGTTCTCGTCGTAGACCACGACGATGTGGTCGATCTTCTGCAGGCTGTCGTTCTTCTCGTACGCTCCGGCGCTCTCGACCGCAACGCCGACGACCGCCGCGAGCCCGAGCATCGCGAGAGCGGCTTTCCATCTGAACATGACTCGTCCCCCTGGGTTGGACTGCACCGACTGCCATGAGTCTCGACCAGCCCGGCCGGTGCGGGGGCTACACGGCGGTGATCATCCCGTGAGAGGGAGGTGAACCGCCCACAGAGCCCTGTCCCCGGGATCGGCGACCGCCTCGCGGATGCGGCTCAGATGCCTTCGAGGCTGCGGCGCTTGCGGCCTGCGAAGTACTTTGCGAGGACGTTCATCACGAGCACGAACGCGATCAGCACGAGCGCGGCCGCCCAGGCTGCCGCCTGGTCGTCGGGCGAGGGCGACTCGGAGAGCGTGAAGATGCGCACCGGCAGCGTCGCGAGCGCCTGGTGCACGTCGACCGAGACGCCGGAGGTCGTCACGATCGACGACGTGAACAGGAGCGGCGCCGTCTCGCCCGCGACCCGCGCAACGGCGATCACGACGCCCGTGAGGATGCCGCCGATCGCAGTCGGCAGGACGATGCTGTAGACCGTGCGCCAGCGCGGCACGCCGAGCGCGAGGCTGGCCTCGCGCAGGTGGCGCGGCACGAGCTCGAGTACCTCCTGCGTCGCGCGTGCGACCATCGGGATCATCAGGATCGCGAGCGCCATCGCGCCGTAGACTGCACTCTGACCGTTGCCGACGACGAGAATGCCGTAGATGAAGATGCCGATGATGATGGCGGGGACGCCGTTCAGCACGTCGAGCATGACGCGGAAGAACGATGCGGCCTTGGGGCCTGCGTACTCGGCGATGTAGATCGCGACGAGGATGGCGATCGGGACCGCGATGAGCGCCGCCATCCCGACCATGATCGCGCTCCCGACGAGCGCGTCTGCGATGCCACCGGTCTGGCCGAAGAGGGCGGACGACTTGGTGAAGAAGTCGAGGCTGAGCTGGCTGACGCCCTTGAAGAGGACGGTGCCGAGCACGAGGGCGAGCAGGGCGACGGCGACGAGGGCGCTGAGGAAGGCGAGCACGCCGACGAGCTTCTCGGTGCGCCGGCGGCGGCCGAGCCTGTTCGAGGCGACCGTGATGTCGTAGGGGTCGGTGATCTCGGCCGCGCTCATCCGGTGGACATCCTGCGCGCCTTCTGGAACTTGTTCACGATCGCCTGCGCCGCCACGTTCGTGACGAGCGAGATCACGAGCAGGATCGCCCCCAGGTAAAGGAGCGACTGCACCTCGATCTCGTTGCTCGCGCCCTGGTAGGTGCTCGCGATCCGGCTCGCGAGCGTGTCTCCGGGAGGGAAGAGCGAGCGGCTGATCGCGTTGCCGCTCCCGATCACCTGCGTGACGGCGATCGCCTCGCCGAAGGCCCGGCCGAGGCCGAGCAGCACCGCCGCGGAGATCCCCGGCGCCGCGTAGGGGATCGCGACCCGGCGGATCGCCTCCCACTGCGTCGAGCCGAGGGCCCGCGAGCCGTCGGTGAGGTCCCGCGGGACGCGGCTGAAGAGCTCTCGGCAGATCGCCGAGGTGATCGGGATGATCATGATCGTGAGCACGAGGGCAGCCGGCAGGACTCCCGCCTGCGACGGGGTGCCGGAGAAGATCGGCAGGAAGCCGAACCAGCTCTGCAGCCACGGCTCCAGGTGCTGGGCGACCCAGGGGCCGAAGACGAGGATGCCCCAGAGGCCGAGCACGACGCTCGGGATCGCGGCGAGGAGCTCCACCATCGTCGCGATCGGCGAGGCGAGGCGCTTCGGAGCGAGCTCGGTGAGGAAGAGGGCGATCGCGATCGAGAGCGGCGTCGCGAGCAGCAGCGCGATGAACGCCGTCACGAGCGTCCCGTAGATGAACGTGAGGGCCCCGTAGACGTTCGTGTTCGGGTTCCACGCCTCCGTCCAGATAAAGGAGAGGCCGAACTTCTGCATCGCCGGCCAGGCGAGGTCGAAGACCTTGTACGCGATGAAGCCGAGGACCGCCGTGACGCCGACGGCCGCGACGAGGGCGACGCCCTTGAAGAGCAGGTCACCCAGCCGGATCCCGCGGCGCTCGATCGACGCGGGCGCCGCGGGATCCGGTGTAAGGGTGCTCATGGCGGTGGTGGTGCCGTTAGCCCTGGATCTGCTTGATCTGCTTGAAGGCGAACGCCTGCACCGAGATCGGCAGCGGCTGGAACAGGAGCGCCGGCCCGTAGCTCTGCCCGCGCGTGACGGCCCAGTAGACCATCTTGCGCAGCGCGGCCCCCTTCGAGGAGTTCGTCGGGACGATCACGTAGGTGAAGGTCGAGATCGGGTAGGCGAGCGGGTTCCCCTTGGGCGGGTTCACGATCGAGAGCGAGCCGTCGCCCGTGATCTTCTTCGGGAGCGTGTCGGCCGCGGCCTTGATCCCCCGCAGCCCGGGCGTCGCGTACTTGCCGGAGGCGTTCAGGATCGAGGCGAAGCGCAGGTGGTTGTTCTTCGCGTATGCGACGTCGACGTACCCGATCGCGCCGACCGTCTTCGAGATCACGCCGGCGACGCCGGAGCTGCCCTTGGCGCCCACGCCCGCGGGCCACTGCTGGTTGACGCCGGGGCCGTACTTCGACTTCCAGGTCGAGCTGACTGCGGAGAGGTAGTCCGTGAAGTTGTAGGACGTCCCCGAGTTGTCGGACCGGTAGACGGGCGTGATCTTCGTGTTGGGCAGGCTGCACTTCGGGTTGATCTTCGTGATCGCCGAGTCGTTCCACATCGTGATGTTGCCGAGGTAGATGTTGGCGAGGATCGGGCCCGTCAGCCCCAGGATGCAGTTGAGGCCGGGCAGGTTGAACGGGGTCGAGGTCGCCGACAGCGCCCACGGGACCTGGACGCAGCCCTTGCAGGCCGTCATCTGGTCGGAGCTGAGCGGTGCGTCGGACGCGCCGAAGTCGACGGTCCGGGCCGTGACGGCCGCGATCCCGCCTCCGGAGCCGATCGGCGAGTACGAGACGTTGTAGCCGTACGCCGTCCCGAGCGCCGGGATCCACTTGGACACGAGCGGGAAGACGAACGAGCTGCCCGCCCCGCTGATGTTTGTGTCCTGATGCTTCGCCGAGGCCGCCGTGGCGGAGCCGACGGTGGCTGCGGCCGCGACCAGGCCGGTCACGACGAGCATGAGCGCGAGTACTCTCTTCATGGTACGAACCTCTCCCTTTGTTGCGTTCGATTGTCTTGGGCTCTGCAGTTCGTTGAGACGGGAGCTTTCCGCTCGAGTTGCGTCCAATGGGGAGAATTCCGGTGGCAAAGAGGTTGCGGACTGGTGAAGGAGGCTGGTCAGTGGGATGCGTCGCTGAACTCGTGGAACTCGCCGGTGACGACGAAGGCCGTCTGCTCGCCGATGTCGACAGCGTTGTCGCCGATCCGCTCGATGCAGCGGGAGACGACGATCATCCGCATCCCCCACTCCTGCGTCCCCGGCGTGCTCGCCATCGAGAGCACCTGGTCCGAGACGCGCCGGTTCGTGCGGTCGATCAGCTCGTCGAGCTCGACGAGCCCCCGGGCCCGCTCGACGTCACGGGCCGAGAACGAGTCGAGCGCGATGCGCACCATCTCCTCCGCCCGCTCGCCCATCTCCATCAGGCCTTCGACCAGGTCGTGCCTGGGCTCGAGTTCGGCCGCGAGCTTCGTCAGCTTCGCGATCGTGACGCACTGGTCGCCGATCCGCTCCAGGTGGATCGAGTCGTGCAGGATCGCGAGCACGAGCCGGAGGTCCGTCGCAACCGGCGACTGCTGCGCGAGGAGCTCCTCGATCGCCTTCTCGATGCGGTGGTAGCGGGAGTCGATCTCGTCGTCGAAGGCGACCACCTCGTCGCAGAGCTCCGTGTCCTGCGAGCGGAGCACGTCGATCGCACCGCGGAGGGCGCGGAGCACGACGGCCCCCTGCTCCTGGAGGCTCGCCTCGAGCCCGTCGAGGCTGGCTTGGAACTCGACGCGCGCCATGGTCACCCGAACCGCCCCGTCACGTAGTCCTCGGTCCGCTTGTCCGACGGGTTGGTGAAGACCTTCGTGGTCTGGTCGTACTCGACGAGGATCCCGTGTCGGCCGCCGCCGTCGTCGCGCACCTCGACGCTGAAGAAGGCGGTCATGTCGGCCACGCGCGCCGCCTGCTGCATGTTGTGGGTGACGATCACGATCGTGTAGTCCGACTTGAGCTCGTGGATCAGGTCCTCGATCCGCGAGGTCGAGATCGGATCGAGCGCCGAGGCCGGCTCGTCCATCAGGATCACGTCCGGCTCGACGGCGAGCGCACGCGCCATGCAGAGGCGCTGCTGCTGGCCGCCGGAGAGGCCCAGGGCGTTCTCCTTCAGCCGGTCCTTGACCTCGTCCCAGAGCGCTGCGTGCCGGAGCGTGCGCTCGACCCGCTCGTCGAGGCCCTTCGTCATCCCGAGGATGCGAGGCCCGAAGGCGATGTTGTCGTAGATCGACTTCGGGAAGGGGTTCGGCTTCTGGAAGACCATCCCGATGCGGCGGCGCACCTCGACGGGGTCGACGTTGGCGGCGTAGAGGTCGCGCCCGTGGTAGAGCACCTCGCCGTGGATGGCGGCGCCGGGAACGAGGTCGTTCATCCGGTTGAAGCAGCGGATGAAGGTGCTCTTGCCACAGCCGGAGGGGCCGATGAACGCGGTCACGAAGTTCTTCTTGATCTCGAGCGTGACGCCCTGGAGCGCGGTGTTGCCGGAGTAGGTGACCGAGAGGTCGTTCACCGTGAACACCGTCTCGGCCCCGCGGCCGTCGGGGGCTGTGGCGAGTTCGCCGAGCTTGCCGGAGTCGATTCGAGGAGTCGTCATGCTCATGAACCCGCGGGGAGTTTGGCCCTCGGCCGCTCGGCAGTGGGGTGCAGGATGGTGAACGGATGGTGACGAACTGGTGAACGGAACGGGTGCGGGTGTTAGCCGCGAAGGCCCGTGGCCGCGAGGCCGCGCTCGAAGTCGGCGACGAGGTCGGCGATGTCCTCGCAGCCGACCGAGACCCGGACGAGGTTGTCGCGCTTCGGCATCGGGTAGACGAGCGTCTTCAGGTCGCCGAGGCTGACGGCGATCGCGCACAGGCGGAGAGCGTCGGTGAACGCGTACATCTCCTCCTCACCGCCCTCCAGCCTGATCGCCATCATGCCGCCGTAGCCGCGCGAGAGCTGCGTCGTCGCCGCCTCGTGCTGGGGGTGCCCCGGGAGGCCCGGGTAGCTGAGAAACCGCACCTCCGGCCGCGCCTCGAGGTACCGCGCCAGCGCGAGGGCGTTCCGGGAGTGCACTTCCATCCGCAGCGGCAGCGTGCGCAGCCCGCGCGCGACGAGCCACGAGTTGAACGGGCTCACCGCTGCGCCGAGCGCGTCGAGCTCGTAGCGGATCGGGTCGATCAGGCGCTTGCTGCCCGCGACGACGCCACAGACGGTGTCGCCGTGCCCGGCCAGGTACTTGGTCGCGGAATGGAGGACGAGATCGGCCCCGAGCTCGAGCGGCCGGAGGACGGCGGGCGAGAGGAAGGTGTTGTCGACGACGAGCGTCGCGCCGGCCTCGTGGGCCACCGCTGCGAGGGCCTGCACGTCGGCGAGCCACATGTGCGGGTTGGAGAGCGACTCCACGAAGAGCGCCTTCGTGCCCGGCCGCAGTGCCGCCTGCACCGCGTCGAGGTCGGTCACGTCGACGCGGGTGACCTCGATCCCCTTGCGGGCGCAGACGTCGTCGAGGAAGAAGCGCGTGATGATGAACACGTCCTCCGAGGCGATGCAGTGGTCGCCGGCGCGAAGCAGGCTGAAAATGGTGTTCGCCACGGCCGCCATCCCGGAGGCGCACGCCACGGCCGTCTCGGCGCCCTCGAGCGCGGCGACCTTCTCCTCGAGCGCGTCGGTGGTGGGGTTCGAGGTGCGCGTGTAGAAGAAGGACTTCGGCTCCCAGGCCATCGCCGCGTCGACGGCTGCCTCCTTCGCGGCTCCGCTCTCGAACGCGAACGTCGCCGTCTGGTAGATCGGCGTCGCATGCGCCCGCGTTGCGGGATCGGTCTCCTCGCCGGCGTGGATCGCCCGCGTCGAGAAGCCGTCCTCGGGTGCCGCGCCGGTCACGGCGGGATTCTCGCAGCTGCTCGGGCCACGCCGCGGGGCGAGCGGCCTCAGCGGCCTGCCCGGCCCCGGGCAGGGAAGAGGCACTGGATCTCGAGCCCGGCCCCCTTGCCACCCGTTGCCTCCACCGTGCCGCCCGCCTGGCCGACGATGTGCTTCACGATCGCGAGCCCGAGCCCCGTTCCACGGGAGGCACGCGAGGCATCCGCGCGGTAGAAGCGCTCGAACAGTCGCGCCAGCTCCTCCTCGTTGACCCCGACGCCGTCGTCGCTGCCCCGCAGCACGACCGCGTCCCCGTCCCGCTCGACGGCGAGCGTGAAGGTGGAGCCCGGCCCGGCGTAGCGGATCGCGTTCTCGGCCAGGTTCTGCGCGACCACGCGGAGCATGCGCGGCCGCATCTCGAGCGTGATCGTCGGGTCGCCCTCGGCGCGGACCTCGACGCCCGCCCGGCCGGCCCGCTCCTCCAGCTCTGCCACCGCCGTGTCGAGCTCGGGCCGCACGGGCACGGGTCCGAGCGAGACCACGCGGCCGCCGGACTCGAGCTCCGAGAGGAAGAGCACCTCGTCGATCAGCTCGCGCGCCGACTCGATCTCGGTCCGCGCGCGGTCGACGAGCGCCTGGATGTCCTCGCCCGGCAGCGTCGCCATCTCGAGCAGCGCGAGAAGCCGGGCGAGTGGGGTGCGCAGCTCGTGCGAGACCGCTGCCGTGAAGCCGGTGCGGAGCTCCTCGTACGCGGTCATGTCACCGGCCTGGCTGAGGTAGACGAGCCGCTCCCGCCGGCCTCCCACGTCGTAGGGCACGATCAACGGCACGATCCCGAGCTCGCCGGAGAGCAGGCCTTCGGGGACCCGCTCGCCCTCGTTGATGCCCTCGATCGACTGTCGGGCGCGCCTGCTCGCGAGCAGCGCCGTGTCGGTGTCGTCGAGGACGATCACCGCCTCGCGGCTCTCCTCGAACAGCATCCGGGCGCGCAACGAGTCAGGATCCATGCACAGCCTTGTAACAGAATCGGATCGAAGGGTCGGCCGAGACGCCCACCGGCGCCCCGGACAGCCATCGGGGCGGTTACCACTTCCTTACCTTTCCGATACACCCTGACGGCCCCCGCCCCCGCCGCGAACGGTCATCATCCCTCCTGGATGTCGAAGGTGCTGATCATCGAGGACGACGACGTCATCGCCCAGGGGATGGCGCGGCACCTGACGACGGCCGGCTTCGACGCGGTCGGCGTCGCGAACGGGGAGACCGGCCTCGCACGGCTGCGCTTCGAGCGGCCCGACGTCTGCGTGCTCGACCTCATGCTCCCCGGCCTCGACGGCTGGAAGGTGATCGAGCAGGCGCGCGGCGAGGGGATCGGCACGCCGATCGTCGTCGTCTCCGCCCGCGGCACCGAGCACGACCGGGTGCACGCGCTCGAGATCGGCGCCGACGACTACCTCGTGAAGCCGTTCTCGATGAAGGAGCTCGTGGCCCGGGTCGGCGCGGCCGCCCGCCGCGGCACACGGGCGCAGGATCCCCGCCGCGGCGACGAGATCGTGATCCAGGAGCTCCGGCTCGACACGAAGAACGTGCAGGCCTACGTCGACGAGCAGAGCGCCGACCTGACGCCGACCGAGTTCCGGCTCCTCTACGCGCTCGCGCTCGAGCAGGGTCGCGTGCTCACCCGCGACGAGCTGCTGCAGCGGGTCTGGGGCCGACGCGCCTCCCACCGCGACCGCACGGTCGACGTCTTCGTGCGGAAGCTGCGCGAGAAGATCGACCATCGCGCCTCGACCCACACGTTCCTGCAGACGCGCTACGGCGTCGGCTACAAGCTCGAGCCCGAGCTCAAGTCCGAGCAGCCGGCCGCACACGCCTAGCCCTCCTGCGACCGCCCCGCTGACGCCCACAGGTGGCCCGCTCCCGGCGGGCGCCCGGAGAGTCGGCGCGCCGTGCTAAGATTAGCATAGCTAATGATTAGTGCGACTATGGATCTTTCCCTCGCTCTGGCGAACGACCTCAGGCCGGTCGTGCTGCGCGTCGCGCGCCAGCTGCGCAAGGAGACGGAGCAGTTCGGGGTCACCTCCAGGCAGGCGACACTCCTCCACCTCGTCAAGCAGCGCCCCGGCCTGACGCTGCGCGCGCTCGCCGAGGCCGAGGCGATCTCCGCCCCCGCCCTCTCCGGGCACATCGACCGGCTGGAGAGCGCCGGGCTGCTCGTGCGCGTCCGCTCCGACGTCGACCGGCGCCGTGTCGGCCTCGAGCTGACCCCGCAGGGCGACCGGCTCCTGCGCTCGATCCGCGAGCGGCGGACTGCGTGGCTCGCCGAGCACCTCGACGCCCTCGGGCCGGACGACCTGCGCGCGATCGAGGCGGCCATGGGGCCGCTGCGCCGGCTCGTCGGGCTCGTGGGAGAGAGCGCGTGAGCTCGCTGAGCTTCGCCCTCGGCTCCCGGACGTTCCGAAGTCTGAGGCGGCACCACAACTACCGCCTCTTCTTCGCCGGCCAGATCGTCTCGCTCGCCGGGACGTGGATGCAGAACGTCGCGCTCGCGTGGCTCGTGCTCTCGCTCTCGCGCTCCCCGCTCGCCGTGGGAATGCTGCTGTTCTGCCGGTTTCTGCCCTACACGGTGCTCGGGCTCTTCGCAGGCTCGATCGTCGACCGCCTCGACACGCGTCGCCTCGTGATCTGGACTCAGGTCGCGGCGATGCTCGCCGCGGCTGCGCTCACGGTCGTCTCGCTGACGGGCACGGCCTCCCTGCCCGTCGTCTACCTCCTCGCCGCGCTCGGCGGCATCACGGTCGTGCTCGACGCGCCGGGGCGCCAGTCGTTGACGTTCGAGATGGTCGGCCCGAAGGAGCTGCCGAACGCGGTCGCCCTCAACTCCGGCCTGCTCAACGCCTCGCGGGTGATCGGCCCGGCCCTCGCGGGCGTCGTCATCGCGGTCGCAGGGGTCGGCGTCTGCTTCCTCGTGAACACGCTCAGCTTCCTCGCCGTCCTCGTGGCGCTGCTCTTGATGCGCGAGGACGAGCTCTACCCGGTCCCCCGGAACGCCGCCGTGACCGTGCTCGCCGGGACGGGCGAAGGGCTCCGCTACGCTTGGCACGACCGCCAGGTGCGCGTGGTGCTCGTGGTCGTGACGGCGCTCGGGCTCGTCGGCTTCAACTTCAACACGCTCGTGCCGCTCCTCGCCTCCGACACGCTGCACGTCGACGCGCGGTCGTTCGGGCTCCTCTCGGCCGCGTTCGGCCTCGGGGCGCTCGGCGGCGCGATCGTCGTCGCGTCGTTTCGCCGCGCGACCTTCCGCGCGTTCACGTTCGGCATGCTCTGCTTCAGCACGCTCCTGCTCGCGCTCGCGCCCGTCCACGAGGCGCTCCTCGCGGGCGTGCTCCTCGTCGGCATCGGCGCCTCCTTCACCCTCTTCGCCGCGAACGCCAACGCGCTCGTCCAGCTCGCCGCGCCGGACCATCTCCGCGGCCGGGTCATCGCCCTCTACCTGTTCGCGTTCGTCGGCTTCGCGCCCCTCGGCTCGCTCCTCTCCGGCTGGCTCGTGCACGTCGGCGGGACCCTGCTGGCGTTCCTCGTCGCCGGCTCCGTCGGCCTGGCTGCCGCCGCCTACGCGGCGGCGGCGACGCGAGAGGCCCGTCCCCTCGAACGAGGGAGCGTCGCCTGACGGCTCCCCACCGATACCCGGGGTGCCCGCATGCAACGAGGAGGGACAGCATGACGATCTTCGGGAACCGCGATTCCGGCTACGGGACGGTCCCGCTGGCAGGTGCGCTCCCCACCGCAGAGCTCGACTTCGACGCCGCCGCGCCCGCCACCTCAACGCGTGGCTTCGGCGCTCCCGACCTGCGCCGCGTCATCCTCCGCGTCCACGGCGACGACCCGATCGTGGTCGGCAGCGCCGAAGGCCGCGACAACGCCGTTCGCATCGCCCGCGAGATGGTGCAGCACATCGAGCAGGCCCAGACGAAGGGCGAGTGGCCGCAGATCGACGAGCGGTTCATCCGCCCGGGCGCCATCGTCTCGATCGACGTCCAGCGGTCCGAATAGCCCGGACGAGGGAGAAGGACCGGCCCGCCGACAGACGATAAGCCTGTGCAAGACCCGGAGTCGTGCGGCGCTCCGAACCCCCTCGAGACTGGAGGACGCCGTGGCTCTGATCGAACACCCGACCCTCTCGACGCTCGACCGCGCGGCCGAGTGGACGCCCTCCGAGCTCCGCCGGGTCGTGATCCGCCTGACCGACGGCGACGTCCTGCAGCTCGGGACGGCCCCGAACCGTGACAGCGCCCTCACCCTCGCCCGCACGCTGATCGCGGAGATCGAGGAGCCGCGGGGCGAATGGCCGCTCGTGGGAGAGCGGATGCTGCGACCGGAGTCGATCGTCTCCGTGGACGTGCTGACGACGACGTAGGCGCGGCCCGGGCCGGCCGCGTGATCCGGGCTAGCTCAGGAGATCTCCCACGTGTCCCCCGAGTGGAGCAGCGCCCGGAGGTCTCCCTCGCCGCGCTTCTCACGGGCCACGTGGATCTGCTCGGCGACGCCCTCGTCGTAGACGGGCCGCTGCACGTCGCGGAAGACGCCGAAGGGCGCCGCGCCGACCGTCTCGTAGGTGAGTCGCGACAGCGCGAAGGGCACGCTCGGCTCCACGTGCGTGGGATCATGGACGAGCAGCCCGCCCTCGCCGGCGTCGACGACCTCGGCCGATCCGTCGGCGGCCTGGCGGACGCCGCGCTCGCCGAACACGATCGGCTCGCCCGCCTTCAGGTAGATCCGGTTCTCCTTCTGCTCCCGGACGAAGTCGAAGGCGCCGTCGTTGTAGATGTTGCAGTTCTGGAAGATCTCCACGAACGAGGCGCCCCGGTGCGCGGCGGCGGCGCGCAGCACCTCGGTGAGCTCCTTCTTGTCGGTGTCGATCCCGCGGGCGACGAAGGTCGCCTCGGCGCCGATTGCGACGCTGAGCGGGTTGAACGGCTGGTCGAGGGAGCCCATCGGCGTCGACTTCGTCACCTTGCCACGCTCCGAGGTCGGCGAGTACTGCCCTTTCGTGAGCCCGTAGATGCGGTTGTTCAGCAGGAGGATGTTCAGGTTCACGTTGCGGCGCAACGCGTGGATCAGGTGGTTGCCGCCGATCGAGAGCATGTCGCCGTCGCCGCCGATCACCCAGACGGAGAGGTCGGGCCGGGCCGTCGCGAGTCCCGTCGCGATCGCCGGCGCGCGGCCGTGGATCGAGTGCATCCCGTACGTCTCCATGTAGTACGGGAACCGGGCGGCGCAGCCGATCCCGGAGACGAAGACGATCTTCTCGCGCGGGATCCCGAGCTCCGGCATGAAGCCCTGCACGGCGTTCAGGATCGCGTAGTCGCCGCAGCCCGGGCACCAGCGCACCTCCTGGTCGGACTTGAAGTCCTTCGCAGTCAGCTGCACGAGGCTTCCGTTGCCGCTCACGCGTCCACCAGGGCCATGATCGCCTCGGCGAGCTCGGCCGACCGGAACGGCAGGCCGCGCACCCGGTTGTAGCCGACCGCGTCCACGAGGAACTCGGCGCGGATCAGCTGCAGGAGCTGGCCGGTGTTCATCTCGGGGATCAGGACCTTGTCGTAGCGGCGCACGACCTCGCCCGTGTTCCGCGGGAACGGGTTCAGGTGGTGGAGGTGGGCGCTCGCAACCTTGTGCCCCTCACTCCGCACACGCCGCACCGCCGCGCCGATCGGCCCGTAGGTCGAGCCCCACCCGAGCACGAGCACGCGAGCGCTACCGTCGGCGTCGTCGACCTCGAGCTCCGGGATGTCGGCCGCGATGTTCGCGACCTTCTGGGCCCGCAGCCGGATCATGTGGTCGTGGTTGTCGGGGTCGTAGGAGATGGCTCCGGTCACGTCGGCCTTCTCGAGCCCGCCGATGCGGTGCTCGAGGCCGGCGGTGCCGGGCACCGCCCACGCCCGCGCCAGCGTCTCCGGATCGCGCTTGTACGGGTGGAAGGTGTCGCCGTCGTTCGGCCCGGTCGCGAACGTGGTGGCGATCGACGGCAGGTCCTCGACCTCCGGGATCAGCCAGGGCTCGGAGCCGTTCGCGAGCGCCGCGTCGGAGAGGAGGTAGACGGGGGTGCGGTACTTGAGCGCGATCCGCGCCGCCTCGATCGCCGCGTGGAAGCACTGCGACGGGCTCGACGCGGCGACGACGGGCGCGGGGCTCTCGCCGTTGCGGCCGTAGAGCGCGAGGAGGAGATCGGTCTGCTCGGGCTTGGTCGGCATCCCGGTGGAGGGGCCGGCGCGCTGCACGTCGACGATCACGAGCGGCAGCTCCAGCATCACGGCGAGCCCGACCATCTCTGCCTTGAGCACGATCCCCGGGCCGGCCGACGTCGTCACGCCGAGCGCCCCGCCGAACGACGCCCCGAGCGCGGCGCCACAGGCGGCGATCTCGTCCTCGGCCTGCAGGGTCGTGACGCCGAAGTTCTTGTGCCGGGAGAGCTCCTCCAGGATCGACGACGCGGGCGTGATCGGGTAGGCGCCGAGGAACAGCGGCAGGTTCGAGAGCTTCGAAGCGGCGATCAGCCCCCAGCTCAGCGCCGTGTTGCCGGTGATCTGGCGGTAGCGCCCGGGCGCGAGCTGCGCCGGCGCGATCTCGTAGGAGACCGCGAAGTCCTCGGAGGTCTCGCCGTAGTTGTAGCCGGCCTTGAAGGCGCGGGTGTTCGCCTCGGCGATCGCCGGCTGCTTGCCGAACTTCGCCTGGATGAAGCCGAGCGTGCCCTCGGTCGGGCGGTGGTAGAGCCACAGCATCAGGCCCAGCGCGAAGAAGTTCTTCGAGCGCTCGGCCTCCCGGGAGGTGATCCCCTCGACCTGCTTCAGCGCCTCGATCGTCATCGAGGTGAGGGCCACCTCGTGCACGTGGAACCCGTCGAGGGAGTGGTCGGAGAGCGGGTTGCTCGCGTACCCGGCCTTCTGCAGGTTCCGGTCGTTGAACGCGTCCGTGTTGACGATCAGCGTCCCGCCCTTGGGGATGTCCTTGAGGTTGGTCTTCAGCGCCGCCGGGTTCATGGCGACGAGCACGTTCGGCTGGTCGCCCGGCGTGAAGATGTCGTGGTCCGCGAAGTGCACCTGGAAGCCCGAGACGCCGGGCAGCGAACCGGCCGGCGCGCGGATCTCCGCGGGGTAGTCCGGGAACGTCGCGAGGTCGTTGCCCATCAGGGCCGTCTCGCTCGTGAAGCGGTCCCCGGTCAGCTGCATTCCGTCGCCGGAGTCGCCGGCAAACCGGATGATCACGCGGTCGAGACGTTCGACGGGTTTGGAGCTCACTGCTCTACGCTGCGCATGGGGTGTGAGGGCAAGCCTACCGGGTCGCTCCGGGGCAGCGACTGTCCAACTGCTCCCGCCGGCGGCGCGGCTCACTCGGGCGCGCTCCGACCGGCCTTCAGGCGCGCGCGCGCGGCGGACGACGGTGATCCCGTAGGCGGCGCCCGCGTCGAACAGGTCGTCGGGATCGACCTCGCCGAGCCAGCCGAGGAAGTGACGCTCCGGCTCCTTCTCCGTGGAGCCGTACACCGCCAGGCGCTCGGGCTGCGCGTCCTCGCCGGGCCCCGCGGCGAGCTCCTCCAGCCGGCGCTCGGCCTCCTCCGCCGCGGGCCCCTCTGCGTATCCCTTTCCCATCCCGTCAGTGTCGCAGGCCGGGGCGCCTCGGCCGCCGCCGCGCGAGCAGGAAGACGCCGGCCGCGAGCGCGAGGACGACGACCTCGCCGAGCGTGCAGGCGACGGTCGTGCTCGAGGCGAGCACGCTCACGCGCAGCACCTTGAGGACGTGGCGCAGCCGATCAGGATCTCTGCCGATCGGTCGAGCCCGATCCGCTCGGCGAGCGCCTTCACGCGCCGCCCGCGCCGTCGTCCTGGAGGCCGCCGCCGATCGCGGCCCCGGCGAGCGCGAACAGCACGTACGCGATCCAGTGCACGCCGATCACGTCGGTCTGCACGCCGATCGCGAGCATCGCCACCCACGCGGCGCTCAGCCAGGCCGAGCGCCGCCAGAGCGCGAGCAGGACCGCCGCCGTCCAGGCGAGGAAGACGGCGAGGCCGGCCAGGCCGGTCTCGACGCCGATCTCCGTGTAGGTCGACTCGCCCGCCTTGATCGCGACCCCCGTCCGCGAGGCGCTGACGCCGGCGTTCCCGAGCCCGTACCCGAGCGGGTGGTACACGACCGTCCGGATCCCGTCCCGCAGGTTGCGCAGGTGGCTCGACGTCGAGGCGTCGCCCCCACTGAGCGGGTCCTCGCTCACCCCGGGGGCGTGCTTCCCCTGCGCGCGCAGGATCACGAGCTCTGACCGCGTGTAGCTCGTGGCCGGCCCGATGTGCGGGAAGGCCTTCACGAAGCCCACCCCGACGACGAGCGAGACGACCGCGAGCACGACCGGCAGTGCCTGCCGCTTCGCCACCGCGAGGACGACGAGCCCGAGCGCGAGGGCCAGGGAGGCCGCGCGCGTGTGCGTCCAGAGAAGTCCGGCGTACGCCACGAGGGCCGTGGCCGCGGTCCACCCGGTCGGGCGCCTCGCGACGAGGTAGATGAGCACGATCACGAGCACGTAGGCCGTCGCGAGGGGGCTCAGGAAGCCCGAGACGAGGCGGCGGAGCGGGTGGTTCTCGTCGCCCGTGTTCAGCACCCAGTTCTCGGGCAGGCCGGAGAGCCCGCGGTACACGAGGCCGAGCTGCTGCTCGAACCAGCCGGGCACGCCCGAGTCGCGCCACCACTGCAGCGGGACGAGGTAGACGTCGACGAGCCCCCACGCCGTCAGCGCCACGGCGACGCCGGCGAGTGCCAGCGAGACACGCCGCCACGCGGCGGGCGTCAGCACGAGGAGGCGCCCGAAGAAGTAGGCGAGTACCGGGATCAGGTCGTGACGCGCGGCAAGGAGCTGGCCCCGGTGCGTCGCCCCCCCGTCCAGCCAGCCCTGCGGCAGGAGCCAGTAGAGGAGGACGAACGCCGCGTACACGAGCGCCAGCCGGTCGGCCCAGAAGCGCACCGGCACCGAGCGGGCGCCGAGGACGGCGACGGCGAGGGCGCCGGCGAGCAGGACGTCCTTCCAGGCCGCGACCACGTCGAGCGCCGCGCCGCGCACGCCGGCGTCCCAGAGCTCGGCCATGACGAGGTTGTGCAGGGCCAGCCCCACGATGAAGACGACCAGGGCGACGCGGCCGAGGCGCTCGCTCATGCGATCGCCACGAGCGTGAGGCCGAGGTTCACGATCCGGACGGGACCCGGGAAGAGATCCCGGAAGTCACGGCTGCCGAGGAGGTGGTTGTCGCGCGCCCACCCCTTGCCGGCGAGGTCGTAGGCCCGGCCGGCGGCACCCTCGGGCAGCCAGTGCACGACCGGCAGCCTCGTGTGCACCTCGACGGGGAACCAGCGGTTGGGGGTCGTCAGGAAGGCGCGGCGGCCGACACGGAGGGCCTCCGCGACGAACACGCGCTGCCGCTCGCGGTCCCCGACGTGCTCGATCACCGCGTTCGAGAAGACGACGTCGAAGGCCTGGTCCGGGAAGGGCAGCGCGCAGGCGTCGCCCTGCACGTAGGCGACGTCCGGGTAGCGCCGGCGGAAGCCGGCGCCGTCGTGCAGCCCGAGCGCGGTGATCCGGCCGCGCCACGGATAGAGCTCCTCGAAGAAGTTGTGGGTGCCGCAGCCCGACTGGCCGCCGTCGCCCCCGAAGCCGACCGCGTCCGCCCCGACGTCGAGCACGGTCGTGTCGGGCGTCGGCCGCAGCTCCTCCAGGAGGAGCCGCAACTTGCGGCGGCGCGACCGGAGGGAGACGGCGTCGACGAGCTTCACCGCGCGAAGGTACCGCGCCGGGCGGCACGCCGCCCGAGGCGCTAGCGTCACGTGCATGCTCGAGGACGTCGTCACGCCACGCGGTCCGTACCGACTGCAGCTGATGTGCCGCAGCGGCGCCTGGGCCGGCCCGCTCGTGGACGGCTCGACCGCGACCGCCCGGCAAAGGCCGGACGGCCGCGTCGTGATCTCGGCCGGGACGGCCGACGGCCTCGACCAGGCCCGCTTCATGCTCGCGCTCGCCGACGACACCTCCGGCTTCCACGACCGCTTCGACCGCGACCCGCTGCTCGGGCCGGCCTCACGCGCCCTCAGGGGCTACCGGCCGCTCCGGCTCGCGACCGTGACGCACGCCGCGCTCAGGGCGATGTGCGGCCAGCTGATCGAGGCGCGGCGCGCCGTGGCGATCGAGCGCTCGATCCTGCGACAGCTAGGCACGGCCGTCGCCACCCGCGACCGGCTCGTCACGCTCAATCCCGCCGAGCTGCGGCGGCACGGGCTCGCGGCCTCGCGGGCCTCCGCGCTCGTCCGCCTCGTCCGCTCGCTCGACCTCGAGCGCCTGCGCGAGCACGACACCGACGTCGTCCTCCGGCGCCTGCGCCGGGAGCGTGGGATCGGGCCTTGGTCCGTTGGCGTGATCGCGATCGAAGGCCTCGGGCGCTACGACCACGGCCTCGTCGGCGACCTCGGGCTCGTGAAGCTGCTCGCGTCCCTCCGCGGCCGCCGGGTCGACGCCGCCGAGACGGCGGCGCTCCTCGCACCCTACGAGGAGTGGCAGGGACTCGCGGGCCAGCTGCTGATGCTCGGCTGGTCGAAGGGGCTGATCCCGGGAGCCGACCCGGACCTCGGCCGGCAGGCCCGGCTGCGTACGAGCCGCGCCGCCTGAGCGTCGGCTCTACACTTGCCTCGTGGGCGTGAACGAGCGACGGATCGCGGTACTCGGCGCCGGCAAGATCGGCGAGGCGCTGATCGGCGGGCTCCTCTCCTCCGGCTGGCGCGATCCTGCCGACATCGTCGCGTCGAGCCGGCGCGCGGAGCGCGTGGCCGAGCTCCACGAGCGCCACGGCATCGTCGCCACGCTCTCGAACGGCGAAGCGGCGGCGGGCGCGGCTCTCGTCGTGATCGCCGTCAAGCCCCAGGACATCGAGGCGCTCCTCGGTGAGATCGGCCATCTGATCACGGTCGACCAGACGATCCTCTCCGTGGCCGCCGCCATCCCGACGTCGGCGATCGAGCGCCACCTCGCGCCCGGCGTGCCCGTCTGCCGCGCGATGCCAAACACGCCGTCGGTCGTGCACGAGGGCGTCGCGGGGCTCTGCGCAGGGTCGCACGCCGACGACGCGCACGTCACGCTCGCGGAGGAGGCACTCGCCCATCTGGGTGCGGTCGTGCGCGTGCCGGAGAAGCTGATGGACGCGGTGACGGCGGTCTCCGGTTCGGGGCCGGCCTACTTCGCGCTCCTCGCCGAGGCGATGATCGAGGCGGGGCTGCTGCTCGGCCTGTCCCGCGAGATCTCGACCCAGCTCGTCGTCCAGACGATGCTCGGCACCGCACAGCAGCTGCGCGACCTCAAGATGCACCCGGTCGAGCTGCGCGAGATGGTCACCTCACCGGGCGGCACCACCATCGCCGCGATCCGCGAGCTCGAGATCGCGGGCGTCCGCGCCGCATTCCTGAACGCGATCCAGGCTGCAATGGTGCGCGCGCGCGAGCTCGCCGCCGGCGACAGCTGATCCCGGATCTCCGCTACCCGGTCGTCTCGGGATCGATCCGGATCACGGCGAAGCCCGCCCCCGCGGGGTCCCGGAGCACGGCCATCCGCCCGTACGCGGTGTCCTCGGCGCTGCGAAGCACCGTGCCTCCCAGCTCGACGGCCTGCGCCACCGTCGCATCGGTGTCCTCGACCGCGACGTAGACCCCCCAGATGGGCGGCATCGCGTCCGTCTCGAAGATCCCGGCGACGACCCGCCCGTCCACCTTCTGCATGCGGTAGAGGAAGCCGGGATCGTCGCCGACCTCCTCCGGCAGCCACCCGAACACCTCGCCGTAGAACGACTGCGAGGCGACGATGTCGCTCGTGATCAGCTCGGCCCACGCCCACGCGAAGGGCTCGTTGACGATCCGGGCGCCGATGTGGCCGCGCGCCTCCCAGATCCCGAACGGCACCCCGAGCATGTCCGCGGCGAAGGCCATGCGGCCGGCTCCGGGCACGTCGAACGGCTCCGCCAGCAGGCTGCCGCCCGCCGCGACGACCTTCGCCGCGGTCGCGTCCGCGTCGTCCGAGGCGATGTACGTGCTCCACGCGACGGGGCCGCCGCCCTCGTGACGGCCCGCCGCGGCGACCGCCTTCCCGTCCTGCAGGAACATCGTGTACCCGCCGCCGTCGGGCATCACCGTGGCGTCCCAGCCGAACAGGCTGCCGTAGAAGGCGGCGGAGGCATCGAGGTCGTCGGAGGCGACGTCGATCCAGCACGGGGTGCCGGGGACGTACGAGGTCATCTCGGGCATGGCTGCTCCTTCGTCGGGGTCGACCGAGGTCACGAGTCTACGGCCGCCCGTGGTGAAGATGCGGTTGCGCGGGGAGGCAGACGGCGGCCGACCCACCTCGAGCGCGGTGACGGAGTGGTGAGCGCCTGGTGGGGGACCAGGTCGTCGAGCGGCCGGAGCGGCCGCTGCCGCGACGGGGGCCGCGTGGGTCTGGGACAGTACGCCCGAACACGTTGATCGCCCACGTCCCGACTGGAGGTCGAACATGTGCCGCTGGCTCGCCTACTCCGGCTCGCCCATCCTTCTGGAGGAGCTGCTCTACAAGCCCGGCCACTCGCTCATCGACCAGAGCTTGCACTCGCGGCTCGGAGCCACGACCACGAACGGTGACGGATTCGGGGTCGGGTGGTACGGGGTCACCGACACGCCCGGCGTCTTCCACGGCACCGAGCCCGCCTGGAACGACCGCAACCTCCGCCACATCACGGGTCACGTCACCTCACCGCTCGTCTTCGCCCACATCCGGGCCTCCACGGGAACCGCGATCCAGGAGACGAACTGCCATCCCTTCCGGCACGGCCGCTGGCTCTGGATGCACAACGGCGCCATCCGAGACTTCCCCCTCGTCAAGCGCGACCTGGCGTTCGCGGTCGACCCGTCGCTCTACCCCGAGATCGAGGGATCGACGGACTCGGAGCTCTTCTTCTTCCTCGCCCTCACGTTCGGCCTCGAGGACGACGCGCCGCGCGCGGTCGAGCGGGCGGTCGGGCTGATCGAGGAGACCGGCAGGCGGCACGGCGTCGAGCACCCGATCCAGATGACGGTCGCGACGACGGACGGGGCACGGGTCTGGTCGTTCCGCTACTCGAGCGAGGGCGATTCGCGGTCGCTCTTCTACAGCACCTCGATCCACACGCTCCGCGCCCAGTACCCGGGCAACCCGACCCTGCACGAGCTGTCGGAGGAGACGCGGCTCGTCGTCTCCGAGCCGCTCGGGGACCTCGCGGGCGCCTGGAACGAGGTGCCCGAGTCGAGTTGGGGCATGATCCAGGACGGTGAGGACGAGATCCATCCCTTCACCCCCCAGGCTGCCGCGTGAGGCGCGCTACGAGCGCACGCCGGCGTAGACCCTGAGCACCTCCGCGACCGACCAGGCCTGGAAGGGGCAGCCGGTCGCGGCGTGCGGGGCGTCGCCGTCGGCGGTCTCGGAGACGGAGCCGAGGCCCCACTCCGCGAGGTGCGCCTCGAGCCCGTCCAGGATCCCGGGTGCGGGCACTCCGGCCCGGCGGGCGGCATCGGCGTAGGGCCCGATCAGCCACGGCCAGACGGTTCCCTCGTGATAGGCGGCGTCCCGGGCCGCGGGCGGGCCTCGATGGAGCCCCCGGTAGGACGGGTCGCCGGGATCCAGAGAGCGCAGCCCGAGCGGCGTCGGCAGGGCGCCGCGGCAGGCGTCGACCGCACGCCGGGCGAGCTCCGGCTCGTGCGCCAGAGGCCCGTGCGGGAGCGAGACGGCGAGCAACTGGTTCGGCCGCATCGACCTGTCGTCGCCCAAGGGGCCGTCGACCACGTCGAACAGGCCGTGGCCGTCCGGGCGGGCGAAGCGGCGGGTGAACGCCGCCGCCGCAGCCGCTGCGAGCGAGCCCCAGGCGTCGTTGCCGGCGAGGGAGGCCGCGACCGCGAGGGCCTCGACCCACAACGCGTTCACCTCCACCGCCTTCCCGGCGCGCGGTGTCACGGGCACCCCGTCCACGCGCGCGTCCATCCAGGTCAGCGCCAGCCCGTCCGCCCCCTGGCGCAGCAGCCCGTCCACCGGGTCGGCGCCGATGCCGTACCGCGTGCCGCGGAGGTGGCACGAGACGATCTCGCCGAGCGTCGGGGCGAGCTCTGCCGCCAGGTCGGTGTCTCCCGTCAGGGTCACGTGCCGGCCGAGCGCGTGCACGAACCAGAGCGTCGCATCGGCGGTGTTGTACTCGAGCGCCCCCGTGTCGGCGGTGTTCGCGAGCATCCCCTCCGACAGGCCCGACGCCGCGCGCCGCAGGACGGCCCGGCCGAGGTCGAACCGGCCGGTCGTCAGGAAGAGCCCCTCGTAGGCCGTCAAAAGATCGCGTGACCACTCGCCGAACCAGGGGTAGCCGGCCACCGCCGTGGGCCCCGTGGGCGTGTCGACGACGAACTGGTCGGCGGCGAGCGCGAGCTGTCCCGCCACCGCGTCGGGTGCCCCCGCCGCGAGCCTCCCGGCACGCGCCCGCGCGGCGCCGACGACTCCTCCGGCCCGCGGCAGCGATCCCTCGTACGGGGCCGCGGCCGCCGTCACCTCGAGCTCCTGCCCCGGCTCGAGGTCGGCGGCGAAGCTTCCGGCCGCCCACAGGTCCTCCGTGTCACGAAGGCCCCGGGCAGCCTCCTCCCTCCACCGCGCGCCCCGGTACCAGTCGCCGCCCGGCTCGAAGCCGGGGCCCGCGACGCGGTAGGCGCCCTCGAAGACGAAGCCCTCGGCCGCCGGCTCGACGGACGGCGCGCCGGCGGCGAAGCGCTCCCCGTGCACGTCGCGCCACGTGCAGAGCGGCGTCAGCTCGAGCCTGACCGGCCGGTCGGCGCGGACGAGGCGGTGGACGACACCGACGGCCGGCCGGCCGTGCGCCATCGCGAGCTCGCGCTCGAGGACGATGTCGCCGACCTGCCAGCGCCACCGCGGCACGCCGGCGACGAGCTCGAACGACTCGAGCAACTCGTGCCCACGGGGGTCGACGCTGCCGCCGGCCCACTCGTCCGTGGCGAGGCGGATCCGCGCGTCGCCGAGCACGAGCACCGGCTCGAGCGCGACGAGCCCCATCATCCGGGCCCCCGGCCCGCCGGACGCGACGACGAGGAGCCCGTGGTAGCGCCGCGTGCGCAGCCCTGTCACCGTTCCCAGCGCGTCCCCACCGAGGCCGTCGACGACGAGCCATTCCCGGCGGGCGG
>Ga0209048_10001673_pt1 | contig 22554 bp, 23 predicted proteins | sample FrelakmetCRP12CR_FD_187146 | JGI IMG/M metagenome (GOLD analysis project Ga0209048, IMG submission 187146) | Freshwater lake sediment microbial communities from the University of Notre Dame, USA, for methane emissions studies - CRP12 CR (SPAdes)... | ecosystem: Environmental > Aquatic >... | reverse complement strand
TTCAGCCGGGTCGTCACGTTGTCGACCAGCCAACCATCGTTGGTCTCGATCGCACCCTGCTGCGCGACCTGCGCGTACTTCTCGACCGTCAGGTTCCGAACCACGACGTTCACCGCACCGCCGGTGCGGCCGATCGTCGGACGGTCCCCCACCACCGCCTTGTCGACCGCACCCACCTCGACCTTGTGACCGGTCGGGTCATCGGCGAAGTAGACACGGTCGGCGGCGTAATCGAAGAAGAACGTTCCCGCCACGACCGCGCCGCGGCTGCTCACGCCGGACAACGCAACGTCATCGATGTAGAGCAGTTCGGCATTGGCACACGCCGGATCGGCCGCGCAGTATCCCGCCGACCCGTTCTGCTGCACCTGATGATCCGCGTACCACAGCGCGCCCGACTTCACCGGTGCAGAGATCAAATTCGAGCCGTTCAACACCGTGACGTCCTGGCCGGCCCCCACCAGCTGATCACCCGACTTGGGATGGAGGGCCTGTCCCCGGTACACGCCAGCCCCGAGGCAGAACGTCGTGCCTGCCGGAGCGGCGTTGATGGCCGCCTGCACATCCTGGCCCGGAACCAGCTGCACGCCGGTGCACGATGCGGACCCTCGGCGGCCGACGACGACGAACCCGGCCACCAACAAAGCCACCACCAGGGCCAAGACGACCAACCCCGCGATCGGGGCCGGCCACCCTCGGTCGGGCCGCGACGTGAGGGCGGCCGGGCCGGGAGGGGCGATCGTGGGGGGATCGGTCCAGCTCACACACCGCGACGGTACCGGCCCGCTAGCGTGCCGCCATGGCAGCCACCGAGAAGCCCACCGTCACCATCCCCGACACCGCCCCGCCCGACGAGCTCGTCATCGAGGATCTCGAGGTCGGCGAGGGCCCGGAAGCCACCCCCGGCGCGACCGTCACCGTGCACTACGTCGGGGTCGCATGGTCGAACGGCAGCCAGTTCGACGCCTCGTGGGACCGCCGCGACACGTTCGCCTTCGGCCTCGGCGCCGGCCAGGTGATCGGCGGCTGGGACCAGGGCGTGGCCGGGATGCGCGTCGGTGGACGGCGCCGGCTCACCATCCCGCCCCACCTCGGCTACGGCGCTCGTGGCGCGGGCGGGGTGATCGGCCCGAACGAGACGCTGGTGTTCGTGGTCGACCTGATCGACGTCGGCTGAGACGAGCGTCGGGCGCCGCCACGCAGTCCGCTCAGGCGGCAGAGGTCGCGCTCGCGGCGGCCAGCTCGCGGCGGGCCTCGGCGTAGGTCATCCACCGGCCGTCGTCGAAGTCGTAGAGCTTGCAGGCCCGCGTGTTGCGCAGGTAGTCGCGGAAGCGCAGCTTTTCGTCGATGACCACGTCGGGATAGGCCCCCTTGATGGCCTCGGCAGCGCAGTTCAGCCCGTAGCACGGGATGCGCATGTCGACGTGGTGGGGCACGTGCACGAAGATCCAGTGGAAGAACAGGTTGAGACCGAGCGGCACCCGCAGGATCGTGGTGCCCTCCATCTGACCGTGGAACTTGGTCCACTGCCGACGGGGCCACCACCGGATGTCGGGAGCGATGTGGTGGACGTGCACCACCCAACCGATCATGACGTTGAAGCCCAGGAAGGGCACGACGACGAGCTTCACGATCATCCAGGCCACGCCGAGGGCCGAGCCGTAGGCCGCCCAGCCGAGGGCCCCGGCGCCGACGACGACCAGACCCGCGGCGACGGCCAGGAACAGCTGATCGCGCCTGATGCCCTTGCGCCACTTGGCCGGCGGCTCGAAGGTGATCATCTTGTTCCACCAGATCTCGCGCAGGTAGTACGGGCCGCTGCCGAGCCACGACCACTCGAGGCGATGTCGGGCCCGCTGCAGTCGGGTCATGGCCGCCCACTGGTCGACGGTGATCGGGTGCCAGACGAAGTCCATACCCTGGCGCACCGTGTGGCCGTGATGGATGCGGTTGTGCCCGAGCACCCATGCCTCGTACACGTGGAGCGACGGGATGAAGGCGAGATGGCCCACGATCGAGTTGAGCCGCTTCGAGCTGAACAGCGCTTCGTGGGCGGCATCGTGGCCGATGACGAACAGCCCGCTCACCACCACCGCCGACACCGCCCAGAGCACGACGAGGAAGATGGGGTTGTCGGTGACGGCCAGGCCCCACAGCACGAGGCCGTAGAACACCAGGTCGCGGGCGAAGTACGCCAGGCCCTTCCAGGTGGGGTTGGCGTAGGCCTCGGCCGGGATCTCGCGGATGACGGGAAGCAGCGAGCCGGGGCCGCCCTCGTCACCTCCCGAGGTCGGCGCGGCGGAGGTGGCGGGGGTCTCGAGAACGCTCACCGGCTCAGCCTACCGACCGGTCGGTAGGCTGGCCAGTACCTGAGGTCGTGACACCCGTCATCGCCCACCGATCGACGACGACGGACCCGCCCCGAGCGGCTACGCGTCCGCCCGACCCATCAGGCGATCGAGCCGCTCGGTGGCCTCGATGCACCCTTCGACCAGTTCGTAGACGACGTCGCGGGCGGGCCGCACGCGCTCGATCTGACCCACGACCTGGCCGATCGGGTTGAAGTTCACAGCCTTGGCCTGCTCGGGGTAGCGGGCGCCGCGCTGGATGAAGCCGGAGGTGACCATGCCCTGGAGCGGCATGCCGAGCGGGTCGGGGGTGTCGTCGCGCTCCCAGGCCTCGGTCCAGTCGTTGCGCAGCATGCGACAGGGCTTGCCGGTCCAGGATCGGGAGCGCACGGTGTCGCGACTCGACGCGGCCAGGTACGCCTCGGTCTGGGCGGGGGTCTGGTCGGCCTCGTCGACAGCCAGCCACAGCGAGCCCGTCCACACCCCCTGCGCGCCGAGGGCCAGGGCGGCGGCGACCTGACGGCCGGTGCCGATGCCACCCGCGGCCAGCACCGGGGTGGGGGCCACCGCGTCGATCACCTGCGGCCACAGCACGAGGCTCCCGACCTCGCCGGTGTGGCCGCCGCCCTCGGTGCCCTGGGCGATGATGATGTCGACGCCCGCCTCCTTGTGGCGCAGCGCCTGGTTGGGCGCACCACAGAGGGCGGCCACCAATCGGCCGGCGGCGTGGATCTCCTCGATGATCTCCGGCGGCGGAGTGCCGAGGGCGTTGGCGATGAGGCGGACCTTGTCGTGGCGAAGGGCTTCCTCGAGCAGCGGTGTGGCGGTGGCCGCCGTCCACCCGAGGAGCTCGTGCATGCGGTCCTCGGCCGGGAGCTCGGGTACGCCGTGCTCGGCGAAGATCTCGTCGGCGAAGGCGCGGACGTCGTCGGGGATCATCGCCTTCAGCTGGGCCTCGAGCTTGTCGGGATCGAGCTCGCCCATGCCCTCGTACTTGCCCGGGATGACGATGTCGACGCCGTAGGGCCGGTCGCCGATGTGCTCGTCGATCCAGGCCAACTCGACCGCGACCTGTTCGGGGGTGAACCCGACCACGCCGAGCACGCCGAGACCGCCGGCCTTGCTCACGGCCACGACCACGTCGCGGCAGTGGGTGAAGGCGAAGATCGGGAATTCGATGCCGAGTTGCTCACAGAGTTCGTTGTGCATGGGCGATGGCCTAGTCGCTCACCGGCGTGACTGCAACGGGTTCTACCCGAGCCCCGAAGCTGAGTACCAACTACTCAGGCGCCGAACCGCTCGACGTGATCTTCTGGAGCGATGGCACCTACGGCGACGGAGCGCACCCCAGAGCACCCGGCGGCGGTCGCGACCGGCCCGGATCCCGAGGGGATCGTCCGCGCCGAAGGGCTCGACGAGCGCACCGTCGACCTCGAAACACGACGGGCGTTCCTCGAGGTCGGCCACGTGCAGCTGGGTCGGTTGTGGAGCGCGTCGTTCACCGAAGCGATGGCGGCCGATGCCGAGGCCGCCTCGATCGACGCCCACCCGCCCGAGCACGGGCCCCGCACGCCGGTCACCGCCGAGCGCATGAACCTCCGCCGCATCCCGGTGGCCACCGGGCCGCTGCTCTCGGCGACGCACCAGTCGCTCACCCGGCTCGCCCGCACGCTGTCGGGCCGGTTGCTCGTGCCGTCGTTCGCCGTCTACGGGTTCTTCGAGGGCGACGACGAGTGCATCCTGCACTACGACACCGACCAGTCCGACATCACGCTGCTGATCATGGCGCTCGGTCGGGTCGCGCCGCTGCGGGTGCACCCCGAGTTGCGCGGCGCCAGCGAAGACGACCTCGGTCGACTCGAGTGCGACCCCGGCTGGGACCGTCGATCCGGCGTGACCGTGCCGTACTCGGGGTCCGGGCTGACAGCCATCCTCGGCCGCGAACTCCCGCACCACCGCCCCAGAGGCGGCGTCGACGGCCTCGCCGCGGTCGCCGCGCTCCACTACCGCTCGGTGTTCCCGACATGACCCTGCAGATCGACGACACCACCGATCCGGCACTCGTCGCCGAGCTCGACGCGCTGGCCCACGCGGTGCTCGGCCTCGACGCGCAGCGCGAGTACCTGGCCACCGGTTACGTCCGGGTCGACGGGTTGTGGAGCGACGCGCTCGCCGACGCCGTCGCCGCCGAGGCCCGGGCCAAGCACCCGCTGGCGACCCTTCCTCCCGCACCGCCGGGACCGGAGACCGCCGACAGCCTCCACCGGGCGCCCGCCCGGCAGGTCACCCTGGCGGTCACGCCCCTGCTGGCGGCGTTGCACCTGTCACTCACGCGGGTCCAGGGTGTTGTCCACACGGATGGTGGTGCCGACGGTCGGCACCTACGGCTACTACGAGCACGACGACGGCTGCTACCTGCACCTCGATACCGACGCCGCCGACGTCACGTTCCTGATCAACGTGCTCGGTGAGCTCGGTCCGCTGCACCTGCACCCCGAGCTCGTCGGGCTCGAGATGGACGACCTGCACGCGCTCGAGGCCGACCCCACCTGGGACCGCCAGAGTGGGCAACGGATCAACTACCCGCGCAACGGTGTCGCCGCCATCCGCGGTCGGGTGCTGCCCCACCACCGACCCGGTTCGCCGATCGAGGGGATCAACGCCGTCGCCGCCATCCACTACCGCGCCCTGTTCTGACCGACGACGCAGACCTGCGCAACGCCCCCACCCCGAGCTCTCACCCGATACCCAACCCGACACCCAACCCGAAAGAGGTACCACCCATGGCCGACATCTCCACCGACGCGCTCGTGCTCGCCGACTCGGAGGGCAACTACTACGTCGTCCCCCGTGACGTCATCGAGCAGACCCGCGTCGCCGATGATGCGAAGGACGACATCGACGCCGCCATCGGCATCGACACCGCAGGCTTCACGGCCCACCACGTGGGCCTGGGCTTCCACTTCGTCGGGCCGCTCAGCTTCCAGCAGCAGCAGCAGACCCACTTGGCCGGCAGGCTCCCGCAGGTCGGCTGGCCGTACTACATGCCCGGCCTCGGGCAGGACAAGGGTGACCCCGCTGCCCATTGATCATCGGAGCGGGTCGGGGTCGTTCGAGGTCTTCGACCACCTCGATCCCGACCTGCTCCGCGATCCCTCGCCGACCTACGCGAGGCTGCGCGCCTCCTGCCCCGTCGCGCACAGTGAGCGCCACGGCGGGTTCTCGGCCCTGTCCCGTTACCGCGACGTCGTCGGGGCCGCGCGCGACCACGACGTGTTCTCGAGCCGCTCGATCTCGCTTCCGGACGACCCTGTCGTGTTCATCCCGATCAACCTCGACGGACCCGAGCACGCCCGGTACCGAAGCATCCTGGCCCCGTCCTTCTCACCGAGGCGGGTGGAGGGGCTGCGGGAGCCGGCACGCGCGCTGGCGGCGTCGCTCATCGACCGCTTCGTCGACGCCGGCTCGTGCGATCTCGCCATCGAACTGACCCAACTCGTGCCCTCGCTCACCCTCTTCCGCCTGATCGGCGTGCCCGCCGACGACGAGGCAGGGATGCGGGCATGGACCACCACGCTGCTGTTCGACGAGTCGGTGACGGCCGACGAAGGCGCCCGTGCCGCGACCGCGATGCAGCGGTACCTCTACGACCTCGTGGCCCGGCGCCGGTCGGCGGCGCCGGTCGAGACCGACGAGGTCGACCTCGTCGGCGCGCTGCTCGGAGCGCGGATCGACGGACGCGCACTCGACGACGACACCGTCGTGAACATCTTGATCACGCTCGTGTTCGGCGGCATCGGACCCACGACCTTTCTCATGAACGGCGCCGTCGCGCTGATCAACCGGGATCCCGAGCTGCGCCGGCGACTCCTCGACGATCCGGCGCTGCTCACGTCCGCGACCGAGGAGTTCCTGCGCCTTGTCACCCCGGTGCAGTCCATCGGTCGGGTCGTCTCCGTCCACGATCACCGCCTGGAGCACGACTTCACCGCTGGCGACCGGGTCCTCCTGCTGTGGGGCTCGGCCAACCGGGACGGCGACGAGTTCGCCGACCCGGAGTCGTTCGTCGCCGACCGGGCGCCGAACCGCCACGTCGCGTTCGGCTCGGGGGTCCACCGGTGCCTCGGTGCCCATCTGGCCCGGGTCGAGTTCCAGACGGTCATCGGGGAGGTGCTCACGCGCCTGCCGGACATCGCGATCTCCGACGAGGCCGAGATCGGACGGCGCTCAGGCCACATGAGCGGTATCCACCGGCTGCCGGTGGTGTTCACGCCGCCCCGCCTGCGCCACCTCGACCCCGTGTAGCCGCGGCCGACCCGGCCCGACCTGATCCGGACCCGGTACCGTCGGGCCATGACTGCGCTCTTCGTCCATGGCGTGCCCGAGACCACCGCGGTGTGGCAGCCCCTCGTCGACCAACTCGACCGCGACGACATCGTGCTGCTGGGCCTGCCCGGGTTCGGCTCCCCGCTGCCCGAGGGCTTCGACCCCACCATGGGCACCTACGCGGCGTGGTTCGCGGACCAGTTGGCCGACTTCGACGACGTCGATCTCGTCACCCACGATTGGGGCGCGATCCTGTCGCTACGCGTGCTCGCCGACCGCCCGGCGAACGTGCGCAGCTGGGTGAGCGACATGGGCGATCTGTCCGACGACTTCGCCTGGCACGACACCGCGAAGGTCTGGCAGACCCCCGGCGACGGCGAGGCGTTCATCGACGGCATGGTCGGTGCGTCGCTGACCGACCGGGCCGCGTTGCTCATGGCGGTGGGTGTGCCCGAGTCCGGTGCGACCACGATGGCGGAGGGCCTCGACGCCACGATGGGTACCGCGATCCTCAGGCTGTACCGCTCGGCCGTCGACGTCGGCCACGAGTGGGGACCGGGCATCGACTCGATCGGGGGTCCCGGGCTGCTGCTCGAGTCGATGCAGGACCCGTTCCGGGCCGCCGGTCGCGTGGCGCGCCTCGCCGAGCGCACCGGTGCCGCCATCGCCCCGCTGCCCGACGAGGGGCACTTCTGGATGCTGGAGTCGCCCGAGAAGGTGGCCCGCATCCTCACGGAGTTCTGGGCCAGCGTCTGAGGCCGAGGCGGCACCGCATCGACGTCCACCACCTCACCCCCGCGAGCCACGCCGACTCGCTCGACCTGCTGCCCCACCTCGCTGCACCTGCATGACTGCCTACCTCACACCCTCAGGAGCCCCATGTTCCGATTGCTCAACGTCAACGGTCGAGCCGCGCTGGAGCGCGACGGCGACTGGTACGACCTGGCCGGCTTGAGCGGCGACACGGCCCTGGCCGATCCGCTGGTGGCCGTCGCCCGGTCGATCGAGCTGCACGCACTACACGAGCAGTGCGCGTCGGCCCCGGCGACCGGCCGCGTCGAGGACACGACGGTGGGGGCACCCGTGCCGATTCCCCGCCAGGTGTTCGGCATCGGGCTCAACTACCGCGACCACGCCGGTGAGAGCGGCATGGACCTCCCCCCGGCACCGCTCACCTTCACGAAGTTCCCGAGTTGCGTCGCCGGGCCCTCCGCCGAGGTTCCCCTGTCCGGGGCCATGGTCGACTGGGAGGCTGAGATCGTCGCCGTGATCGGCACCGAGTGCAGCGACGTCTCCCCCGATGAGGCCTGGGGCGTCGTCGCCGGGCTCACGCTCGGGCAGGACATCTCCGATCGAGAGGTGCAGTTCACCGGCAGCCCCCCGCAGTTCTCGCTCGGGAAGAGCTTTCCCAGCTACGCACCGATCGGCCCCGCGCTCGTCTCGGTCGACTCCTTCGCCGACCCCGACGACATCGGCCTGTGGTGCGATGTCGCCGGCGAGCGCATGCAGGAGACGCGGTCGAGCCTGCTGATCTTCTCGATCCCCACGCTCGTGGCCTACCTGTCGTCGATCTGCACGCTCTACCCGGGCGACCTGATCTTCACCGGCACGCCCTCGGGAGTCGGCATGGCGCGCGGCCGGTTCCTCGCCCCGGGCGACGTCATCGTCACCGGCGCCGAGGTCATCGGAGAGCTGCGCAACCCCTGCGTGGCCGGCACGGGAGCGCTGCCGCTGTGAGCCTGCACCGACTGCTCGGATTCCGCACCGCCGTACCGGACCCCTCCGCCCTGGCCGCCTACTACGGCGAGCTGGGCCTCAGCGGCGACGCCGGGTCGGGCTTCACCGGCTCCGACGGCGGCGCGATGGTCGTCGTCGATGAGGGCCCGTTCCGGCGCCTCATCTCGGTCGACATCGGCTGTGAGGACGAACGCGATCTCGACGCCGTCGAGGCGCGACTCGAGGCCGGTGGTGGTCCGCCTCGCCGCGACGACGACTCGGTGTCGGTGGTCGATCCCGCGTCGCGAGTGCTCCTCACCGTGCGGGTGGCCGAGCCCGAGGCGCCACTCGCACCCACCGCCCTGGTCACGCCCAACGCGCCCGGCTCGGTCGTCCGCCGCGACGAGCGCGCCCCGGCCACGCTCGACCGCCCCCGGCCGCCCCGGCGGCTCGGGCACCTCGTGATCGGCAGCCCCGACCTCGTCGCCACGAGGAACCTGCTGGTCGACGGCCTCGGCTGCAAGGTCAGCGACGAGGTCGCGGGCATCATCGGCTTCCTGCGCTGCTCGACCGAGCACCACAACATCGGCCTCGTGCACTCCCCGGTACCGATCCTGCAGCACTACTCCTGGGAGTGCGACGACGTCGATCACCTCGGGCACACCGCGGCCGCGCTCTACCGGGCCGACCCGAACCGCCACGCCTGGGGGTTCGGCCGCCACTTCGCCGGCTCGAACTTCTACTGGTACCTGCGCGACCCCGCGGGCTCGTTCCTCGAGCTCTTCTCCGACCTCGACCGCATCGACGACGACGAGGCCTGGGCCGCCAACACCAAACCGCTCGACGTCGATCACATCGCCAACGTGTGGGGCCCGAACCTGCCCACCGAGTTCATCGAACCCGCCGACCTCCGCGAGCTCGAGGCCGCCTGGGAGGCACTCGACGCGGGGTGACGCCGCCGCCCAACCAGCGCACCGCCGAGAAGGGGTGCCCGGGGTGGGAGTCGAACCCACACGACCCCGAAGGGTCCGGGGGGTTTATGCGTCGATCGGCCAGTCCGGCTGGTTCGGCCGAGTGCCGTTCCGCCCCGCCCTGTCAGGGATCTGACTAGCGACCGATCCGGCTGAGGGTGCGCCGTTCCGCCGAGTTTCGCTGCGTTCGTTAGCAATCCGTGAGCAGAACCGGGGGGCCGACTCGGAGCCAGGATCTGCGAACGACAGCCATGTCATCAACAGCATGTAGCGGCCCCCTGTGCTCCGTTCCGGGGGTGCTCGTCGGACCGCCACTGGAGGCTTCGCTACGCAGGCCTGACGGCCTGCGGGATCAGCGGTTCACGAACTCGACCGACTCATCGATCATCGCATCCGGCCAGTCGTCATGCCGGCCGGGCCAGAAGGTCAACTGTTTGCTGCGGGCACGCATCGAGTCGTACAGACCCTGCACATCCTCCACAGGGAACTGGTCGTCGGCGGTCTTGTTCAGCATCAGCACGTCGACGTGGCCGAGCTCCGCTGCTGCGTGCTCCAGCAGAGGCCTCAGCGGCGCATCGTCGATCCAGTCACCCCCGGGGATGCCGCCGACCACGAAGACCGCTCTCACCACGGTAGGCAGCGCGGCGACCGTCGGGAGTCCGAAGATGGCACCCATCGAGAACCCGACGTACGCAACGGGAGGTCCTATCGATGACAAGGCGCCTACGGTCGTCCCCCAGTCCTGCACCATCTGATCGATCGCCGCAGAGTGCCACTCGCGAGGGAGCTCCGCTGTCGCCCCTGATGGCCGTCGTTCGCCGTGATCGACCGCATCGATGCAGACGACGGCAAGGCCGGTCTGCTCCGCGTAGCGGCGGGCGAGCCCCACAAACCGGAGACCATCCTTGCTGTGACCGCCGCCGTGACCGAGCAGCAGGAGGCCGGTTGCAGCCGGCGGCTCGTACAAACGAGTCGGGATCTCGCCGATCACGACCCGCTCCTCTCTCATCGGGCGATGGTACCCAGCCCAGGCCAGGGATCATCGCTCCCACCCGACAGCGGGTAGTGCCGGCAGTCCGGCGGCCACCCGGCCCTACCGCCGCATAGATCCTGGCTGATCGGCTGGGGTGAGGTATCTGGTAGCCGAAGACGTGGATGTTGGGCAGGATCGTGCGGATGCTCGAGGTTCCATCGTCCCCACCGACTTTGACTGGATCTGGCTTGTTGCTTCGCCGCGTCCGCCTCGAGGACTGCTCGAGCGGCAGCGCCTTGGACACGTCCCCGACATCATCAGGATGTTCGGCGGAACGCCCAGCGGACGAGGCACACAATCGATGTCGTGGTCCGAGGCCACACCGTGGTACGAGGAGGTCCGGACTGATCCGAACCCGCTGCATTGGGTGATCGAGTACGACGGTCGGTTCGTTGGCACGGCTCGACTGCACATGTTGAACCAGGACGACCAGAGCGCTCGGTACGCGGTCGGGCTCCTTGATCCAACAGTCCTCGGGCGAGGCGTTGGCACTGCGGTCACGGAACTGGTGCTCCGCTACAGCTTCCGGGAGCTCCGACTTCATCGAGTCGAACTCCGGGTCCTCGACTTCAACACGCGGGCGATGGCGTCCTACACCAAGTCAGGGTTCGTCGAGGAGGGTCGCCTGCGGCAGGCCGCCTTTGTGGACGGGACCTGGCATGACGATGTGATGATGAGCATCCGCGACTTCGAGTGGAGGAACTCTCGGGAGGGGAACGCCGCCGCGGATGACAGCTGGATGCCGGGCTCTCCCACTGCGAAGGGCGCGACATTGCCGCCTGCACGACGTTCGAGCGCGAGAAGGACGACCACGAGCTGTGCCGATGGTTCGTCGATCTCATCAGCGCAGAGGCTGGAGCACGTCGATCCGATCGCTGCGGAGGTAGAGCTCCAGGACCGGGCGGGTGGAGTCCAGACCTGCCTGCTCGGACAGGTGCTCCGCGGCTGGAGCTATCTGGTCGTAGATCTCCGGCGGCTGACCGCGCAGGCGCAGGCGCAGGTATCTGCCGCCAGGGACCACGGTCTGGGGCAGCTTCGCCTCGCCCCCGATGACATCGTCGCGGTGCACGACGCACGCCCGGTACCGGCCGTTGAGGATCGTGCCCAGGAAGCGGCGGCGCCGCAGGACCCCGACCGTCGTCGGCAGTTCCCTCCATGCCTGTTGGATCGAGACGGGTTCATCGGACACCTCGATGTAGCGCACGGGTGTGTCGTCCCGATGGACGACCTCTGTCGCAGCCCGATTCATGCGATGACGGTACTGCCGCCCTGAGACATCTAAGGTCGCCCGTAGGGTCCACCGGTGGTCGGAGGGCCTTTCCGTAGGGTGCGCTGTGCCCGGTCTGTCTGGCTCGACTCGGAACTGTGACCGGAGCGGACCAGTGGTTCGACTCCTTCCAGCTGATCGTCGGTCAGGCGGGCTCCGCAGCGCTCGTGAACACCTGTTGGGAACTCGATGGCCAGCGCCGTGGGCTGCTGGACCTCTGTTTCGTGATGTCCGTTTCTCACACCCTTGCGGTTCGAGCGTGGTCGACGACGACAGGCCGCTGGCGCGTCCCCGACCAGGAGGTAGCAGATGAGCGGTGAGGTCCGTCTCGGCATCGACGTCGCGTGTACCGCGGCGCATCAGGCGTCGCTCGCAGATGAGCGCGGCGTGTTCTTGTGGCAGGGCTGGAGGTTCCGCACCACGACCGCCGACTTGGAGCGGTTGTGGGCCAAGGTCCCTGACGGCGCCCGGGTCGTGGTGGTCATGGAACCGACCCGCAACGCGTGGGCGCCGCTCGCCGCGTGGCTCGAAGCCCGCGGCGCGGTGGTGTCGGTCGTGCCCCCCGAGCAGTCCGCTGATCTGCGCGACTACTACAACAAGCACACCAAGACCGACCGGCTCGACTCGAAGATGCTGGCCCGCATGCCGATGCTGCACCCCGACGGGATGCGCCGAGTCGACAGCCTCGGACCGGTGGATCCGTTCAAGCGGGCTGTGCGGCACCGGTCCAGTCTCCAGAAGCGACGGGTGGCATGCGCGATGCGTCTCGACTCGCTGTTGGAGTTGTTGGGCCCCGGCTGGCTGGAGGTGTTCGGCACGGTGTCCTACGGCAAGACCGCGGTCGCGGTCCTCGAGCGCTACGCCAACCCGGTCGCCCTCAAGAAGCTGGGCCGGGCCCGGCTCACCCGGCTCGTGATCCGAGCCAGCCGAGGCGCGTGGCGCGAAGCCAAAGCCGACGAGATACTCGCCGCCGCGGACGAGACCCTGACCCTGTGGGCCGCCGGCGGCCTCGACTTCGACGAGCTCGCCGAAGACATCGCCATCGAGGTCCGCCAGATCAAGGCACTCGACGCCGAGATCGCTGCGCTCGACGACCGCATCGAAGCGCTCTACGAGACCGCCGACCCCGCCAGGATCGTCGCCTCCGCCCCCGGGATCGGGACCGTGCTCGCGGCAGGCATCCTGGCCCGCACCGGCGACTTGAACCGCTTCGAGAACCTCGCCGGGATCCGGTCGTTCACCGGGCTCGTCCCCAAGATCGACCAGTCCGGCACCAGCGATCACCACAACGGCCCGACCAAGGCCGGAGACCCCGGCCTGCGCCAAGCCCTGTTCCTCGCCGCCGACCTGGCCCGCAAGGTCGACCCGACCCTCGCCGCTCGCTATCACCGCCTCTACGTCGACGCCGCCAAGCACCACAACTCCGCGATCTGCACCATCGCTGCCGTGCTCGTCACCCGCATCGCCGCGTGCTGGCGCAACGGGCAGCTCTACGAGCTGCGCGACACCGACGGCCGACCGATCACCGAAGCCGAAGGCCGCAAGATCTGCGCCGAGCGCTTCAAGGTCGACGCGGCAACCCGTGCCGCCCGCCGCAACGGCGCCCAACCCAAGCGGACGGGCCGACGCGAGAAGGAGTCAACCGAAGCCGCTCCGGCAGCCGGCCCGTCCACCACCGAACCTAGCGAGAAAGCCGCCTGAGACCATTGACACCTGTTAGGAAGTCAGTGCCGGATACTGCCGCTTCAGGGGTCCTGGCAGTGACCGCAGCCGGGTTGCCGCTACGCGGAGAGGAATCGTTCGACGTCGGCGACCTCCGAATCGACGGCCCGGCGGGCCCGCTCGCTGACCTGGTCGAGCCAGTCGATGGACCGGACGCGTCTTCCGGCGACCCGCCAGGTCGCTACCGCTCGGCCGTCGACGAGGACGATCGGACGGAACAGGCCATTGGTGGTGATGATCCCGGAATGGGGACCGACGATGTCGTCGCGCCCGTCCCAGCCCAGCAGCGACGGGTCGAACGGTCCGAGCAGCCGTGGCGGGGGCATCGCTGGCACCGGCCCGGTGTCCCCGCCGGGCAGCCGCTCCAAGGCTGCGGCGGCGCGACTGAGGGGCAGCCCGGCCCAGCGGGCCAGGTCACGGGGTCCGGCCGGGCGGTGCGCGGCCAAGTAGCGCTCGCCGAGCCGCCGCAGTGCAAGGCCCTCGTCGAGCGGATCCGGTCGAGGGCCGACCCATGACGCCGGGGACACGAAGGCCTGTTCGCCGTCGACGGTCGGCCCGCGCACCAGCAGCCCCTGGCGTGACGCGGCAGCGAGGAGGTGCACGAACGCCTGCCCCGCGGTGGGGACTCCGGCCCGGCTGAGCCGCTCCCGCAGCCCGGCGCGTGTCTGTAGCCCCTCGGCGACGGCGTCGGCCAGCACCCGGACCCCTCGTGCGGCCGCAGCGTCGTCGACGCCTTCCTGGGCCAGGCGCCGCTCGTTCGCGGTCTCCTGGCGGGCCGCCAAGAGATCGTGAAGCCACCAGAAGTCCCCGGACGCGACGAGGTGCAGCGTGCCCCGCTGCAGCCAGGACACGACGAGCCGGCCGTCGTCGAACGCGGCGTCGACGTCACTGGCGACCAGACCGGTGCTCCGCGCCCGCACGGTGAGCCGGGCGCCGCGCAGGTCCTGGGCCTGGACGGCGAGCAGGTGCGAAACCACATCGCCCACGTCGTGGGCCCGAGGTCCGCTCAGCCACTGGCTGCGCAAGCGCCGGGCGTGCTGCTCGCGAGGTCCCATCCACACCATTCTTGGTGCAGTTGGGCCGCCCCCGGGCCGCTGAGCACCCTGACCGGCCTCACCGACTCCATCCAGGTGGCCGCCGGTACGCAAACGACGTCGCAGCGACACCGGGATCGTCATGCTCTGTCACGAGCGTCAGTTCCGGCTCACGAGGCGCCGCTCGCCCAGCGCGAAGTGCCGCGTAGAGGCAGGATCGATGCAACGGTCGTCTGCGACCTTCAGAGGGCTCGCCAACCAAGTCGGTGCGCCTCCGCCTCGGCGATCTCGCCGAGGTAGCGAGCCGAGCTCACATCGAGATCGACCGCGGCGAGCCGGAGGGCCTTCCACGTCTCATCGTCGACCTGGACGCGGAGGAAGCGCTGACGCGGTGACGGTTCGCCCTCCCCCGGACCCCGACGCCGCCGCGACGACGGCCGGCCGGACACCCTGCCAGCGGCGAGTTGGTCCATCTCGAAGCGCACCAGCTCCCCCATCCGCCAGATCAGGTACGTGCCCTGCGCCACGACATCGCGCTGCAGCAGCGCCCACGCCTCGTCATCCACATCGACCCTGACCGGACGACCATCCCGGGGGCCGCTCCGACGCTGGCCAAGCCGCTCGAACCGTCGCCGCTCGAACTCCAACCGACGCTCCGCGGCCCGCGTCTCCTTCTCCGCCTCGGTACGCGCCCGCTGGATGCGGGAGATCTCCGTGAGCAGCTCGCGCTTGCGGTCGAGGAGCCGCTGCAGATGGGCGACCTTCTGCTCCTCTGCGTCGGCCCGGTTCCTGAGATCGACCAGATCCTGCGCCGTGTCGACCAGGTCCAGGTCGAGCCGCTCCAGCCGACGACGTTCCCACTCACGCTCCTGGGCCTTCCGTTCGGGCGTCGGCTCCCACGGCCGATCCCAGCTCACAGGGCGCCCCGATTGACCGGTAGCCGGCGCTTCCACCGGCTGCTTCCGCCTGTGCCGCTTGCGGCACTGGCCGGTCTGTGCCATTCCCTGGAGGAGCTCCGAAGCAACGGGCCGTCGTCCGGAACGACGGCCCGCACAGTTCAGCCGGCGCCTCACGGGCGGTCGCTGTCGGGGCCGGCCAGCAGCGCGTCGATCGCAGCGCGGGGCACGACGATGCGACGGCCGAGGCGAACCGACGGCAGCTGCCCGGTCCTCACACACTCGTAGGCCGTCGTGCGGGACACGCCGAGAAGCCTCCCCGCTTCCTCCACGGTGTAGACGAGTCGCTCCAGCTGGTCTTCCATGAGGGCCCTCCAGGGGTCGACGATTTGCGACCTCCTAAGCGCGCATCCGCCACTTCTCATCCCGATGCGGAGGGTGGTCAGGGCTGACCAACCCTGCGGTCATGGGCCGGTCAGGCCTGACCAACCGGTGTTTCCCACCGGACGCCAGGGGCGGAGAATCGCCGTGTTTCTCCGGCCGTTCGGTGGCACACTGGACAGGCTGAGGGCACAGAGCCCGAGGTAGTGAACCCAGTTGATGGTCGGACGACCAGCAGCTGGGTTTGCGACTCTTTCAGCTCACGTCGACGACGCGCACGGAGTCGCCGAGTCGCCGCTGCCAGTCCCCGCCGGCCCCGACCAGCCAGGCGTACCCATCGGCGAGCCACAGCAGTGGCTCCCCCGCACCACTCAGGTGCTCATAGGTCAGCGGCGGCGTTGGGCGACGCGCCGCCCAGATGACGGGGTGGTCATCGGCATCCTGGCTGTGCCGGGACTCGAGCGTCAGTCGCACCGGCTCACCGGTCGACTGCAGGTCGACGACGATCGCCGCCAGGCAGGCCGCTCGCGCCTCAGCCGACCGCTGGCCGGGTGCCGATCGACAGACGAACACGCTGGCACCGACGTCGATCGCGAGCAGACCCGCCACGAGGGCGCGTTGTAGCCGGTCGCTCTCGCTGTGGAAGTGGAGTCGACGCTGACCAGGGAGGAGCAGGCCTCGCGCAGCCGACCTCGCCCGACTCGCATCCGACCGGCCGATGACGACGCAGCTCATGAGGTAGCGACCGGGCCGTTCGCTCTCATCCACATAGGCCAGCAGCTCGGTCATGCCGGGGAGCCGAAGATGTCGGCCGCCACCGTGTCGGCGGCCTCGGCATCGAGGCTGGGCGCGACGTGGCTATAGGTGTCGATCGTGACCGCGATCGTGGCGTGGCCCAGTCGGTCCGAGACCACCTTGGGGTGCACACCGGCCCGGAGCGCGAGCGTCGCCCACGTGTGGCGCAGGTTGTGCGGACCCCGCGGGGCGGCAGGTCGGTCGCCTTCACGTACCGCTGGAACTGCCGGGAGAACCGGTCCGGGTGCTCGGGTCGCCCGGTGCCGTCACAGAGCACGAGGTCGTAGCTCGGGTCCCAGGCCTCGCCTGCGGTCGCCCGCTCCTGGTCCTGCACGACCCGATGGGCACGGAGCACCTCGACGGTCGTGGGGTCGAGCGAGATCGTCCGGCGGCTCCGGTTGGTCTTGGTCGGGCCAAGCACCAGCTTGTCGTTCACCGTCGTCACGGTCTGGGTGACCGCGGCCCGTCGGGTCGACAGGTCGACGTCGCGCCACCGCAGGCCGAACACCTCGCCCCGGCGCATCCCGGTGGTGGCGAGCAGCACGTAGGCGGCGAAGAGCCGGTCACCCGAGACGTGTTCCAGGAAGGCGGCCAACTCGTCCGCGGTCCACGTGGCCCGTTCGACGTGGGGCACCGCGGGCGGCCGGGCCAGGTGCGCGACGTTGCGCATCACCAGCCGCAGTCGCTCGGCGTCGGCCAGCGCCCGGTGCAACACGATGTGGGTGTTGCGAACCGTCTTGGCCGCCAGCGGACGGCCCGCGGGACCGCCCTCGTTCACCAGACGGGCGTAGAAGCGCTCGACCTCCACGGCGGTCAGCGCCTGGAGCTTGCGGGCACCCAGGCCCCAGCAGATCCGCTGCACCGCCACCCCGTAGCTGGCCCAGGTCGTCTCCCGGAGCTGCGGGCGGACCGTCGTGAGCCACTCGGTCAGGTACTCCTCGAGGGTGACCGACGAGGGCGCCACGACCGTGCCGGACCGGATCTCGTTGAGCACCTCGGTGAGGGCGTCCTCGGCCGCCGACCTGGTGCGGAACCCGCCCTTGGTGCGCTACTTGCGCTTGCCCGTGGCGGGGTCCCGGCCGACGTCGACGACGTAGCCCCAGGTGCTCCCTCGCTTGTGGACGTGCCCGCGCAGGGCCGCACCGTAGCCCCAAGTGCGTTAGCAATCCGTGAGCATCGGCCGATTCCGGACGGGGGATCACTCCCCGGATCGGCCCGTTTCGCCTGTGATTGCAGGGTGCCCGGGGAGAGATTCGAACTCTCACGCTCCGAAGAGCCGAGGGTTTTAAGCCCCCTGCGCCTGCCGATTACGCCACCCGGGCCGTCGGCGCCACGGTACCGGCCCCGGCGGGATCAGGCGGCCTGCGGCCGGGGAGACGGCAGCGGCACGGGCCGGGGCCGCGGAGACGGATGTTGGTCGCTCTCGACCGCGGCCCACAGCGCGGTGCGGCAGTGGTCGGCCGCCGCCCCCGCGAGCCGGTTGGCCACGACCACGCCCTCGATCATGTCGGCCAGCACCGCGGGCCACGGCCGGCCGCGGTAGCGCACCGAGACGGTGGCGCCGCCGTCGGCGCGGCGACGCAACGACCGCTCGACCTCGGGCAGCCGGGGCGGGCTGCGGAACCCAGGCACGGCCAGACCCCGACGGCGCGCCTCGCACCCGATCGTGCGGGCAGCGCTGGAGAAGGTGACCGAACTCGCTTCCATACGTCCCCCATTCTGGTCGGGGGGTATGACACCGAGCCGACGCGCCGGTGGAGCCCGCGACGGGCTCAGACGAGGTCGACCGCGTCGTCGAGGTGGCCGAGCTTGCCCTGGTTGAGGATCATCCGGACCGAACCGATCCGCCCATGCGCCGTCTCGACGGTGAGCACCAGCACGACCCGCCCCTCTTCGCGGATGACGAACGCCGGCGCGCCGTTGATCGTGGGGAAGTCGAGCTCGACGCGATCAGGAGGGAGCCGCTTGGCCAGGTTCACGAGCAGGCGCGCGACGCGATCGGGCCCCACGACCGGTCGGCGGGCGGCGTGACGATCGGGGCCACCGTCGCTGACCAGCACGACGCCCGGATCGAGCAGGCGCATGGTCGCGTGGACGTCACCCGTCGCTATGGCGGCGACCAGGCCCTCGACCACGGCCGCGCTGACCTCGACGCTGGGAGCGCCTGAGCGCTCCTCCCGCAGCCGGCGCCGGGCCCGGCTGGCGATCTGGCGGCACGCCTCCTCCGAACGGCCCACCGTGACCGCGATGGTGCGATACGACTCGCCGAACACGTCGGCCAGCAGGAACACCGCCCGCTCCACCGGCCCGAGGCGGTCGAGCAGCACGAGGAAGCCCAGCGTGAGCGACTCGGCCAGCTCGGCGGTGTCCTCGGGACCGGGCCCGAGCGCGACCGGCTCCGGCAACCACGGGCCGACGTACGCCTCGCGCCGCCGCTCGATCGTGCGGAGGCGGTCGAGCGAGAGCCGGGTGACCACGGTGGTCAGCCACGCGGCCGGGCGCTCGATCGTGGCCGCATCAGGGCGGTGCCACCTCAGCCACGCCTCCTGAACCACGTCCTCGGCGTCGGCGAGCGAGCCCAGCATGCGGTAGGCCAGACCCAGCAGCCTCGGACGTTCCGCGCTGAACACGGTGTCGTGGTTCGACCCGGAATGACCGGGCTCCGAGGTGGCGACGGGCTCGCTCACGACGTCAGTGTGGCCGCTCGGCGCCGGCCGGCGTCGGCCAGATGGTCGAGCACCGCCGCGGCCGCGGCCTCACCGCTGGCCAGGGCGGCATCGGCGAGCATCCCCACCGGCCCGACCCAGTCACCGGCCACGAACAAGCCCGGCGCCCCGGCCACGACCGCCAACGGACGGCCCACCAGGCCACCTCGCTCGGGCACGGGCACCGCGCCGGTGACCACCATACGGTGCAGGAACCGTTCGACGACCACGTCGTCGGGCTCGATGCCGGCGTCGGCCGCCAACCCTGCCAGGAGCGGTTTGTCGGCGGCGCTCGTCCTGGCGCCGTAACGCAGGAGTTGCACGACGGCGCCCCCGGGGGGCGCCAGGTCGGCCGGCGGGGCGTGGGTGGAGAGGTACACCGGGTCGTCGACACCGAGCACGAAGCGAACGGGGGGTGGGCGGCGCAGACCGAGGTCGAGGCACGCCGCCGACGCGGCCGGGCCCAGCTCACCCCAACCCGGATCGACCGGCAGGAGACGCCGGGCCGCGGCGGGGGTTCCCACCGCCACGACGACGGCCCCGGCCGACCAGACCCGCGGGCGGGCCACAATCCGCCAGCCGTCGCGGCCGGCGGTGATCGTCGACACTCCGTGACCGGTGTGCACCTCGACGCCCCTGGTCTGGGCGATGACGAGCAGCGAGTCGACCAGGCGCTGCCAACCTCCGTCGAGGTAGGTGACGCCCTGGCCCACGGCGAGCTGCACCTGGGCGACGGCGGCGTCGGCGCTCAGTCGGTCGAGGTCGTCGCCGTAGGTCGAGAGCCGGATGAAGGTCCTCATCAACGCGTCGGCGTCCGGGCGCAGCCCGCGCCCTCGCAGCCAGATCGCCACCGACTCCCCCGCCAACTCGGCGGCGTCGATGTGGGCGACACCCCCGAGGAGCCGGGCGAACTGAGCCCGACTCCGCACCGAGAGCAGACGCGACGCGAGCAGCGTGCGGACCGTGACCGGAGCGGGCGCCAGCCGGCCGCCGAGGCGCAGCATCGTGGCCGACACCGGGGGTGAGCCACCGGCGACCGGCACCCCCAGCCGGGTCAGCACCCGCCGGGCGTGGCCGCCGTTGTAGAGGGCGTGCGGGCCCTGGTTGAACGAGAAGCCCTCTCGCGACGTCGTCCCGGCCCGGCCCCCGGGAGGATGTGCGTCGACCAGCACGACCCGTCGGTCGGCACCGGCCGCGTCGATGGCGGCCACCAGGCCGGCCAGACCCGCGCCGACCACCACCACGTCGACCAGCTGCTCGACACCGCTCGCCCCTGGCTGTTCCATCGCGACACCTCTCGACTCGTTGGTTCACCTCTCTCGACGCCGCGGGTGACGCGTTCGTGACCGCGACGGGGCACCCCGTGGCCGTCACCGCCCCGTCGTAGGGTGAGCACGTGGATCCTGACGGCGGCCAGGCCGAGCGGCTCAACCCGACCCAACAGCAGGTACTGAACCTCCTCGGCGCCGCGCCCTCCGAACGCCCCCAGTTCGACGCGGGCCTCGGACCCGCGCTGCGGGCCGATCTCGAGGCCGGCCTGACCCCGCTCCTGGGCGACGATCCCGACGCGTCCTTGTGGCTCACCAAGCACGACCTCAGCTCGGTGCACGGGTGCGAGGCCCGCTACCTCGCCGACCGAGCGGCCGGCTTCGCCTGGTCGGTGCCACTGGCCCGGGGCAGCATCGTGCACAAGGCCGTCGAGCTCAGCGTGCACTGGCGAGGCGAGCCCGTCCCCCTCGACCTCGTCGACGAGGCGGTCGCCCGCCTCAGCCAGGACTCGAGCGGTATCGGCGAGTGGCTGAGCCGGAGCAGCGAGGTCGACCTCGCCGAGCTGCGGTCGGCTGCGGGCGCGGCCGTCACCGCGTTCCTCGAGTGCTTCCCCCCGCTGAGGGCGCCCTGGCACCCCGTCACCGAGAGCCCGGTGCGCGTCGATCTCCTCGACAACCGGGTGACCCTGCGGGGCCGCATCGACCTGTCGCTCGGGCGGGCCACGGGCACGACGGCGGGCAAGGTGCTCATCGACCTCAAGACCGGTGGCCCCAACCACACCCACATCGACGACCTCCGGTTCTACGCGCTGTTGGAGACGATCCGCCTCGGCACCCCACCCCGCCTGCTGGCCAGCTTCTACCTCGAGACCGGTCGGGCCCAGCCCGAGTTGGTCACCGAGGCGCTGCTCGACGCGGCCGCGCACCGCACGGTCGACGGCGCCGTCCGCCTCGTCGAGCTCGCGGCGGGCGCGTCCCCGGTCAAGCGACCGGGCGCACCCTGTCGATGGTGCCCGGTGCTCGACGACTGCGCCGAAGGACGGGCCCACCTCTTCGCCGACGACGACGCCGACCTGTTCGACGATGACTGACCGGATCAACCCACGCGCCGAGTTGATGGTGGGCCTGGCCGCGATGGCGATCGCGGCCCTCATCGTCGCCCCGCAGGTCGTGGCCCACGACGGCGACCCTTCGGTGTTCCTCCGCGTCGGCCGCTACGCCGCCGCTCGTTCGTTCGTCGAGGCCGACCTCCCCGACCCCGTGCTCACCGGTGACTACGGCCACGACGGCCAGCAGTTCTATGTGATCGCCCGAACCTTCCCCCACCTCACCGACGCCCAGGGCCACGTCGACAACCTCCGCTACCGCGCCCGACGCATCGTCTTCCCGGCCATCGTCTCGCCGTTCCCCGCCGGGGCCGCCACCGTGTGGGCCATGGTGGCGGTCAACCTGCTCGCCGTGGGCGCCGCGGCCATCGCCATCGCCCGCCTCGGGCGCCGGGTGGGTGCACCGGTGTGGGTCGGGCTCGTGGCGGGGCTCACGCCGGCCCTGCTCGAGAGCGTGGCCGGAGGGCTCGGCGACGCCCTCGCGTTCGCGCTGGCGCTGTGGGGGGTGGTGCTGTGGCGACGGCGCACCGCCTGGGCCGTGGTGCTGTTCACCGTGGCCGCCCTCACCCGCGAGACCACCCTCGTCGTGCCCCTGGCGTGCCTGATCGCGGGCCACGGCCGCCGACGGTGGGCGATGCTGGCGCCGTTCGGCGTCTACCTCGCGTGGATGGCGTTCGTGGCCGCGTGGCTGCCCCCTCGACCCGACGGCAGCGGTTCGATCCTGGTCGACGCGACCGCTCAGCTCACGTGGCCCTTCAAGGGCTGGGCCGACGTCGGCCTCACCCAACCCGGGCCTGTCGCCGCGGTGATGCTGCTCGGCGCCTCGGTGCTCGCCGCGTGGCAACTGCGGCGCCGTCTCCCCGAGCTCTCGGTGTGGCTGCTCGCCGACGTCGTCCTGCTGATCACCGCCGGCGTCGGGGTGACCGAGCGCCCGCTCAACATCGCCCGCGTCGCGCCGCTCGCCCTGCCCGCCGTCGCGTTGGCCT
>Ga0209048_10001672_pt1 | contig 22556 bp, 16 predicted proteins | sample FrelakmetCRP12CR_FD_187146 | JGI IMG/M metagenome (GOLD analysis project Ga0209048, IMG submission 187146) | Freshwater lake sediment microbial communities from the University of Notre Dame, USA, for methane emissions studies - CRP12 CR (SPAdes)... | ecosystem: Environmental > Aquatic >... | reverse complement strand
CTTGAGTTTATCAATAGCAGGATCTGAGATATCTGCAACAGTAACCTGCAGATGATCCGTCCAGATTCTGGATATGTTATCATCTAAAGTACCTAACTGTTTTGTTTGTTCCTGGCTTTGCTTGACCTTGTCTTCATCATTTAACTTGACTGTCTCAGCAATGACCTGATCTTCAGGATTAGCGATTTTACTTGGGCTCACAGAAGCAGCAGGTTGTACACTGCCCTGGAGTTTAGTGACACTTTCCTGTAACTTCTTCTTTGCTTCTAATCTTTTTTGCTTTAGATCAGATTCGGTTTCTTTTTCTTGGTCTTCCTTCTCTTGATTATTTCTATCTTCTTCCTGTTCGTTGTATTCCTTTTCATCTTTCTCTAAAGAAGATAGTTTCCTTTTATTCGAAACATCTTTTATTGCAAAGATACTTGCGAATAATCCACCAAGAATATTGCCGCTAGAAAAGTTATTATTGGCAATATCAAGAATTGGTGTTCCCTTTTCTTTCAATTTGCCAATTTTTTCTTGTCGTTCTTTTTGCTGTTCTTTTAATTTGTCGGATTCTTTTTGTTTCGCTTTTTGTTTCGCTTTTTTTAATTCATCTTTATCTAGCTGAGTCAAACCCTTTACTGCTTCGGCATACTCATTCTGGGTTTTTTGTAACTCAGCAGCTGCAGCATCATCAGCTTTCTTTTTCTTTTCTGCTTTATTTGCAGCAGCATCATCAGCTTTCTTTTTCTTTTCTGCTTCTCGTTCTGCTTTATTTGCTGCAGCATCATCAGTTTTCTTTTTCTTTTCTGCTTCTCGTTCTGCTTTATTTTCTGCTCTTTCTATATCTCTTTCTGCATCTCTCTCCGCTCGTACTGCTCGAGCCTTTTCCCTACGTCTATCCTCGGTGTCTTTTCTGCGGGACTCTTTCTGAATATTCTCCGAGAGCATATCCACAAATGCTGAAAGCTGAGAAGACATTTCTCCGAGTTGCTTAGTTGCTTTTTCTGAATTAGATGCAAACTTATCCAGAATTTCCGGTAGCTTTTTGTTTGTGTCTTTATTGCTTGGCATTTTTTCTTCTCTCGTTTTCTTCTTCGATATGTTTGTTCAACAGAGAAATATAGATCTCTCTTTCCCATGGGTACATATTTTCAAGTTCACTCAGAGAATACTTGTAGAACTGCATCATAGTAAAATTACTCAAATAGTAATTCATCAACGTTTCATTATTAAGAATTAGACGAAAAAATCAGTAAGACCTTCCAGAACAATCACATCCTTGAACCCACACTTCCTGCAGGTAAAATCAATACTCTTCCGAAGCTTGGGAGCATTCACATAGAATTCCAGAATAGATTGGAATGATGTTAGGTTCAACTCGGATAGGAATGTAACCAACTCATCTTTGGTGAAGTCATCATAGATCTTTTCCTGATCTGCTACGGTCAGAGTATCATTGGCAATTGCTTCGATGAGAATCTTGGGGTCTCGCTCCGAGTTGTACTGTTCGAGTAACCTGGCAGACTTGATTGAAGGATAACCCAATTTGATAATGATCGTATCCTGTAATTGAATTTCCTGACTCTTGGCTTTTGAGAAGTCTACCTGAATATCTTCCAGATTAAGTTCGATCTTATTAACAGTGCCACAGGCTTCGTCTGCTACCTGATTATTACATCTGAATGCCAAAGAGGAGATTTCTCCCACAGACTTGGAACGAAGACGAAGTAGAATATATTCAAGATCAAAGTATGTCAACTTATCTGTGTTGATGTCTACGGTGCAACAGGATTCAATCAGATCTTTGACACATCTGGATAGTTCTTCGGGTTCCTTTGTTTCCTGGAGCATCAGAAGAATCTTCTGCTCCTTTACTGTGTAGGGACGAAAGATAAAAGACTTCTGAGTAGAAGGAAGCTTCACTTCAAATGTGGGATGTTGCAGTTTAGGTAGTGCCATTTATATCTCCATTATTAGATCATTATTTTATTGTTTGCCAATTGTAATTGTTCGTACGAGAAAGTAACTGCGAATTCAATCAGTCTATCGGTTTCTGCCCAGGATATATCTACTTCATCAAGACTTATAGGAATAGCATTGAGAACCTTTACTGAGTATGCAATGCTATCTTTTGTGGTTCCTTGGTTTGTACCAGGATCTAGAGGTGCACCTTTAAGACCAGCTGTCACATTGAATGTTTTTGTCTTATTGAATTCATCATACACATTGATTGTGATGTCCTGTGCAACATCATTATAGTATGCAACAGTGTTGCTTGAGAAATTGGATATTCGATTGAACCAATTCTCGAAGAAATACCTGTCATTAGAATCCGATCTTGCTAAGAATGTTAATCTAAGATCAGTATAGGTTTTGGATGTGGGAACTTTGAGTACAGGCATGCCACCATATAACTTGAAGTCTGTGGTGTTGATGGTGAGTCCAGGAATCTGTGCGGCAATGCAACGTACAGTCAGAGTATCATTGCCGCTGATTATCACCTCAAATTTAGAGGGTTTGAGAACACCATGTGTATTAACACTCTGGATTATGTCGGTTACATTGAATGCCATAAGAGTATTTATTATCCATATATCTCTTTTTCTGTCATGACAATGAACTCAATCTTGTTGTATTCGGCGAACTTCTTTGCTGCAGTCCACTTGGCCTGATTGACTGCATAGGTCTGGCATTCCTTGAGATATGCAGGAGTGAGTCTGGACTTGGGTTTCGGAGGCATTGTCTGAGACAATGGTTTGACTTCAACAATATACTTCTTTATGACTCCTTGTTTGGATATCATCTTAACATAGAAGTCCACAAAGTATCTGTGGGGCTTACCATCAACCGGAGAGATATAAGGAATGACTATCTCTTCCGATCCATACTCCAAGAAGCTAGGATCCTCATCGAATCTCTTAAGCATCGTGAGTTCCCATCGAGATCTCCAGATGATATTGTTGACATTGCCTCGATACTTCTGAGGGTTTTTTGGGAAAAATTTGCCTGAATATGCCATCTAAGATATTTATTCTCAATGTATAAATAATATCTGATATGCCAATCATCCCAGACGCTCCTCCAGATCTAAATCCTTCGGACCAGCAGATTGCTGCATTTCAGGACCAAGTTGCAGCAACCAATGGGTTAGTCAATCAATTATTGCGCAAAATAGTCTATCCTGAAAATCTGATCAAAGCTAATTCAAGATATGGCAATCAGTTTATGGCTCTTTACATCAATGTTACTCCTGGGGGAACTACTTTCTCCGGAGCTAATAACCCTCCTCAAGTCAAAGATGTGAATGGGTCTACAGTAAGTAATCTAACAGGAACTCTTCATGGGGGATCTGTAATCAATAAATTTACTGGTAAAGTCGGAGTTTTAGATACAGTTACATTGAAGACTGCTTCACAGGGTGGTATCATACGAGCAACTGGACAAGGGTCTCAGACTGCATATGCCATATATCTTCCTGTACCTCTGAACCTCTCGACTTCTTTTGGAATGTCATATGTGGATTTTGAACCAGGAACTGATGCTGCTAAATTAGTTGAATCCCAATTAGTAGGACTAGTCGGTGCTGCAGGTGATGTTGTATCAAGAATACCATTCATTGGACCACTATTGGGCGGAGTTACCAAAGTGGTGACTGCTAATGCAGATAATCTTCGGAATGTGCTTGAAGCCAATAAGGCTCTGGCAATCAATCCTCATAAACAAATGTTATTCAAAGGTGTTGCACTCAGAGAATTTGATCTCAAATATAATCTGGTAGCCAGAAATAAATCCGAAGCAGCTGTGTTAGACTATATCATTCGCCTTCTTAGATACTATATGCACCCTGATCTGGACGGAGCCTTTCTATACAAATACCCTGATGAGTTTGACATCGAATTCTACACTCTGGATAAAAATGGCAATGGTGTAAGAAATAATTATCTTCCATTCTTTTCTACGTGTGTCCTCAAGAATATGACTATCAACTATGGTGGTGGTAAGGAATTTGTGACTCACTCAGACGGCGCTCCTGTTGAATATGAACTCACATTGAAATTCGGAGAAACTCAGATCCTCAATAAGAGTGTTATCAATGCCTTTGATGTTAATGTTAATGGTGGAGTGTTGGATATTCAGACTCCTCCAGGACCTGTTAGTCAGGCTGCATTACTTGTTGAAAATGCAGTTAAGAAAGTCTTCGGTGTCGATTAAATGACATACTTCAATCCATTCAACTATGTTGTGTATCCTAACTTCCAGGATCCTGCTCAGTCACTGATCCTGAAGAACATCACAACCCGAGTCGTACGCAAGCTGAGTCTTATTGATGACCAGACTCTTTACTATGACTATACAATGTCAGATCATCAGAGTCTGGAGAGTGTCTCACAATCTCTCTATGGTAGTCCGGACTATTACTGGATCTTTCAGGTGATCAATAACAGGTATGACAGATTCTATGACTTCGTGTTATCACAGGATCAATTCAATAGCTACATCATTGATAAGTATGGATCGATTGCTGCAGCCTCGACTCAGTACAAATACTATCTGAAGTTGGCCTCACCCTCTACATTGACAATAGAAGTCAATGCGGAAACATATAACAATTCTGCCAATGCTTCACTCAGAGTTACTCCAGCAACTGATATGTTTTCCTGGGAGTCAGAACAAAACGAACTCAAGAGAACATTCAAAGTACTTCAGAACAAATACCTGCAGCAATTCGTTAAACTGTTCGCTGCTTTGGCAAACGAATAATGATACTACCTGGCAACTATAAAATCAATACCGTATCAATCATTTCCACCGAAGGTCGGAAACAAATCGATCTGACGGCAATATATACGCAGCTGAATATATTCGAATCTATTATGACGAATTGTATCACCGGATATCTCACCGTCACGGACACATACAATCTGATTAGTGGTAAGAATTATGCGTTGCCTATCATGGGTAATGAGATCATCTATATTGAGGCAGAACTTCCTGCCTATTATATTATGAATGAAAAGGATGAATGGGTGATGGGTGCTCCAAATGTCATCACCTATTACGGTCGAGTCTTTGATATTAAGAACCTCACACTTATCAATGAAGGTGCTCAGAACTACGAGATCCATTTCTGTTCCGAGGAGATGATACTTTCGGAAAATTTGAAGATCAGTCAGTCATATAAAGACAAACCATTTTCTGATATCCTCACATCAATATTTAATGACAACTTCAAAAATACTATTTCTTCATATGAGTTTGAGAGAACATTAAACAATCATACTGTGGTGATGCCCAATTGGAATCCTCTTAAAGCGATTAATTGGCTTGCTTCCAGATCAGTCTCAGCAGCACACAAGACTACTCCATTCTTCTTCTATCAGTCATTGTATAATGACGGAAGCATTGTTGATCGCCAGAATAACTTTGGAAACCACACCAACACTTCCTCAAGCAAGTACTGGTTTCTTTCGCTGGATGAGATGATTGCAATGTGGGATGGTGATGTGAGAAAGACTATCTTCTATGCTCCTGCAAATAATAATTCGACCTACAAGTCTACTGATCCTGAATCCTATATGAGATTCTCCAATGCATTGAATTATGAAGTGACTCATTCATTCGATACTTTGGCGAATACTTCTTCTGGTATGTATGCATCCAGAATGGTTACTCATGACATCACAACCAAGAGTTACAAGGAAACCAATTATACATACGAGGCAGAGTTTCAAAAGTATAAGTATCATGTAGATAATGCAGGATTCTTTACAGGTGTGAAGAACAGTCAAGGAAAGACATTTTCTTCCCCTGATTATTGTGATACTCATACTATGATGACTTCTTCTGGAACATACGAGACTCCGAATTATTTGGACACCATATCATATTCCAGAATCAACAGATTGCAATCCTTGAATACGTATCGATTGAATCTTCTGGTTCCCGGAGATGGTCTGACCGAGCCTGGAGATCTTATTGAATTCAAGATGCGTTCTCTTGAGGTTGGGGATAATGGGAAAACATATGATGAATTCTATAACGGTAAATACTTGGTGAACTCAATCAGACATATGTTTACAAGAAAAGAATATAAAATGACTCTGGATTGTTCCAAAGAATCTTTGAATAAAGAAGTTCGAGGATATACTGCAAGTGCTTAAATCTACCAATCAGTTCATGGGATTTGATGGCTTTGTATGGTTCCAGGGTGTGGTGGAATCCAGAGCAGATCCATTATTTCTAGGAAGATTGAAAGTAAGAATCCTGGGTATTCATACAGAGGACAAGGGATTGATCCCCACTGCAGATCTGCCCTGGGCATATCCTGTTATGCCTATTACTTCGGCCAGCATGAATGGTATTGGTCAGACTCCTGTGGGTGCAGTAGAAGGCACCTGGGTAGTAGGCTTCTTTAGAGATGGTGAGAATTGTCAGGATCCAATGATTCTGGGTACGATTGGTGGATACCCTCAGAAGACTGCTAATAAGCAGGAAGGCTTCAATGATCCCTATGGAACCTATCCTCTGTCCGACTATCTCAAGGAACCAGATACAAATCGATTAGCTCGTAATCAAAAGTTATCAGAGACCATTGTTCAGAAAAAGAAAGATGCTCAGATCTCAGGAGACATTCCGATTGCATTGGCAGCGTATAGAAATTCTGGTGATAATACTTCCTGGACCGAACCTGATCCTGCCTATGCAGCAGTGTATCCTTTTAATCAGGTTATGCAGACTCAGTCTGGGCATATCAAGGAATACGACGATACCAAGGGGCATACAAGAATCGCCGAGTATCATCAACTGGGAACATTCTATGAAGTCTATGAAGAGGATGGTAAGGCAAACAAACTAACCAAGATCAATGGTAATAATTACACCATTGTAGTTGATGATGATAACCTGTATGTGCAGGGATCGATCAACATCACCACCGATGCCAGATGTAATATCTATGCTGCGAATGATCTGAACATCGAAGCCCAATCTAACTGTAATATTCGTACCTGGAAAGACACAACAATTGACACCAGTGGCAGTATCACGATCAGCGCAATTGGTGACATTACTATTCAAGCAGGAGGCAACCTGAATATTAATGCCTCTAATATTACTGCTACTGCTGCTCAGAATATGTTTCTCCACTCAGTTAGCGGAACAGCAGTATCATCTATTGCAGGACTATCGATGATCTCTCAGACCTACGTTGCAGTATCATCTAACACAGGAACAGTTGTGAGTTCCTCAGGTCCGGTAACAGTAACTTCTAATAACATTACCACAGTATCTGGACCGACTCTGTTACTAACATCGACCTTGTATACTTCGGTGGCTTCTGATGCTTTGATTAAGGTTGGGAGTAAGGGATTGGTAGATATCACATCTAGTACAGGATTGGTAAATATCACGTCTCCTATTCAAATCAACATGCTGTCTCCCAAAGTATTCCGACCTGTAAAACTTACTTTCGATATAACTCCAGTAGTATAATCCTATGCCCATACCACTATTACCTCCAATATCAACGGTGTTCGCTCCTATTCTGGCATCTCCAGTTTTCTCGGGGCAACCTTCCTATCAGAAGAAGCTTGAGCTTATACTATTACAGGCAGCAGAAGCCAAGGCGATTCTTGCTCCTATTTTGAAGAGAGGAGTATCCTGGAATAGTATATCCACAGCAGCCTTCGCAGAACTTCGAGCACTAGAGGCCCAGGGAGTAATTCCATCGGATATAGCTGCGACTATTCAAACCTCGCTATCCACAGCAAATAATATTCAGGTTTCGACAACTCAGTTAACTCAGGCCTATGCTAATATTGCCAGTGGTAAAGGCAATCTGACTCAGACTCTAAATCAGATCAATACTATCGCTTCGGATCTCACTCAGAGTACCACATCACTTAATACTACATTAACCGCTCTTAATCTCCAACAAACAGTTGTTGAAGGTGCTACAGGAATATCAAATAGCAAGGCAGAGGTGATACAGATATTCCAGGATTCCCAGGCACAGGCAGCAGAGAATCTTGCCAATCTTACCAGTTCAATCACCTTTGTATCTTCTGATCTATTGTCGGCCAAGACCCAGAATCTCATCACAGGTAACACGGCTCAGACGGCAGCTGCCCAACAGGTATTGTCTCAGGTAACAACAAACATCAAACAGGTAACTGCCATTGCCAATAATATGACGCAGACCATAACCAATGTTCAGGCGATTGCAGATAATCTAAAATCATTCAAGAAATTCAAATTAGGTGATAGTAAGAGAAAACCCAGAAAGGTATTGTATCCTATACCATCATTCCTGAATCCGAATAATAATGCTTATGTTAAGATGTATAAGGATCTGAATAACATCATCACCTCAGTAAATACTGCTATGGAAGCTATTAGTGCCCTGGGAGATGCTGCGGCTGCCCTGGATATATTCTAACTAAATATAAGGTAATGGCCAACTTCACATACAAAGACTTTGATATATCATTCCAGAGAAATGCCAGCACTGGGGATATATACACAGTCACAGATAATGATGCTGTAAAGAGATCTGTTAAACTATTGGTCACAACTGCTTTGGGAGAGAAACTGTTTCATCCTGAAATAGGATCATCTGTGTATTCTTCTTTATTCGAGAATCTAGATGCCTCTACAGTTCTTACAATTCAGCGATCAATTAAAGACGTAATAAATAATTTTGAGCCAAGAGCAACACTACTCAAGGTAGATGTTACCGCAGGATCAGATGACAATTCAGTGAATATTCAAATCTTTTTCTATGTGAATAGAGTTCCTATACCAGTATCAGTTACAGTTAACCTGGAGAGAATAAGGTAAAAAATGGCCGATACAACAACAAAACAAATCTCTGAGTTGGATTTCGAAACGATTCGAAATAATATTGCCACCTTTATTGCCAACAACTCCGACTTCACCGACTATAACTTCGAAGGTTCTGCTCTATCATTTCTGATGGATGTGTTGGCATTCAACACTCATTACAATGCCGTGTATCTCAATATGGCTGTCAATGAGAACTTTATTGATACGGCGCAGATTCGGTCATCTGTGGTTTCTCTTGCGAAGAATATGGGATACACTCCCAGATCGAATAAGTCCGCAATTGCCACCATCTCATTTACCATACCCACTACTGACATTGTTGGAACTAAGATTAGTATAGATAATACCACACTATTCACTTCCACCAATAACGGATCAACCTTTGTATTCTCTCCCACAACAACTGTATATGCAACTGCTGCTGCAGGAAGTAGCGGTAATGTGTATACATTCTCAGAAGTAGACATCAGAGAAGGTTCATATGCAACCCTGAATTATACTTCTGCTGGCCTTGTCAATGAAAAGTTCATCATCAACAACTTTAATATTGATCTAGATTCGATTCAAGTCAAGGTTCAAAATTCTGCAAATGATGTCAGAAGCACAACCTATTCTCTGATATCAGATATCACCACACTCACTCCCACTACAGCGATCTTCTATCTATTCGAAGCGGTCAATAGAACCTATGATATCCAATTTGGTGATGGTGTTCTGGGCACTAAATTAGTTGCTGGTAATATTGTCAATATCACCTACCAGACATCGGCTGCTGAAGCTGGAAATGGTTGTTCTAGCTTTACTCTGGCTTCTGTAATCAATGGAGTGTATACAAATTCTTCTTTAACATACACAAATGTCATTCCTGCATTTGGTGGACAAATCGAAGAATCCATCGATTCAGTTCGTATCAATAGCCTTCAGAACTTCAGGACTCAGGGACGAGCAGTTACTGCTGATGATTATAAGTTCTTCCTAGGTCGAGATTATCCCTTTGCCTCTACCATTTCTGTATGGGGTGGACAGGATGCGATTCCTCCTCAGTATGGCAAAGTCTTTATGTCATTCAAACCTGTTACAGGATACACCCTTTCTACAGCACAGAAAGAATATATTCTAAGTACAGTTATCGATAAGTATAATATTGTATCCATCCTTCCTGAGATCGTAGATCCTGAATACATCTTCCTACAGATCATAAGCACGGCAACATTCAATTCTAAGTCTACGATGTATAAGTCGGGCGACATTCAGACTTTGATTACCTCTGCGATCAATAATTATAATGACACAACTCTGACTCAGTTCGGAACCAACTTCACATACTCTCAGTTCACGTCACTTATTGATAATGCCGATCCTTCTATCATTGGTAACCTCACTCAGGTAACAATGAGAAAGAATATTCCGGTGGTGCTCAATACCTCTTTACAATATACCATTGACTTTCAGAATACTATTCATCCAGGATCAGTTCAGAATAAGTATTCATTCCAGGCAGCGAATGATACCGAACTGAATACGGGCACGGCCAATCTATATCTCGATGATGATTCAATGGGTAACATCAGAATCTATTGCTTCGTCGGTACCGATGTCAAGACAGCGAACTATGTCAACCTGACTGCCGGGACTGTGAACTATACTACTGGTATCATTACTCTGAATAACTTCACACCCTCTAAGGTTAACTCGGACAATACCTTTGATATTGTGGTCAAACCCCAAGAGTTCTCGATTGGTAATATTACTTCCAAGAGAAATACCATTCTGACTATCAGTCCTGCTGATGTACTGGTTTCTGTGACGGCCAACTAATATGGATTTCAATCGTAGTCTATTCATCGAATCTCAGATCCCTCAGTACATCCGGGATACCTATCCGCTGTTTGTGTCTTTCATCAAGCAGTACTATTCCTATCTGGATCGATCCATTGGTCAACTCATTGCAGTAAAGGTTAAGAATTCTGGAAAGAATTATTCTGCTGCTCCTACTGTTCAGTTACAGATCGTGGACAACGTGGTGGGTTCAGTAACCTATGGTCAGTACATCAGTGACACCAAGGGTGCCGTGGTTACTGCTGTGGTGAAGCAGGGACAGCTTACCAAGATTGTGGTCAGTGCGTATGGTTCTGGTTATACCGATGCCGATGCCGTCCGAGCAGTCATCACCGATACCACGGGATCTGGCGCTGTTGCTGCTCCGGTGGTCGTAAACAATCTTGGTAATATCAATCAGGCGACCAAGGCTTCGGTTTCTGTCAGAGACATCGACAATGAATATGCTCTGCTCACCACCTATCTGACCAATGAGTATATTCCTAACTTCCCTGTCAATCTACATTCCAATGATGTTACTGTGGAAGTCAATAAGTTTGTCAAGTTCATCAAACAATTCTATGGGTCTAAGGGAACCGAAGATTCACTCAGGTTCCTGTACAGAATTCTTTTCAATACGGATCTGAACTTCTACTATCCTTCTACGGATATGCTTCGGGTGTCCGATGGTAAGTGGACTCAGAACAATTATCTTTCTCTAACAGGTGCCTCGGGAATAGATCCCAATGGTTATGTGGGTCATCGAGTGATTGGTAATACTTCTAATGCTGTGGCTCTGGTGGATTCTGTGGGAGCAACCGGAGCCGTCTATCTCTATGATCTCTCGGGGATTAATGGAACCTTCTCCTCCACTCCAGAAGATATCTACAACTATCCTATCACTGGTAAGGCCGAGAAGATTGGTACCACCTATAATACCGGAGCCACAGGTATCTTCTATGTTGCCAATGGATCATATCTGGGCACCGATGGTCAACCCTCGTCCAATAAGAAGATCCAGGATTCATATTACTATCAGCAGTTCTCCTATGAACTTCGAGCCGAACAATCAATTACTCAGTTCAAGAATCTGATCGAAGAACTTATTCATCCGGCTGGTCTCAAGTATTTTATCTTCCTTACTCTGAATGAACAGATTGCATACAATATGGCATCGGACTCCGAGACCAATGTAAATCCTCGACCTGATATTAGTATTGTGAGTTCGTCCTCTCCGACCTGTGCTGCACTCGGACCCACCTATCAGAATATTGATTTCTTCAAGAGCTATACCGAACCCATATTCTTTGAGGACTTTTCTGGCACTACCACAACTCAGGGTTCCACCGGAGCCACCGGAGTTCTTAATATTGGTGCATCAGGACACTTCACCAATGATTCGGACCTTGTGGGATTCACTGCCATCATTGGTGCCACTGGTGCTACTGGTGTTCTTACTCGCACAGTCACTGGTTATAATTCTGTCACTCAGAGTATCACCTTTGATACTCCTATTCAATTTGGATCCACAGGATCGGTCTGTAGCTATAGACTTCTGGAAAATCCTCGGTTCACCTTTATCAATAATACTATTGGTACCATGAAGGGTGCGACTGCCTTTGGTAATCTCCTCAACTATGGATTCACCAACTATGTGGTCTCTACTCTGTCCGCTGCGGTAGATGCATCTACTGGTGTGATTCCTGTGGTTACTCAGAACGACGATTACTATAACACCAATGATGTTATTCTGGTTGACTCCGAGAAGATGTTGATCAATGGAGCCACAGGTTCTTTGGCAGGGGCGACTTCCTTTCTCAATGTTACTCGTGGTTACTATTCAACTACTGCCGCTGCTCATACTATAGGAGCCACTGCGTTCAGTACATCACGCCACGCATTCCGAGACTACAAGTTATATGTTACTTCGGGCACAGGCTCAGGACAGTCTTCGACCATCGTAGGTTTTGATGGTGCCTCAGGAATCATCACCTATTCTCCTGCGTTCTCGACTGCTCCGACTACCAATTCAACATACTATATCTCCAAGGATCTATATAATAATTCTGGTTACTTCACAACCTATGTGGATTCTATCACTCTGCTTTCTGGTGGTTCTGGTTATTCATCAGGAGCGACTGGTCCCTTGGTTACAATCGATGCTCCTTTGGTAGGAACTCAGGCCACGGCCTACGCCACGGTGGTTGGTGGAGTTATTACTGCTCTGACTTTGGGTGCAACAGGTTCTGGTTATATCACGACTCCCAAAGTAACAATCACTAATCCTGTTGCGATAACAGTTCCTGCCTTTGCCTATGTAGATCTAAAGAGTAATACCAGTGCTCCAGCCGCAGACTATCTCACATACTCTTCGACTGGTGGAGTGATTCTTTCTGTTCCTGGTGCCACCGGACTCTTCAATACTGCTCGGGCCAATGCTACTATTGCCAATGGATCTATTACCGGAATAGTAGTAATTGATGTGGGAGCCGGATATGTAGAAACTCCCAGAGTAACTTTGAATGGTGGTGGAGCGACTATTACTTATTCTGGAACTACTGTTACGGATACTGGTGGCAAGGCCTATGCAGTAGTGTCTGGTGGTACTGTGGCCAGTATTGGTCTGACTGCCAATGGATATGAGTATACTTCGATTCCCTCAGTAGTTATTGATCCTCCGGGAATTCGTAAAGGTTGCAGAGTTGTGCAGCCATCCTCGGGTGCTCAGGGAAGTGTTGATAAATGGGATCAGGATAATAACCTACTCTACATTTTCAAAGATCCAGTGTCTCCTGACTTCACTGCCTCGACTCTATCCTGTAATGGACTAAATATACCTGTGGCTTCGGTATCTGGGAACTACAGTACACGAGGGAAGAGAATTAAATCCATCCAAGAATCCGAAATAAATATCATAAAGGCCTAAGGAAGAAATGCCAAACATTCTAACAGAATCACTCAGACTCAAGAACGTCAATAACTTTGTCAGCAACGTGACAAATCAGAGTGTCTATTTCTCATTTTCTGATCCCTTTGCTTGGCCCAATGGCGATAACTCTCCCGATACTCCTTTGGACTGTATTAATCTTCAGAACGATATCTTCGGTGATATGGTCTATATGAAGAGAGTACAACCTACCAATGTGGTTAATGTGGTTCCTTATTATAGTTGGGTTACTGGCACAAAGTATCAACAGTACAGTGCAGCAGTAGATATCAAGACTCTCACCACTGCTCAGACATATACTCGGGCCACGGCCACAGCAACTGTGTCTGGTGGAGTTATTTCATATACAATTACAAATCCTGGTTCTAATTACTCTACTGCTCCTACAGTAACTATTACTGGGGCACCAAACACAGCCATCGCCGTTGCTACTATCTCTGCGGGTTCCGTGACTGCAATTACATTCACCTCAGGCAATACTGGGTACACTGTGGTTCCGACAATTACATTTTCCAATCCTCTGACTCTATCAGGTACCACTCCTTCCACATTTGATATTCAACCATTCTATGTTGTCAACACTTCCAACAAAGTATATAAGTGTCTTGGTAACAATAGTAATATCAGCACAGGAAGTACTGTTGAACCTACTTCGACATCTACTGCGGCAGGTGCTTCAGTAACAACTTCTGATAATTACATCTGGAAGTATATGTATACCATTCCGGCTTTTGATGCGGAACAATTTCAAACAACTAGCTGGCTGTCTGTAAGAACCATTGCATCAAATGATGGTTCGGATCAATGGACGATTCAACAAAATGCTCTGGCTGGTTCTGCTCCCTATCACGGTGCCGATGCTATCAAAGAATTGAATGCCACCAATCTTATGGTCAAGGTTCGAGTCAATGGTAATGAAGGTGGTCAGATTGTAGACACCAATGAGTATCGGCAGATCGGTATTGTTTCCAATCCTATCTTCACCGGATCATATTATAATGCAGGTGCGACAGGAGCAGGTGGTGCCACCGGACCCAATACTCTGAGATTGAATGCTCTGCACGCAGCGACTTCTCCTATGATTTCCACCACACCATATTATCCTACTGCTGGTAAGAGTATGGTAATTCTATCTGGTACTGGTGCAGGTCAGGTTAATGTAATCAGTAACTATGTCAATCCTGCCGTGTCCTTTGTTTCTAACTGGACAACCATTCCTGATACAACTTCTAAGTATGGTATTCTTGCCAACTCGGCTGTACTGAATCAGTGTGTGGTGCTTACTCTGGCTACCACAGGAACCTTTGCTCTGGATTCTACCGTAACAGGTACATCAAGTCTTGCCACAGGATCTGTTGTGAAGTATGATGCTGTCAATAAACAAATCTATCTCACTTCAGTAACAGGAACATTCACCACCTCGGATCAGGTCAATTCAGTTGTGGTTACTGCGGTGACTCCTGCGGCGACAGTTGCCAACTTGGGGGATATTCTTTATGTGGAGAATAGAAAGCCAATCACAAGATACCCAGATCAAATAGAAGATATAAAAGTTGTCATCACCTACTAATAAATACTTCAGAGGCCAACTATTAAATGTCTGTAATTTCCACTCTTAATTCAGCACCCTACTTTGATGACTACTCTCCCGAGACAAAAGACTTCCTGCGAGTGTTGTTCAAGCCTGGGTATGCGGTCCAGGCAAGAGAACTGAACCAACTCCAGGCCATTCTACAGACTCAGGTCCAGAGATTCGGTAGCCATATCTTTAATGATGGGTCTCTTATTCTGGGCGGACAATCTACTCTGGATGTTACGACTGCTCGGTATCTTGTATTGTCAGGCAACACTCAGACAATCACCGCATTCGTTGGTGCCACAATTACTGGTGGAACCAGTGGAGCAGTTGGTCTTGTTGTTGCCGTAGATTCCACAGATCCCAACACTCTTATCTATAGGCCTCAGAATGGCCTCTCATTCTCAGCCTTAGAATCTGTTGCTGTGACTGGTGGTCTTACCACTCTAACTAATGTCACTGTGGCTGCTGCATCCTTCTCTGGTTCGTCCTCAACAGTATCAATCGACAATGGTATCTTCTTCACTCAGGGTAGCTTTGTAATCTGTCCTGCTCAGACCGTGTATCTGAATAAGACTGATAATGTTCCAACCAAGAAAGTTGGTCTGGTAGCCAACATCACCACGGTGAATTCCACAGTAGATTCTACTCTACTTGATAACGCCAATGGTTCCTATAACTATGCTGCTCCGGGTGCAGATCGACTTCTGATCAATCTGGTACTTACTGCACTGGATATTAATTCAGTAACCAGTGCAAGTTCTTTTATTGAAATTCTCCGAGTTGATACTGGGGTTCTTCAGCAACAAATCACTGGTCCTTCATACTCTGAAATTTTGAAGGTGCTTGCGAGACGAACCTATGATACAAATGGCGACTTCATTGTCAATCCCTTTGTTGCCAATCTTGAAGTCGATCCTGCTGTGGGTGCGACTGGTCCTTCGATGCTGCTCAAGATTGCTCCGGGCAAAGCATTCGTAAAGGGTTTTGAGATATCCACAATCGCCAAGCAATCTCTTCCGATTAATAAGGCAAGAACCACTGCCACGGATACAAATCATTATACAGCAATCACCTATGGAAATTATGCAATCGTAACCCTTTCCAAGGGTCAGCCTACCATCAGTTCTTTCCAGAGTCTGTATCTTTATGATAGCGGCAATGTAACCATCGGTACTGCCAGAGCAAGAAACATCGAATACTCTGGAACCGCTGGCAGTTACAATCTATATCTGTTTGATGTAACTATCACCACTGCCAATAAGACCTTCACATCTGTTACTGCGATTGGTGATAATATTGTCAAGGCATCTTCGGTTCAGTTATTCCTGATTACCACTCCGGCTGCTCTATCATTCCCCGGAACAACTTCATTGGTATATGATACTGGATATGATGTTGTAGATAATCTATCGAGTGGCACGATGAACGTTTCTTATCGGAAACAGTTCTCTGTGGTTCTTACTGCTGGATCAGGAACTTTCCAGACTCCATTTGCTCGTGAACGTTTCCAAGGTACCGCAGGAACCACGCTAGATTCCGCAACCAAATCAGTATATTATGTTGTGACTGGTGACTCTGGTACTGCATACGCTCCTATCACGACATACACTCTGGCTCTGGATAATCCTTCTATCTCTAGTCAGCAGACCGCAACCATTTCCGCAATCACCGGATATGCTAGTACTGGTACTCTGACTGTTACTGCATACATCAATAATAGTAATGCCGTACCCAATACCAAGACTTTGGCTCCGATATCAACTCAGGGTAAGTTTGGTGCGAATTCGACTGCCAGCACAAACGTCACTCTGGCTGCTGATGCCTCGACTACAAATAACTTCTATAGCAATCTCACCATCACCTCAGGTACTGGTTCAGGCAGTACTGTATATACTGTTAGTTCATATGTGGGTTCGACTAAAGTTGCAACACTTACTGTGCCTGTCACAGTAACCACGACCTCTACATACAATGTATGTCCTACATTTACCACAGGTGGTTCTGGTACAGGTTATGTCTACTCGGCCACAGGAATGGGAACTATTTCTCTGGGTGTGTCAGATGTAACTCGAATCGTAAAGATCATCACCACTGCCTCAGGCAATCCTACCTCGACGGATTGGTTCAATACTGCCAATGATGTTACTGGTAAATACACATTCGATACTGGCCAGCGAGATAATTACTATGACTTATCTTCTGTCACATTAGGCACAGGTCAGGCTGTGGCCACTCCTGTGGTAATCTTCTTTGAATACTTCTCTCACGGTATCAATGATGGGTTCTTCTGTGCGAATTCATATAGCAATAAGAATCTGCCTCAGTATTATAATGATTCTCACGGAATAAGAATCAATTTATTCAATGCTATCGATTGTCGTCCAACAAAGCTGACCTCTACTACATTCGTCAGTGCTCAGACAATTGCTGCTCCTAACTCCAACTTCATCTCTACCATATCATATTACCTTCCGAGAATCGATAAGATTGTTGTAACCTCTGATGGTAAGTTCCTTGATATCACAGGCACACCTAGCAAGTCGCCCAAGGCTCCTGCTGATATTGATAATTCTCTTGACCTGTATACGATGTACATTCCTGCGTATACATATGGAACTGATTCAGTAGGTCTTACTGCGATCAGCAACAAGAGATATACAATGAATGATATCTCAAAGCTGGAAGATAGAATCGTCAACCTTGAATATTATGCTGCTCTGAGTGCCCTGGAACAATCCACCTCGACCTTTAATGTGGTTGATGCCAATGGTAATACTCGATTCAATAATTCTATTCTGGTTGATTCATTCACCGGAACAAATATTTCTGATGTATTCAATCCTGACAATACTTGCTCTATTGATATTGCTGATCAGGAACTTCGTCCAGCATTCCTCCAGAGATCATATGGTCTATCATTGGTATCTACTGATGGAGCCACAGGATACACTCAAAGAGGCGATCTGGTTACTGCTGCGTTTGATGATTCGAATACCGTAGTATCTCAGCCTCAGGCCACAACTCCAATCAATCTCAATCCCTTCTCGGTGTTTGATTGGGTTGGTAGTCTTACTATCACACCGAACAATGATACTTGGTATGACATTCAGGTTGGTCCTATCAACCTCACAAGTCCCAATGGCATCTATGATAACTTCCATCCGGGTGCAGTCAATCCTTATGGGTCGTTATACAATCAGTGGAATAATCTCTGGTATGGTGTACACACAACAACATCATATGAGAACACCACAGAGTATGATTCAGTATCAACAACGACCAGAGGAGCCGATGCCACGGGTTCTGTCTATGGTCTACAACCCATAACTCCGGGTAGCACGGCGGATAAATTATTCGGTCCCCTGGCAATATTTTCCGGCCACAGTGAGGCCATAGCCACCACGTCTGTTGCTGTTAGAAAAGGCCCCTTCCTCACTTCTGATCCAAATGATATTGTTGGTTACTGGAATCTATATACAGAACCAACTTATGTTACCAATATTACAACAGTTCCTCGCTCAGTAACCAATGCAGTAACTTCATCGACTAATGTTCCGGTGCCTCCTCCGATTGGTCTGAATCAATATCAGATTGGTAATATGGTTACCAATATTGCGATGACTCAGTTCATTCGTTCACGGACTCTGACATTCTCGGCTGTGGGTCTTAAACCATTTACCAGAGTATATCCATTCTTCGATGGTAAGACTGCGACTGCTGGTGTCACTCCGACTGGCGGAACCTTGGGTGGAGCACTAACAACTAATGCTGCTGGATCTGTATCTGGAACCTTTGCGATCACTCTGGGTGCATATTACACTGGTTCTAATATTTTCCTTCTTACTGATAATATTAATGGTACCAGAACTGCTGAGTCTACTGGTTGTCAGACAACCTATAAGGTTCAGGGTCTTGCCGATCCTTCCTTGAATCTGGCCACTCCTCTGGCCCTGGTTGATGCTACTTCTTCTCAGTCCTTGTCTCAGAATCAACCCCAGACAAAGATCTATCCTCTGGCTCAGACATTCTATATTGATGGTAAGAATTATCCTGAAGGCATATTCCTTTCCAAGGCTGATCTGTTCTTTGCAACCAAGGATCCGACTCTGCCTCTTACAGTACAGATTCGAGATACTTCTAATGGATATCCTTCACCCACAAATATTCTAAGTACAGTAACCATCTCTGCGGCTTCGGTTAATACATCAACAACCGGAACTGTGGCAACAACTGTAACCTTTCCGAATGTTGTATATCTGAAGCCGGGCGAATACTGTATCGTTCTGATAGCAAATTCTAATCTGTATGCACCCTGGGCTGCTGTGGTTGGTCAGAAACAAATCGGTACCTCGACCCTGATCTCTCAGAGACCCTATGTTGGTAATATCTTCAGAACCCAGAATGCTTCTTCCTGGACGGCTGATGTTACTACGGATCTTGCATTCAATCTATACTACTGCAAGTTCAATCCCGCTGCGCCTTTCGTAACAACCTGGAGTGACTATGATAGCTCTGGTGGTGTTCCCACTGCGGCTGATAATATCATCACAATCAATACAGTAGCAGGTTCTACTGGGGCCACGTTATACTTCACTGATATTATGGCTCCGAGTCTGGTGTATGGTGCCATTGTTGGTTCGACTGGAGCGACTGGTGCGGTTCCTTCTTCTACCACAATCACCGGAGGATCAGTCACCGCTGGGTCGATCACACTATCAAACACACTGAACTACTCGATTCCCTCAGGAACTCCGATCACCTTTTATCGGAAACCTCAGGGAGTGATTCGTCCTAATGTGATTATGGTTCCTGATGAATCATACAATCCGTTCTCCTCCACATCAATCGTTCAGGCAATCAAAGGATCTACTGGTCCTGGTGTTATTGATGGATCATATACCACACTACCAACCAATAAGAACTTTGCCTATCCTTCGAGTGCTTATCAGGTAGTGACTGCTGGAGAATCATTCCGTAAACAGGTAACCTGTGCTACGACTTCTCAGTATGTTTCTCCGGTGCTCAATGCAACTCGTCAGTCAGTTATTGCCGTCCAGAACGTAGTCAATAATGTATCTGGATTTACTACAACTCTTACTGCTGATGTGGGTTCGACTGGTATCACGATTGTTGGTGCTCTGGCTGCAACAGGTGCTGGTGTTGTTCAGCAACTTGGTGCGACTAGCTTTGGTTCTTCGACTCCTACCTCTGGTGTTATTATCAATGGTGCGGAACAGATCAATATCACTGGTGCGCTGGGTGCGACTGGTATCACAGTAGTTCGTGGCTACAATAGCACAACTCCTGCGGCCACTGGTGCTCTGGCACTACTGAATCGGTTTTCAACAATCATTCCTGTTGCCAATGCTCTTACAATCAATAACAATGATATTCTAAACTTCACCGGAGCTACTGGTCCTGGTGCTGAATTTATGCAGGTTGTCTCTGGTGGTAATGTCGCTAATGCAACTAACCTGACTGTTATTCGTGGATACAATGGATCGACAATTGGTTCCACAGGGGCATCTGGTATTGTGAATGATATTACTCTGGATGAGACTCGACCGACTGGTGGTGGTGCCTATGCCAAGTACATCACCCGTCCAGTGGTGCTTAGTACCAATTCATCCTACATCAAGATTTATCTGACTGCAAATAAACCTGCTAACTCAAACGTCCTTGTTTACTACAAGGTTTTGTCGGCTGATGATTCTTCTACACTGGCCTCAAAGAATTGGACTCTGATGCAGCAGGTAACTCCTGCGACATCTACCTATTCTACTGATCCAACTCAGTTCCTTGAATATCAGTTCTTACCCTATGCGTCTGGGGCGACTGGTGCAACACAGGCAATCTACTACAACTCTGGTGGAGTTACTTATACTAACTTCATTAAGTATGCTATCAAGATTGTTATGTTGAGTGCCGATCCGCTACTGGTTCCCCGAGTATCTGACTTCAGATCAATCGTACTACAATAGGTTGGAGTATATGAACTTCATACAGACTAATACACCAGGAGCTATCAGAGATCCTTATTCAAAGGCAATTCACTTTGTCGATAATAAGGCTCGGACTGAGTTCCTGGAGAAACAGAAGATTCAGAACGAAATAAATACTCTAAGGAAGTCTGTAGAAGAACTGAGCGGGACTGTTGCGAAAGAAATTCAGGAAATAAAAGCTCTATTACTTTCGGCTATCTCTAGAGGAAATAGTTAATGCCATCAACGTCAAGGCTTAAAAGTTCGGATTCTCTCGCTCAATGGGCGCAGAAAACAAATCAACTTGCGGACCAGGTTGATGTAATCAGTGCAACTTCAGGATCGATTGGTGGGTCTGGATATACTTCTGGACAGATCGCTGCATATGGAACGTCCTGGATCAACTATACACCTGGTGCGGATCTGTCTTCCGCAATCTCTGGTGGTAACATAAACTTCACAATAACTCCTGCTGCATTTACAAACAAGACTGCCATCACCTCAGTAGATACTGCCGCTGATTATCTGTTGATCTATCAGAACTCTTCAGGATTGGTCAAGAAAGTCAATCCTCAGTATATTGCCACTCCGGGTGGATCCACTACCTTTGTACAATTTAATAATGCTGGAGCCTTTGGTGGGGCGACTGGATTCACATTCTCGGCTGGTGTGCTTTCGGTGCCTACTGGTTTGACCATCAACACCAACAATCTGTATGTGGCTGGTGGTAAGGTTGGTATTGGTAATGTTATTCCGGCTCAGCCTTTGGATGTTACTGGTAATATTGCTACCTCGACTGCATATTATGTTGGTGGGAATTCTGTACTCAGTGCAACAACTCTGGGTGGTGGTGTTGTTAATTCAAGTCTCACCTCTGTAGGTACCCTGACCACACTCAATGTCACTGGTGCAGGCGTATTTAATTCCTCAATTCAAGCAGCAACATTGCTTATTACTGGAGCAGCCACATTCAATGGTGCGGCAACATTCGCTGGTGTGCTTAAAGGTAATCAGAACCTGGTTGCGGCTGCGGTGGGAAATAATACTCTGTTAGCAAATACCATCTATAACATCGGATCGACTGGTGTGATGACTCTGCCGACTCCAGGATCCACAGGAGTCTTTGTAGGATTCAGACCAAATAATTCTACAATAAATAACTATTCAGTAACTGGTTCAACAGGAATTATGGGAGTTGCTCCTCCCTTGGTAGTTGATAGTGCATCACCCTTTGATCTTGTCTACACAGGTCTGGGTTGGGTTCTAGCATAAAAGAGGATAATAATTAATGTCAAATCTTAGTCAATTTTTGGGTGGATCTAGTCCCAAAGTTTCAGAATTTACCACTGGTGGAACGTTTACTAAACCTTCTAATGTGTATTGGGTTTATGCATTTTTATGT
>Ga0209048_10001671_pt1 | contig 22563 bp, 20 predicted proteins | sample FrelakmetCRP12CR_FD_187146 | JGI IMG/M metagenome (GOLD analysis project Ga0209048, IMG submission 187146) | Freshwater lake sediment microbial communities from the University of Notre Dame, USA, for methane emissions studies - CRP12 CR (SPAdes)... | ecosystem: Environmental > Aquatic >... | reverse complement strand
CGGCCGCGACGGACAGGGCGTGACGGTACCTACGGGCATCTATTTTGTCCGTATGACCTCCGATGCATTCTCTGCCGTGCGCAAGGTCATGCTGATGAAATGATCTGATGCTGGGTTGCATTATCGCTTCCTCCTGCGCCATTGACTCACGCAGGAGGATGAGAATCAGGACAATCCGGCCTAGTTTATAAAGCAAGGTATTCTTAATCCCGCGCTCCTTACTTAAAGAGCGCGGGATTTTTATTGAAATTTGCATTCTATCGATTTTTTGAATAGTTTTATATATCCCTCCTTATGAAAATCGGCAAAATCGACATATCACAGCCAGTTCTGCTGGCTCCAATGGAAGAAGTTACCGACCGTGCTTTCCGCATCGTGTGCAAGCGGCTGGGGGCCGATATCGTTTACACCGAATTCGTGAATTCGGACGGTTTGGTGCGCCAGAACGAAAGAACCAAGGAAAAGATGTGCTTTGCCCAGGAAGAAAGGCCGCTGGGCATTCAGATTTACGGGAGCGAGGAGGGTTCCATGGCAGGTGCTGCGATCATGGCAGAAGAGCTTGAGCCCGAAATTATCGACATCAACTGCGGATGCTGGGTCAGGAAAGTCGTGGGACGCTCAGCCGGATCAGGACTTCTACGTGATTTGCCCAAAATGCAGCGCATAGTATCAACCGTGGTGCGCAGCGTCAGCACCCCAGTCACGGTTAAAACCCGCCTGGGATGGGACTCCAGCTCGATCCGAATAGTTGAGGTCGCAAAAATGGTGGAAGACGCCGGGGCCGAGGCACTGACAATCCACTGCCGCACGAGGGCCCAGGCCCACAAGGGTGAACCGGAGTACGGCTGGATACCCGAGGTCAAGAAGGCCGTCTCAATTCCCGTGATAGTCAACGGGGGCATTGACTCTCCCCAGGCTGCAAAAAAGGTTTTCGAAACTACCGGATGCGACGCCGTCATGGTGGCAAGGGCAGCCATCGAGAACCCCTGGATATTCAATGAGATCAAGCATTACCTGAAAACAGGTGAATTGCTACCGGCGCAATCGCTTGAAAAACGGGTTGACCTGCTCACAGAGCACCTCAGGCTCTCGGCCGCATTCAAGGGAGAACGGCGCGCCGTCATAGAATTCCGGAAACATTACAGCGGGTACCTCCGCAGCCATCCCGGGATCGCCATGCTCAGAAGAGAGCTCATGAGTTTCACCGAACTACAGCAGGTAATCGATTATCTTTACGGATACCTGAAAAGAAATGCAGCATCCCCTCCCCCACCGCTCGCCCCGGACGGGCAGATAGCCGCATAAATTTTTCAATGGCGGAAATTACGAACAAGCAAGCAGCCGAAGTTCTGGAGGAGATCGGAACATTGCTCGAACTCAGGGGGGAAAATCCCTTCAAGTGCCGTGCCTATCACACTGCCTCCAGGATACTGGCAACTCTCACCGAAGACCTCAAGCTGCTGATCTCGACCGACAGATTAACCAAGATCAAGGGGATCGGCGGCGGCCTGGCCGAAAAAATCATAGAACTGGTGGAGACCGGCAAATTACTTTACCACGACGACCTGAAAAAGTCACTCCCCTCAGGCCTAATAGAAATGCTGCGCATCCCCGGGCTGGGTCCGAAGCGGGTCAAGATCCTTTATGAACGCCTTAAGATTAAAACTGTGAGTGAGCTGAAAGAGGCTGCAGAGAAACACAAGCTTCTGAATATAGAGGGGTTCGGGGAAAAGAGCGAAGAAAACATACTGCGCGGGATAGAACTCCTCCGGAAACACGCTGAGAAACATCTCTACTCGGATGCCAAGGAGGCTGCAGACAGGATTTTAAAGAGAATTACAGAAGAGAAATCCGTAATACGCAGCGACATTGCCGGGAGCCTGCGCAGGCGGAACGAGGTCGTAGGCGATATTGACATACTGGCAAGCGTCAGAAAAGGGTCGGCGGAGTCTCTGATGGAGATTTTTACCTCTCACCCCGACGTTGAACAGGTTATCGCTAAGGGGGAGACGAAGGCAAGCGTGACGCTTGTTTCTGGCCTCAACTGCGACCTGCGTGTCATCCAAGACAGCGAATACCCATTTGCCCTGAACTATTTCACCGGAAGCAAGGAGCATAACGTCCAGATGCGTTCCCTTGCAAAAGACCACGGATGGAGCCTGAATGAGTACGGCTTCTCGGAGCTCGGATCTGAGGAAAAGCGGGGTAAGGCGAAACAAGCAGTCAAATGCAGAGATGAGGAAGATATTTACCGCGCCCTCGGCATGCAGTACATACCTCCCGAATTGAGGGAGAACCTCGGCGAGTTCGAAGCCGCGCTGGCGGGCAAACTCCCCAGGCTGATCGAAGACAGAGAGCTGAAGGGAACATTCCACTGCCACACAACATACAGCGACGGACTGAACAGCCTGGAAGAGATGGTTGAAGCTGCAAAAGCAATGGGTTGGGAATACCTCGGCATCGCAGACCACAGCAAAGCTGCGGCCTATGCGAACGGTCTGAGCGCCGAAAGGGTAAAACAACAGAACAGGGAAATCGATAAACTGAATGACAGGCAGGGCAGCTTTTACATATTCAAGGGGACTGAATCGGATATACTCACAGACGGGACACTGGACTGGAGCGAATCGATGCTGGGAAGCTTTGATTACGTCGTGGCATCCATACACTCGAGGTTCAACATGACAGAAGCCGAGGCCACAAAGCGCATCATAAAGGCGATAAAAAACAAAAATGTGACGATGCTGGGGCACCCTACAGGGAGGCTGCTTCTCCAGAGAGAAGGCTACCCTGTCGACCTTGTGGAGGTAATAAACGCGGCAGCCGATTACGGAAAAATCATCGAGATTAACTCGCACCCCTCCAGGCTCGATCTGGACTGGCGCATGTGCAGATATGCAAAAGAAAAAAAGGTGAAGCTGTGCATTAACCCTGATGCCCACGCAACCCTGGGACTCAAAGACGTATACTATGGAGTAGGCACCGCAAGAAAGGGCTGGCTTGAAAAATCCGATGTCGTGAATACCCTGCCGCTCAAAGACATTCACCGCCTGTTCGGACGGTCATAAATAAAATGTATTTATTGATCATGCGCTTTTTAATGCGCGCGCAATAGAGTAAAAAGCCGGATGCATTTAAAAGCAGCCCAAACCAACGGATCTTATACTGTTCGTAAGAATCAGGAGAAAATTATATGCGAAACTTGTTCTGGGGTTTAGTTCTGATCATCATAGGCATCCTCATCCTGCTGGACAACCTCGGTTACGCGGATTTCCAGGAGATAATCAGCAATTTTTGGCCGCTATTGCTGATTTTATGGGGACTCAGCTTTCTTTTGCGCAGGCGGAAAGCCGAACACCAGGAGGCAGCCAGCCAGCAGGCTGAAGCCGCTAGACCCGCACCCGAGGTTGCAGCAGGAACAGGAAGCATCCCGCCCCCCCCACTCATGGGGAATCAGGAGATCAGTTCAGATCTGATCCATCAGTCGAATGTCTTCGGTGATCTTTACACTAAAATCACTTCGCAGCAATTCAAAGGGGGATCGATTTCCACGGTATTCGGGGGCTGCCACCTGGACCTCACGGCAGCAGCATTTGCCGACGGCGACCATGAACTGCGCATTCACAGCGTATTCGGAAGTTCACTTATAATCCTTCCGAAGGATGCTGCCGTGTCGATCGCGGCCAGTTCCGTCGTAGGAGATCTGACCATACTTGGGCAGCCGAAGCGGGGATTTTCCGTGGACATCAAGACGGCCACAGCTTCCTTCTCGGCTAAACCGAACAGGCTGAATATCCATATAAACAACGTTTTTGGAGACGTAAGAGTCGAATGAGAAAAAAAGCAGCAAAAGGCAAAAACACGCAACAGGACCTAACCAAAAGGGCCTCCGAAATAATTAAACGCCTCAGGCGCGCATATCCTGCCGCAAAGACAGCGCTTTACCACGGATCACCTTTTGAACTGCTGGTGGCCACGATCCTTTCGGCCCAGTGCACCGACGAACGCGTCAACAAGGTGGCGCCCGATCTCTTCCGCAGGTTTCCAGGAGCCGCGGATCTGGCAGGAGCTGATATCCATGAACTCGAGAGCATCATTAGATCGACCGGTTTTTTCCGTGCCAAGGCAAAAAACATAATCAACTGCTGCCGGGCTCTCATGGAAAGGCACTCGGGTGGCGTGCCTGATTCCATGGAGGAGCTCGTAAAACTGCCGGGGGTCGGGAGAAAAACTGCAAACGTGGTTCTGGGGAACTTCTTTGGCATTGCCACCGGTATCGTGGTTGACACTCACGTCAAGCGGCTGGCGGGGAGGATGGGACTTTCGTCTCAGACAGACCCGGTAAAAATCGAAAAGGACCTTATGTCAGTAGTAGCAAAAAAAGACTGGATTGATACGGGCAACATTTTTATCTGGCACGGCAGGGAAATTTGCGCGGCCCGGAAACCGAAATGCCCCCAATGCCAGATCAATGACATATGCCCCTCCGCACAGCTTTAACCGCATAAGGGCAGCATAACCGCGCCGCGGCTAAACTGGGAGGGAGCTACTTGAGAAGTTCAGCAAACACAATCAATAGCGGGATTCCCGAGGTCAAATCCCCAGAACATTACGCCGCTTCATAATGACTTCGCGATAACTTGCCTTCATCTTTTCTGATAAAAAACTCCGGTCTATCAATTGTTCCCACTTCTGGATCCCCGCCTGGATCTCAGCGACGACAGACTCGACCGCTTTCTGAGCCAGCTGCAACCTGTTCATTGCATAATAATCAAGGAAAAGCGATCGGCTCAACTTACGTTTTCTACCGCGTATAGGAAGTGCAATTTCCTCTGTCGGATTTTTGAGTGCAATAGTCGTGTTAACCAAATCATATGCCGGTGCTATTTCTGTTTTACCGTTCCTATGGATAAGGGAAAAATTTTTGAGGTGCGCGTCTTCGTTGCCTATCAGATAGTTCACAAGCGTAAACCGGAGCAGCCTGACATTTTCCAATACCGGGAATGTACAAAGTCTTCCGACAAGCTCTGCCACCTGCTCCATGCTGCTGTCGTATTTTGTCTCCCGACTCCGGCCCGAAAGTTGTGCGAAGTCCTCCACTGGCATCTTCCTGCCTCTTCCATAGCGGTCGAATCGTTTGATAAAGTATGTCCGTGATCCATCCTTGGAGAAAACCATACCGTGGAGGGGTACTTCGACGCCGGCAGCATCAGCTAAGCGCATCGAGAGGTCTTCATTTTCAGGAAGTTCAGGGTAGAGTAAACTCTGCGGCTTCAGGATGTAGCGACCTCCGATATCCACGATTCTGAAGGATTGTCCTTTTAGATCGAGTCGCGCACTGAGTTTTAGCTGTACCCCCTGGATTGACATTTTGGTCGAACGGGCGACTGCCTCTTTGCGCTGTTCTTCGGCATCGTAGGGCAGGTCTGCCAGCGCTACGAGCTTTCTGGATAAAAGTTTAAGGCCTTCCTCGGAATACCGTCCCGGGCCGGAAAATAGTTCATACGTGATCGGGCAGATGTTCACCTGTCGGCCTCCTCCACCACAGTGACATCTCCGACCAGATCCGCGCCCACAGCAGTTAGCTGGCTAAAAAGATCGTCCCTGTCGATCTTTAAATGCCTCAGGAGAGCCTCCAGGTGAAGTCCTTCCGGCAGAACTCCGTCAAAAAACGGAGGAAAGGTATCATAAGTGTACTCTCTTTTATCTGTCGGCATCGTGAGTGAAACAGGTCTACCCTTATAATTTTCGTTGTAACGGAAGGTATATTGTTTACCGCGTTCCACTTCTTCTAGAATCCCGGCCCAAACCCCTCCCACAAATACCCTTGCACTACGCATCGTTTCTCCTCTCCTGTAAATCGCAATACTCCTGCATGAGCGGGCTTTCCAGCTTTACGCTAATATTCAATACACGAAGAATCTTCAATAGAGTATCCAGCCGCAATGTACTTTTGCCCTGCTCGATGTCGAATATTGCGGTCTTCCCGACACCTGCGATTGCTGCAAGTTTTATACGGGAAAGTCCGCTTCTCTTCCTGTGGAAGATGATCAATTCTCCGATCTCATCCATCATTTTGTGCTCTTGGCTGTGAATATTACTCATTACAACGGTATTTTTAATCATTTGGAGTTATAAACCAGCAATTTACATTTGATTATGGATAAATTTACCGCATTAACAGTAAATTATCAAGAAATAAAAGTAAGATGGAACAAAAAAGATCTTTTATAGGTACATATTGCCGGTATGACGGTAAATATTGGTGTTTTCAAAATAAACAAATCGCAATTCTGCGGTGGTGAGCCTCCTACGAAAAACCCAGAATAAGGAATAGGTGCGTAAAATCAGATCAGTATTCCCCCCACACCGACCTCAGCGCATCCGAAATCTCGCCCAGTGTCGCATGCGACTCCACACAATCCAGGATCACGGGCAGCAGGTTATCGCTGCCAAGTGCGCTCTTTTTGAGATTCGCAAGTGATGTTTCAACTTTCATGGTGTCTCGCCTTTTTTTCAAGGACCGGAGGCGCCGGATTTGGCTTTCCCGCACGCTCTCGTCGATCTTGACGACAGGCTGTTTTGTCTCTTCCTGGATGATATAATCATTGACACCAACGATTATTTTTTCCTTCTTCTCGATTTCCTTCTGGTACCGGTAGGCGCTTTCAGCTATCTCGTTCTGGTAGAACTGCCGTTCGATGGCTCTTACCGCTCCGCCCAGCGATTCGATCTTGCCGAGATATTCGACTACTTTTTTTTCAATCTCGTCTGTCAGATTTTCGATGAGATAGGAGCCTCCTAGTGGATCGGCCGTGTCGGCCACTCCCGTCTCCTCGGCGATGACCTGCTGCGTTCGCAGGGCGACTCTCACTGCATCTTCCGAGGGGAGCGCAAGTGCCTCATCCCGGCTGTTTGTGTGAAGAGACTGGCAGCCTCCCACGACAGCCGCAAGTGCCTGGATCGCCACCCTTACGACATTGTTGTCTATCTGCTGGGCTGTCAGAGTGGAGCCGCCGGTCTGGGCGTGGAAGCGCAGCTTCATGCTATCTGGTTCCTTTGCACCGAACCGCTCCTTCATTATGCGCGCCCATAGCCGCCTTGCCGCCCGGAACTTGGCCACCTCCTCGAAGAAATTGTTGTGAGCGTTAAAGAAGAATGAAATCTTAGCACCGAAAGTGTCCACATCCATCCCCGCATCTACCGCCGCCTGGACGTAAGCGATAGCGTTCCCAAGCGTGAAAGCCAGCTCCTGCACTGCCGTTGCGCCGGCCTCCCTAATATGGTAGCCGCTGATGGATATGGTGTTCCACCTGGGCAGATGCTCCGAGCACCACCGGAATGTGTCTGTGACAAGCCGCATCGAAGGGGCCGGGGGGTATATGTGAGTGCCGCGGGCCGCGTATTCCTTCAGGATGTCGTTCTGTATGGTTCCCGAGAGCTGCTTTACAATGGCACCCTCTTTCTTCGCCACGGCAACATACATGCATAAAAGTATCGCAGCTGTCGCATTGATCGTCATGGAAGTGGTTATCTTATCCAGTGGTATCCCCCTGAAAAGTATTTCAATGTCCTCCAGCGAGTCTATGGCGACCCCGACTTTCCCTACCTCACCCTCTGCCATGGGGTGATCGGAATCATATCCCATCTGTGTGGGAAGATCGAACGCCACGGAAAGCCCGGTTGTCCCTTGATCAAGCAGATAACGGAAGCGTCTGTTCGATTCTTCCGCGCTTGCAAACCCCGCATACTGGCGCATGGTCCAGAGCCTGCCCCGGTACATGTTAGGATAAACTCCCCGCACAAATGGGTACCCCCCCGGCCTGCCCAATTTATCTTTATAATCAAATTCATGCGGGTAGTAGCATTCTTCGATCTGAATCCCAGAGTCTGTCTGGAATTTCTCCTTCCGGAGGGCAACTTTCTCCTGGGTTTTTACCGGTTTTAATCCTTCGCCGCCGGAACTGCGGCCTGTTCCTTCTGTCATTCCTGTTCCTTAAGTTTTATCCTGATGTGAATTTAAAAAATAAGTGGACGTGCCCGACTTCTGATCGCAATACCGCACAGTTTTAATAAGTAAAACTGTCTCTGAGGTATTAAAATATTGCCTGTGTTCTCAGGCACTGGCTGTTTAATTTACCAGCAGCAGCAGGAGAAGATTTAGCCTGCCTGCTGCACTAAACATACGCAACGCTCAGGAGAGATTCAAGATTTACTTCCACTCTATTAGATGCCAGCTGCTTCCGTCGCTTTCCAGGACAACAGCCCCCCTTTCATCGGTGCGGTAATAACTCGAACCGCACCTTGAAAGCTCCTCGATGACTTCCGGGGAAGGGTGCCCGAATTTGTTCCGTGCACCCACAGAAATCACACTGAATTCGGGCTTGATCAGCGAGTAAAGCTTCCTGTGCCATCCGTTGGAACTCCCGTGGTGCCCCAACTTATAAACGCCGCTACTGGCGAAACTGCCGTAGGAGGATGCAATCCTTTCATTAACCTCTCTTTCGGCGTCTCCCGGCAGGTAAAGTGAGGTCTTTCCATAGCAGACCTTCAGAACCAGCGACATATTGTTCTCCCCGCCCGGATGAATGGCTTTGCGCGTGACACCGCCCGAGTTTATGAACACCCCCGGTGGATTCAGAACATACACGCGGATATTCTCCGCCACTGGAACTTTATCCCCCGCTTTCTTGAATGTCCTGGGGATACTGAGAGAATCTGCCATGCGCAGGCATTCCGTATAACCCTGCGATTTCACATTCGAACCCGTTTGGATAATTTCCCCTACTTTAAAATTCCTGAGCAGATACGGAACACCCCCTATATGGTCGTTGTGCAGGTGGGTGATGACGAGCGCACTCAGCCTCTTGACTCCCCTGTACTTCAGGTAAGGCAGTATGAAGCGGGCCCCCGCATCCGAAACTTGTGTGCGCGGGCCTGCGTCCACCAGGATCGTTTCCCCATCGGGAAACTCAAGCAAAGCCGAATCCCCCTGGCCCACGTCCAGAAAAGTAACTCTCAGAGCGCCCATTCTGTAGGGCGTTAACAGATCCGAAAAGAGCCAGATATTTAAGAGAACGAGAGATCCCAGGAGAATATACTTCCTGAGATCCTTCCGCCGGAAATTTATCAGCACACTGACAAAAGCGTAAAAAATGATCGACCAGATCAGCGAAAAACGGCTTTCGACATATGCAAAGGGGACACTCCCTAAAAACTGCACACACCTTAGCAAAAGCCACGTGAGCAGTGATGTGCATTCCGCATAAACACCGGCCAGGGGCGACCATATATATGATAGGCCGATCATGAACATCCCCAGGGCAAGTATCACGTTTGAAAGCGGTACGACTATGACGTTTGCAAGGAAACTTACAACCGATATTTTACCGAAATACAGGGATGTGAAAGGAAGCGTACCTATGCCTGCGGCCACAGATACGGAGACCGCGGCAATAAGCGGAAGAGCGATACGGCTGTTTCTTAAGCGCGGGGGCAGATATCTTTTAAGACCGTAAACCTTGGGATAAAGGTAAACCAGCGAAAAGACTGCCACGAACGAAAGCTGGAAACCCGGCTGAAAAAGCTGCTTTGCATCAAAAAGCACCAGGAGCATGGCAGAAAATCCCAAAGTATTGTAAATGTCGCTCCTTCTTTCCAAGAGCCCCGCGCACATAAAAAGGGCGGCCATAATGACTGAACGCGCGACCGAGGCGGCCGCCCCGGTGAGAAATATGTAATAAAAAAGGAACAGGCAGGTTATGATTATGCGCGTCTTCTCCCCCACCCTCAGTATGCGCAGCAGCATGAAGATTATAAAGACGACAACCACCACATGCAGACCCGAGACTGCGATTATATGCAGCACCCCGGAATTTATAAAAGCGTTCTTTACATCAGCGGAGATGTCGCTCCTTTCCCCTATAAGAAGCCCTTTAAGAAACTGAGCCTCCTCCCCCCCGATAAACCGCTCAAGCCTTTCGGAGACCGAACGCCGCACCGGATAGACCAGCATGGCCTGGATATCCCTTTCGGGCTTGCTCCCCAGGGAGAGGGGATCAATCCTCGTGGGATAAAATTTCGCGCAGATACCGTTAAGAAGAAAATACCTGCTGAAGTCAAATTCTCCGGGGTTCCTGACACTACCGATCCCGGCCAGCTCTCCCACGAGATATAACCTGCTCCCGTACGAAAGGGAGCTTAAGACCGTTGTATCGCATTTGTTCACGCGGCCGTAGACCATGACGCCGCCATTTACTGCCTGCATTCTGCCCGCGGATGCCAAAGCTACGGCGTTTAACACAAATTGCACTCCCTCTCCCTTCACGCGCGGCGCATCTGCTACCACCCCCTCAAGCAAAACCTTTTGGGAACCTGTGAAATTTGAAACGCTGCTTGCCGGCACAAGTCTCGAATCGAACGTGATTTTCAGCAGTCCGAATGAAAACACGAGGCATAACTGCAAGAGATGCCGCATGGGGCAATCCGTGAGGGCCAGTAATGCCGCGGCCGCGAGAGCGGCAAGCAGACAGGTCAAGACATAAACCGGCACCAGCGGCAGATCATTGCACCATCCAATGACTGCACCCGCAATGAAAGGGAGGCAGAACTTCATCGCCGGACGGTTGGCAAACAAGGATTTAACCCCTCCCTTTGGATGATCTACATAAGCAGCTTCATTATTGCAGGCGTGACATGCGTGAGACTCTTTGCACCCGCGGTTATCTCCCGGTGTTTATGCCCCAAGGCCAAGAGCGGAACAGGATTTCTGGTGTGCGATTTTGTCGACAGATCTTCCAGGTTCCCATGATCGCTTGTCATTATCAAAAGCATGGACTCACCGTCAAATACAGACATGATCCCCTGGATCAGCCCATCGAGTGCGCCGAGCACCTTCAGGGATTCTTCCATCGAGCGGCTGTGGCCCGCATGATCGGTGTAAAAATATTCAAATAGAACAAAATCGCACTTTTTTCCAAAGCCTCCAAGGCGCCTTCCCGCCTCATGGGGCGTAATGACTTCCATTGTCTCATATCCGAGCCTGTGCCACCTCTCGTTGGTGATGTCTGCCGATAGAGCCTCACCGCTCTCCAATGCTTCCGCATCGCAGAGGCTGCCGCCAGACTCAGTCCATGACAGGTTGATGGCGGTGGACCTTCTGTGTGATGCCATGTACTGGAAATACTGCCGGGGGAAGGCATTTGCATAAAAACCCTTCCTTCCAGCCGATTTGATCTGCCTGAAAATGTTCTTTTCCCTTAATAAAGGCTTTATGGACGAACATGGGTACGGCCCGAAATGCCTCCCGGCAACGCTCGCTGCGTTAACTCCCGTGACAAGTGCGGTCTGGCCCGTGCCGCTCTGCGGAAGACCGGATACTCCGAGTGTGGCACTTAAGGGTACGAGTGAAAATGAGTCCCCCGAAAGGCACCTTCTGCCGAGATGAGGCATCTCGCCTCCCAGTATGTTTTTCAAGGTGGGCATTTCCGCCCTGAAGAACGGGTTCGTCAGGCTGTCCTTCCTGCCGATGCCGACACCGTCCAGGAAGAGCAGTATGACGTGCTGCGTCTTTCTCATTCCTACTTCGGCGCCGAATGCAGCGAGAGGATAAACGCCTTCTCGATATCCTTGTACTTCTCCTTGAACGAAGCCTCGAAGACCTGCTCCGGTTCGCCCCCTTCGCTGAATTTTGCCAGCATCGCTTCAACCTTCTTTTCGCCGTATCTGTTGATCAGAAAATCGATGGCGGCGGCAAGTTTTGCGTACACTTCCCTTGCGTTTTTCTTGTAATCAAGCCGGGAATATTCTTCGCTTACATCCTCAAAGCCGGAAATGTTCGTGTCCGCAGGCCGGCCGAACCTGAGCATGTCCCCGCCTGCATAAAGGGAATAGCCTTCAGCAAGCCATTTGGGGCATGCGATAATTTTATCCAGAACTGCGCGCGAAACAATGCGGCATATAACGCCGGGCAGCTTTTCACTGGAGCCGGAGTCGGGAACGTACGCGAGATAGAAGCTGCCCGACCTGTAGTCTCCGTCGTCGAAGACCCTTGTCTGCGATTCGTTGCGGAAGCGGCCTATTGAGTTCAAAAGATAGACGTCGCATCGTGCCCCCAGAGAAGCACCGAACCTTTTCCGGTAATCGGAATATTGTGACTCAAAAAGCTTCCCTACGCTGCGGATCTGCTCCAGGCCTATCCGCTTTTCATAGTGGATGCTGAAATTTTTTGTATTGTAGGTCCTGTAAACTTTTGCCTGCATGGACATAAAAAGCAGCGCCAGCACGAGTACTGCAATCCTGTTTATCATTGGGTTTTTTCCATTGATGATTTATCTTTGCTTTCCAAGAGAATCGTAACCGGGCCGTCGTTAATGAGGCTTATATCCATCATCGCCCGGAAAACGCCGGTTCGGACTTTTTCATCGCCCAGCACGCCTTTGAGGCATCCGACATAAATATCATAAAGCTTTTCGGCAATTTCAGGGGGGGCCGCAGCGCTGAAACCTGGGCGGTTCCCCCTGCGCGTGTCGCCGTAGAGCGTGAACTGAGATATGACGAGAGCGCTTCCGCCTATGTCCCTGACCGAGAGATTCATCTTCCCCTGGCTGTCCTCGAAAATCCTCAAGCTTGCGCAGCGCTCAGCCAGATATCTGGCGGCCTGTTCGCTGTCGGCGTGCGTTACTCCCAGAAAAACCAGGAGACCCTGCGAGATGCTGCCCCGCACTTCACCTCTGACGGTAACACTCGCCTCTTTCACCCTTTGAATCAGAGCACGCACCTGTGTCAATCCCTCACGGCTGTCATCACACGCTTTATCCCCTCTTGATCGTGAACTGTCTCGATGTGGGAATAACCGGCTTCTCGGAAAATCCCCTTAACCGCCTGAGCCTGGTTGTATGCCATTTCGAGGGCCAGAAAACCGCCGCTTTTCAGAAGTTTGTTTCCTTGAGAGGCAATCGCCCTGTAAAAAGTGAGTCCGTCGGCGTTATCAGTTGCAGCCGCCTCGGGCTCAAAATCCCTGATTTCACTGGGCAGCGCCCGGTACTGGCTCAGGGAAATATAAGGAGGGTTTGAAACAATGCAGTCGTAAGCTCCGGTGGGCAAATTCCCGCAGTCCTTAAGTATATCGGCAAAAAGTAAATTGACACGGCCGGTGAGTCCGTGTTTTTCAACGTTGATTCTGGCAACTTCCAGCGCCTCGGGGCTGGAATCTATCGCATCCACTTGGGAGCCATCGACTTTCAAAGCCAGGCTGAGGGCCAGATTACCGGAACCGGTTCCTATGTCCAGAATGCGCTTCACAGTATTTTCTTTCCCTTTACAAAGCCGGATGGCAGTCTCAGCCAGAACCTCTGTATCCACGCGGGGGATGAAAACCCTGCGATCCACCTCAATGCGCAGTCCCATGAATCCGGTCCAGCCCATAATGTATTGCAGCGGTTCGCTGGCAAGCCTGCGCTTCAGAACCTTTTTATACTCAGAGATTTCATCTACCTTGAGAACCATGTCAAATTTAAGGTAAAGGTCTATCCTTTCACACTCCAATACCTTGCACAATAGAAGCTCCGCATTCAGCCGGGGGCTCTCAATCCCTTTTTCGGCCAGGTGGGCCTCACTCCGCCGGAGAATGGAAAGCATTGTCCAGATTTTCTGGTTTGGATCGCTCATGCTGAAGGATGGCTGTTGAAATGAAGATAAGAAGAGCGGGCGGAAAAATCAAACAAACGACTTTATAACCAGAAGCGTTATGTCGTCCGACTGCGTAGTATTTATACTGTGCTCTTTTACCGTCTCCACGATGCGGGAAAGTATCGCAGCCGCGGGCTCTTTGAGATTAGCCCTTATAACTTCCTCCAGCCGTTCCTCTCCCAGCTCCTCCCCTTTGGAGTCCATCGCTTCGCTCACTCCGTCCGTGAACAGCACGAGCACGTCACCATCAGATAATTCAACTTCCCCCTCCTGATAGGGGACAACCGTTTTCATGATCCCCAGGATTATGCCCCCCTTATCCAGCCTTTCCATCCCCCCGCTCGGGTGATACAGAAAAGGGGGATTATGCCCGGCGTTGACATATTTCATCCTGCCGGACTGCGCATGCAGGATCCCCCAAAAATATGTTATAAACCTGTCGGATCCCGTATTTTCACAGATTAGGTCGTTTACCCTTTTGGTAAGGTCCGGAAGCGATAGCCCCAGAGGTACCAGCGCCCTTATCGTGGCCTGGAGGTTTGCCATCAGGAGCGATGCGGGGGTACCCTTTCCAGAGACGTCCCCGATCGCAAAAACGTAATGCTCCTGGCTCAGCTTGATGACGTCGTAGTAATCGCCCCCGACCTGCTTCGAGGATAGGTTGATGGCAGCCACGTCATAACCCGCGATCGGCGGGAGCTTTGCAGGCAACAGGCCCCTCTGGATCTCCTTTGCGATCAGCAGCTCGTCTTCCAGCTTCTGCTTTTCTATGGCCTCCTTGAATAGCCTTGCGTTCTCAAGCGATATTATTGCCAGGTTGCCCAGTGAAAAAAGAAAATCCAGATCCGCGGGAGTGTATTTCTCCCCCCTCATCTTCTCCCCCACGGCCAGCATCCCCTTCACCTTGTTCTGAAGCAAGAGGGGTACCAGTACTTGTATTCCCATATCTTTAAGGGCCGTCTGCCATTTCAGATCTCCCTTGCGCGTGAGGTCATCCACAAGTGAAGGCGAAGTCAGGGAGGGTATGTAAGCGCAGAGATCCGGGCTGAGCGGCTTGTCGAGCCTGGATGCGACCACGTCCATTGCCCCCTCTTTTTCCAGGCATATGATGTACCTGTTTGCCCCTATCTGGCCCATGACCGAAAACATAAGAAGCTTCACGACCCGGTCTGGATCCAGAACCGAGTTAAACTCCTTGCTCAGCTCGAAAAGGGTCTTCAACTCCTGTATCTTGCCGTCCAGCCTCCGGTTGAGCTGGCTGAGTTCGTTGATAAAGAGCCCCTTTTCGACAGCAGCGGCTGCTATGTTTGCCAGCGATTTTACGTATGTCTCCTCCCTGTCCATGAACTTCTTAGCGGGTATTGCCGGGGCCAGGCCCGCTATCCCCACAATCTTTTCCCTTGCCACCAGGGGAACCAGAAGCCTGATCCCCTTTTCCTCAAAAAACTTTATCCATGGCATTTTTTGGGCGTCTTCCGTGTCGATGGAAAGGAGCCGCTTCGGAACTTTATCGATGGGGATTTCGCTGCCGATGAGTTCCGGAGCCATTCCTTTCACGTTTTCAACGCAGAATGTGCGGTCTTTGCCAGCCAAGAGCACGATCCCCCGCAGGGAGAGGAGCTTCCCCATGAGCGTGAGCAGGAAGTGCCCCAGTATAAATTTGATGTCAAAAGAGGCGTTGACCACAGCGCTGAACTCAAAAAGGGACTTGAGTTCAAAAGCGCTGTTCGAATCGTTTCTCTTCTGATCACGAGATTCCGGACGGGCGTTCATTTAACGGCCGACCTTTATGGGATTTCTTTTCAGCAGATGCACTTCGCTCCTTTTGTTGGGCAGGATTTTATATTCGACCTTGTCCATCAGCGAGCGCATCAGGTGCATTCCGAGCCCGCCCTTCCTGAAATGCGTGAGGTATTCCCGCATGTCCGGCGGCTTTATCGCCTGAGGGTCGAACAATTTCCCCTCGTGTGTTATTATGATTTCAAAATTTCCGTCGTCCGTAACAATTTTTATGTCAATGTCCTTGTTCGGCACATAATTGTAGGAATGCTTTATGATGTTCGTGCACGCCTCGTCGACCGCCAGCGCGATTTTGTTCACCGACTCCTCGTCGAAACCGAATTTCTGCGCCGCGTCGGAGACAAATTCCCGCACGAAGCTCAACTTTTCAGTCTGGCTCTTGATTTTCAATTGAATTGTGTTCATCTTAGTTGACATAGTGGCTGCCATCAACGAAAAGGCATCCGGCTCCTGCCTAATACTGCAGCGTATTGAATTTATTGATCGCCTCCGCTTCGTCCTTGGCAATGTCGTACAAGAGCGGAAACCCGAGAAGGTCAAACACATTGTATACCTTCGGCGACATGTTTGACAGCTTTATGTCACCGTTGTTCTTTCTGACATCCTCGATATACGCCATGAACACCCCGAGCCCAGCGCTGCTGATGTAAGTAAGATCCCTGCAATTAACAACAATTCTGAATTTCTTGCCCTCCAGCAGATCCTGAAATGCTTTCTCGAGCTCGGGAGCGGTGTGGGCATCCAGATAGCCCTTGAGGTCAATGACATTGATATTGTTCATTTCCCGCATGTCAATTTTGAAGTTGCTCATCCTTTTTCTCCGAGATATTTTTACCGTGATTGTTATTTCTCTTTATCCACTTCATTACCACTATCGTGAGGTCGTCTTCGGGGGGCTTGTGATCCATGTGCCTGTCAACCGCCGTGACGATCGCCTCCCTGACCCCCAGGGCCGATTTGTCCACCGCAGAGCGGACAACCTCCATGAGTTTTTCATAGCCGAACTCCCCGTTCTCTTCGGAGCGTGCCTCCGTGACCCCGTCAGTATAAAATACCGCGATATCACCTTCCGCAAATTGTACGTTTTCCTGCATGATCGTGCGCTCAAAGAAGCTCCGGCTCCCCATGCCCAGCCCCAGGCCCACCGGCTTGATAAACTCCGCCTTCTTGGTTTTTCTAGAGACGAAAAGCATGGGACAATGCCCGGCGCGCGCCACAGTCATCAGGCCGCAGCGCAGATCCACGACCCCGTAAATGAGGCTGATGAATGAACGTTTATCTATCGTGCCCACGAGTGTGTCGTGAGCTTTCGACAGAAACTCCCGCGGCTCCCTGTAAATTTTGCTCAGCGACTGGAAAATTCCCTTCATCTCCGCCATGTAAAAGGCTGCCGACACCCCTTTGCCCGAGACATCCCCCACCAGGATGCCGAGATGGTTCTCGTCCAGCATCGTAAAATCGTAATAATCCCCTCCCACTTCAAAAGCGGGGGTGGAGAGGGCCTCAAGGTCCACCTCCCAGAGCCTGGGCAATTCCTGAGGCAGGAGTTTTCTCTGCATGTCCTGAGCAAGCATCATCTCGCGCATCAGCCGCTCCCGCTCCAGCGACTTTTCGATAAGGCGGGAGTTCTCTATTGCTATCGTGGCCTGATCCGCAAACGCGGATATCACGTCCACGTCATCCCTGTCGAAACCGAATTCGACTCCCTTGGTGGCGTAAAGGATGCCGATTACCTGGTCGTGCGACAAAAGCGGCACAACAGCCATTGAGCTGAAGTTGACCTTGACATCGGCCAGGTGTTTTGTGCGCTTGTCGTTCTTAACGCTGTCGATGACGACAGGTTTCCTTTCGCTGATCACCAAGTCTCTCAGGGCTTCGCCGCGGAAATTCATTATAGCGTGTATCTCTTCCTGGGAAATGTTTTTGGGTGCGGAAGTAACCACTTCCAGGCCCCGGTGGCCCTTACCCAGAAGACCAGCCGGAGCTGCCGTTTTGATGATCTCCAGCCAGGAACTTTTTGCCTCGCATACTTCAAGGGTCATGGTCGTAACGGAATCCACCAGTTCGTTAAAGTCGAAAACCTGCGTCACCAGGCGGCTCAAGTTATGCAGGGACGAGACTTCGCTCGTCTTGCGTTCAAAGGCTTCGGCGGTCGGCAGGTGGAACAGCGTGCTGATGAATGTCATGCCGAAATATATCGTCGAAAACAGGGCCATCGTGCTGGCGAAGGACTGAAGGGGCTGCGAATAGAACAGCAGGCTCTTGCCGGTATCCGTGCCTTTTGAAGTGATGATATCGAAACCGATTGAAAGGCAGAAAATCAGGAATCCGTAAACAATGCTGATGATTTTTTCACGCTTGGAAAGGTAAACGATCCAGGAAAGCCTGAAGGAATTCAGGACGATCGCCAGGACCGAGCATCCGAACAGCACGGAAGCCAGAAGGGAGGATTCCATCGACTTGTTGGCAAGTGTGGAGAGCGCGGTGGCTGCGACGAAGCCTATTAAAATGATGAAATTCCTGCTTGTACCCTTCCGGCGCCTGGAAAATATGATGTCCCGCAATATGAGCAGCATGACAAGCATTGTCATGCTGAGAACCACGCCGTAAATATTCGCCCACACTATCGAGTCGAAACCGAGCGGTATCAGGGAGTAGTTTTTAATGTCAAAGCCGCTCGGCTGCACTATGAAAAGCAGGCTGGAAGCCGCACCCACCACGATCGTGAGCACCAGGGCGAAGCCAAGCTTTTTGGTGATGTTCTGGCCCGACTGCCACAGCGATTCTATGACTACGTAGAATTCCAGGAAGGCCACCAGCACGAAAAGGTTGCGGAGCAGGGTAATCCAGCCGACCCCGATCTCCCCCCCTCTGCGGAAGGCAACGTCTGAGAGGAAGACCAGCAACAAAAGGGTAGACCCGCTTCCCATCAGAAACACGTTCTTGATTTTTTTTCTGAACTTTGCCACTTTCAGCCGTTCACCATTTTACAGTTTAACCTTAAGCCAGCTGTACGAGCGGAACTTCAAGAGGTTCATCGTCGTATAGGCGATGATATAAATGGGCAGTGCCAGCCAGGCCCCCTTCACCCCCCAGTGGAATGTGACGCCAAAAATATACGTGAGTGGCAGAAATATTATCCAGTGGGTCAGCACCTCTACGAACATGACATAAACCGTTGCGCCCCCCGCCTGCAGGGCATTTGCGAAAATGATTCCGGATCCGTAAAATATCTGCGCGATACCGGCAACCTGAAGCACAGAATGAGCCGCGTCGATCACCTCCTGCTTAGTAGTAATCACCGAAAGTATGGCATCCGGGAACAGGACAAAAACCACCCCCACCGCCATGGTGAAAATCGTGCCCAGTTTAGCCGTTTCATACCCGTAGGCATGCGCAAGTCGGGCGCTCCCCTTTCCTATCGACTGGCCGACAAGGGTCTGGACCGCTATACCAAAACCGAAACAGGGCATCAGGGAGATGAAGAGTGCGTTCATCACAACGTTGGTGGCTGCCTGCTCCACGGTGCCGATTATCCCGGTTATCGCCACAAACACCAGAAAACCGAGCAATATGAGGATATTTTGAAGTGAGACCGGTAGCGAAATCCTGACAATTTGGGCAATTACATCCTTCGAAATATGGAAATGTGAGTAGTACTTATAGTGTTTTCGATAATTACTCAGAAAAGTTACAAGAAAAAAGAAGATCCATCCCAGGACCATGCTGACAGAGTAACCCAGGCCGGCCCCGGCGAGATCCATCTTCGGAAAGCCCAGAGCCCCGAATATGAAAAGGTAGTTAAAAATTATGTTGAAAACATTTATGATAATGGCCGAGATCATGAATATCTTCGTATGCCCGATTCCGAAGAAAAAACCGCGGTATGAGACTATCAACAGGAAGAACGGGAGTCCCAGGAACTGATAGCGCATGTAGCCTGCGCCGGCCCGCGTTACCGCTTCGTCTTTCGAAAAAAAGTCGATTATGTTATAAGAAAAGAAATATCCGAGAGCCGCAAAAAGGGTGCCCATCGTAAAGCATATCAAGAGTGAATTATTCAATACCTCGCTGACGCCGACCGGATTGTTTTCACCCTGCCTTCTTGCTATCAGGACATGAGTGCCCGTGCTCAGGCTCGAAAAAAAGCTCGAAATGACCAGTGTGCCGAGAAACCCCAGGCCCATCGCCGCCAGCTGTACCTGCGTGTTTTCCAGCCTTCCGACCATGGCTGTGTTGATTATCGATACGATCATTTGGGAGGAGAGGCCGGCGATTGCCGGACCGGCAATATGAAGAATCTGGCGGGAGAGATTTTTATTTATTCCGAAGATCATTACTCGGGTAGATTGCCAGTGTAAGGACTCATCCTAGTTTATAAAAAACCCATTCTTTGAACAAGAATGGGTTTTCAACAGCATTTCCCGCTTATGAAAGGGAAAATTGACTCAGGTAACGCTCGGCCTCGCGGGCATATGTCGATGTAGGATATTCTTTCTTTATCCTCTTGAATATTGCCAGGGCTCTCTCCTTTTCGCCAGCAAGTCCGTAACAGCGGGCGGCTGAATTGAGGTAGTCAGGAGTATTGAAATTGTTCGTAATGGTGCCCGAGGCTTTCTCAAAACTTGAGGCTGCCTTCTCATATTCCCCCTTTGCCTCATAACAGCTCCCCATGCCCGCAAGAGCGGATGCCTTCATCAGCCTGTCACTCCCCCCGAAGCTGTCGTACTGCCTTAATGCCTCCTCAAATTGTCCCAGGTTAAGATAAGCATTGGCCAGGTACAGGCGCGCAATCTCCCCGGATTTTGTGCTGCCGTAATTATCGACGATAGATTTAAGCCCCATGATGCCTCTTTCGGGATGCCCGTCTATTGCCGCGCGGAATTGCTGAACATTGGTCGCGGCGCCGTCATATATCGAAAAGACCTTTCCGAGCTCGGTGGCCGCTTTTTCGTTGTTTGCCCGCCTGTTGTTCGAATAAATGAATATACCGACTATTATGGCAACGAGAGCGGTGAGAGCGTAGCTGATATATTTCTTGTTCTGATCGTAGAAAGAGGTTACGTTGGCATATGCCGTAATCAGCGTATCCTGCTTAATCTCTTTTTTCGTGATTTTCTTTTTGGGTTTTAGCATAGACCGTATTTCCTTTAATAATGTGTACGTTTAAATGGTGTACGCCCGGCGCGATTCGAACGCGCGGCCTACAGCTCCGGAGGCTGTCGCTCTATCCAACTGAGCTACGGGCGCACTTTGCTCATTTCTGTTAAAAATAGCAGGCAGATAGAATATACAAAAAATTTACCCGCGCGGCAAGATTCCGAAAAAGAGCTTGAATCCCGGCGCGAAACACACCCATGATTTGACATTTTAGTCCACGAACAGCTCCCCCTGGAGTTCAGCCCTGAAAGATTAAAGCCAAGAAGAGGCCGGACAAGTGAAAAACTTCCCCCTTCAAGAACTTGGCTGTGTAATAGCTTTAGGAGTTCATCATGCTCGTAAAATTATTATCGATCTTTTCTTTGATCGTATAATTAAGGATACTTTCCCCGCTCACAACAGCCGCCTCTATTTCTAGGTAGTAGCATGCCTCCCAGGGAAAATTCACTTCTCTCGGCAAAGCCTGGAGACGGACCGCGTCCTTCTCGGTCATAACGATGAACCTGGCTTTCCGCATCTCGAAGTGCCGGTTCACATTGGAAAGATCGGCCTCCGTATAAAAGTGGTGATCAGCATAAACAAAAAACTCCGCAATCTGAATTCCAATCTCAGTCAACGTGTTCCGAAAACTCTGGGGGCTTCCGATGCCGCTGAGTACCACGCAGGGAACGTTCTTGAAATCGGAGACTGCCAAGACCTCGTTTGTCACAAGTGAGCGGAACTGTTTCGGGGCGTACCGTACGCCGATTGCGGGGGCTGCAGAATATTTCTTGAGACTGCCGAGTACGGCCTGTGATGAACTCGTTACATTTGTAAAAAAACACATGTTCGCGCGCCTGAGTGCGGAAAGTGGTTCCCTGCGCTTGCCTGCCGGCCAGAGCGGTGTCTTCCTCAGGTTTTTCCTGCCGTCCAGGACAAGTATGTCGAAATTCCGTGCGATTGATCGTTCGTGGAAAGCATCGTCCAGGATAATAAGATGCGGCTGATATCGGTTCTGGACAAAGTCTATGGCGCGCGTAAAGTTATCGTCTACAACCACGATCGCCTGCGGAAATTTCCGGGCTATCTGAAACGATTCATCGCCGCACTGGAATGCGCTTCCAGAGACTTTCTTTCCGTCCGACACAATATGCATGTTCTGGGATGTCCGCTGATAGCCGGGGGTGACCACGCAAATTTTGATCCCCTGAAGGGTATAGCGCGACAAGAGATACTCGATTACTGGCGTTTTCCCGGACCCTCCTTTGACCATGCTCCCCACCGAGATGACCGGGACCTGAGCATGATATGTCCGCTTAAACTTCATGTCGAAAGCCATATTCCGGAACCACAGGAATATCTGATAAAACCAACTGACTGGGGCCAGAAATATACGTGCCAGAGACATAATAATTCCTCAATATTTTGACATAATCAACCCCGCATCCGCCAGCGCTCTACCCGTTTGCCACCATATCTTTCCTCATCTATCAGGTAAAAGCCTACCAAAGCTTTATTTGCAAACAGCAAAACTTATGAAAAAATAAAGGAAATCGCAAACGGAGGATCTTTGTCGTGGATGCGGCGCTAAGGGGAGCGAAAAACCGCCCTCTTGAGGGAGGAGACGATCCACCCCTCCCGAAGGGGGCGATCACGCCAAAAGCGAGGCTGTGAGAGGGAGTAAAACTATTTTCTACCGGTCTTGAAAACTCACTCCAGCCATGAAATAATCTGGTACGCCCCGGTCAACGGGTAAAACGGGGGGTAGCTGATCTGAAGGCGGTCGTCATACCGGTAATTTTTCAAAAATCCTGTCTGGAGAGTCCCCCCGCTTTCGGTGCCGACTGCACCGCGCTGGTACTGCGTTAATCCCCCATATAGTGTAAGCTTTCCCCTTTTAACTGGCGGGGGGGGGGATGAGCGGCTGTAGTTCTC
>Ga0209048_10001670_pt1 | contig 22563 bp, 19 predicted proteins | sample FrelakmetCRP12CR_FD_187146 | JGI IMG/M metagenome (GOLD analysis project Ga0209048, IMG submission 187146) | Freshwater lake sediment microbial communities from the University of Notre Dame, USA, for methane emissions studies - CRP12 CR (SPAdes)... | ecosystem: Environmental > Aquatic >... | reverse complement strand
AAGGCGATCGAGCCACCGTCGCTGTGACCGACGAGGATCGGCCGGTCGATCGCAAGCCGGTCGAGGAGCTCCGGCAGGACGACCAGCGCTTCGTCGTGCATGTACCGGGGCGTTCTCGGCTCCGTAAGCGGATCGGAGAGGCCGTAGCCGTGGCGCGAATAGACGACCGCGCTGCAGTTCGTCGCGTGCGCAACCCTGCCCGGGAAATCGCGCCACGTCGCGACCGAGCCCAGCCCTTCGTGCAGGAACACGAGGGTCGGACGGACAGTGCCTGCGATCTCGATCCGCTCGTATTCGATGCGGTGCGAGCCAGCTTCGAGGAAGGACATCGGATTCCTGGTTACCGCTGCGACGTATCCCGGCTGCGGGTCGGGTACCGAAACCGTTCCCCGCGTCTCCGCCTATTGTTTCACCGTGCGACTCAGCACCCGCGCACTGCGATCCGAATCGGAGTCGGAGATGAAATACTCATCGCCGAGCTTGAACCAGAACTGGCAGCGTTTGGACAAAACCGTAGTTCCGATATTCATGCTGGAGCAAACGCTCTCACTGTCGCCCGCCGTCCACGATCCTTCGACACTGCCCCTGACAATTGTTGTTGTTGCCCCCCGTCCCTGACCCGAGCCGATTATCCGACCGTTCGCCATGTAAACAAGCTCGACCTCAGTAACCGCGGAAAGTGGTCCAGCTATTTTCCGTCCAACCAAGTCCCGCTCAAACTCTTCCACGGACAACCTTCGGGCCCCGGCGTCGCGCAGCTCTCCGACGCTGGTCTGGCCGGCGGCGAGCGTGGCCCACAGCAACAATGCCGGCCCGGACCAAAGCTTCCATGTCAGCCACACGGCATCCTCCTTGTCATCCGACTATTCGATCACGTCGTCGGCCAGCAGCACGAGCGACGGTGGAAGTGCGAGCCCCAGAGCCTTGGCCGTATTGAGGTTGACGACCAGCTCGAAGAGCGTCGGCCGCTCGACCGGGAGGCTCGCCGGCTTCGTTCCTTTGAGGATCTTGTCCACGTAGTACGCGGCACGGCGTCGGTGGGCGGGAAGGCTCGTGCCGAAGGACATCAGCGCCCCGGCCTGCACGTATTCCTTGAGCGGAGTCACCGTCGGCAGGCGTCGCTTCAGCGCAAAATCGGCGATTGCCCGCGCATGTTCGAGGGTCACGCCATCCCAGCATGTAACGATCGCCTCAGTGGGCTCCTTTACGATCGCGGCAAACGCGCGATCCAACGCGTTGCCGTCGCGAACTTCGAGGGACTGCACCCGAATGCCCATCGGCTTGGCCGCCGCCTGGATCTCGTTGACGCAGGTCACGTTGCTCGGGTTGGCCGGGTTCCAAAGGACGGCGAGCCGAGAGACCTTGGGCACGATCTCCCGGAGCAGCCCCAGGCGCTTCTGCCACAGCTCCTCGCTGATCGTCGCCAGCCCGGTGATGTTTCCCCCAGGTCGTCCGAGGCTCGCGACCAATCCCGTCCCGACCGGGTCGAGCCCGAACTCGGTTGCGACCACGGGGACCGTCGTTGTCGCGCGCTTCGCCGCGAGCGCCGCGAGCTCCCCGGAGGTCACGATGACGTCGACCGGAAGCCGCATCAATTCGGCCGCGAGTTCGGGGAGCCGTTCCGTGTTGCCGTTCGCATACCGGTATTCGATGACGACATTCTGTCCCACGACATAGCCGGCATCACGCAGCCCTTGCTGGAAATCCACGACGCCGCGCTTCGCCTCGGCGGGAGCGCTACCGGCACTGAGCCAGCCGACCCGCTGCGCTTTCGGCGACGACTGCGCGAGCACGATTGCCGGCGCGGCGAGGAGCGCGACCGCAAAGGCAACAATGCATCCGGCGAACGTTCGCCGCACCGCACTCTCCTCGAAGCGGAAATCCAGGGACCGGGTACACGCGCCGGTCGCCGCGGGCACCGTGCGACGCATCAAGTTTCGGGGCTGCCCATGCAAGTCATAGGCTACCGTGCCCAACTTCCGGCAGTCAATCCGCGAATACGGGGATGCCGGAAGGCGCTACACCCCGAGGTGCCGCTGCAGGACGTCCGGCTGCGCGAGCAGCGCCTTGCTGTCGCCCTCGAAGACGACGCGTCCCTTCACCAGGATCACGTTGCGGTCGGCGATCGCCGTCACCGCCCGGTAGTTCTTGTCGACGATCACCGTCGCAATGCCGTGGGTGCGGATGTCGTCGATGATGCGCCAGATCTCCCGCGCAATCTGCGGCGCGAGCCCCTCGGTCGCCTCGTCGAGGATCAGCAGGTCGGGATTCGTCATCAGCGCGCGGCCGATCGTCAGCATCTGCTGCTCGCCGCCCGACAGCTGCCAGCCGCCGTGATCGAGCCGCTCGGCCAGCCGCGGAAAGGTCGCGAGCACGCGTTCGTAAGTCCAGTCGCGGCGACCGTCGGGCCCGGCGCGTGCCGCCATCACGAGGTTTTCGCGCACGGTCAGGTTCGGGAAGATGCCGCGGCCCTCCGGCACGTACGCGATGCCATGGCGCGCGACGAGATAGGGTTCTGCGCCCGTCATCGGGGTGCCGCACACCCACACTTCGCCGTTGCGCGGCTTGACCAACCCGAGCATGCTGCGAATCAGCGTGCTCTTGCCCATGCCGTTCCTGCCCATCAGCCCGACCGTCTCGCCGCGATCGATGCGGAAGTCGACGCCGTGCAGGACGTGACTCGCACCGTAGTAGGTGTGCAGGTCGCGCGCCTCGAGGAGCCATTCACTCATGTCGACGCCGCTTCAGTATCGGTGCCGAGATATGCCTGCCGCACCGCGGCGCTCGCCCGGATCTGCGCTGGGGGGCCGCTCTCCAGCACCTGACCGTTGACCATCACGGTGATGACATCGGCAACCGCGAACACCGCGTCCATGTCGTGCTCGACCAGCAGGATCGCGTGGTGCGGAGCCAGCTGCTTCAGCAGTTCCACCATCCTTGCGGCCTCCTCGGCCCCCATCCCGGCGAGCGGCTCGTCGAGCAGCAACACCTCGGGCGCCGTGGCCAGCACCATCGCGATCTCGAGCTGCCGCTGCTCGCCGTGCGACATCGCCGACGCGATGCGATCGCGTCGTCCGGCGAGCCCGGCGGCTTCGAGCGCGCGCTCCGCCACGTCACAGACGGGCCGATACGCGCCGGCCACCGTGAAAATGCGCATTGCCCGCGGCACGCGCGACTGCGCGGCGAGCCGGCAATTCTCGAAGGCCGTGAACGCGGGAAAGATGTTGGTCTTCTGGTAGCTGCGGCCGATCCCGATCCGCGACCGGCGATCCGCCGAATGGCGCGTGATGTTCTCGCCCTTGTACGTGATGCTGCCGGCCGAGGCCGCGAGGTCTCCCGACAGGAGGTTGATGAGTGTCGTCTTGCCGGCGCCGTTCGGGCCCAGCACCGCGTGCAGCTTCCCCCGCTCGAGTTCGATCGACACGTCGTTCGCAGCGGCCAGTCCGCCGAAAAGCCGGGTCAGGCCGTTCGTCGCGAGGATCGCCTCACTCATGGTCGGCCTCGCCGATTAGTGTGCGCCGGAAGCGGGCCGCGACGCTGGCGAGCCCGCCGGGCAGGAAGATCACGAGCAGGACGATCGTCGCACCGAGCAGCAGCTGCCAGTGGCGGGTGAGTGCCTGGAAGATCTCCGCGAGCGCGACGAACGCGAACGCGCCGACGACCGCGCCATAGAGACTGCCGATGCCGCCCAGGATCAGCATCAGCAGGACGTTGCCCGACTGATGCCATGACAGGAGCTCCGGATTCACGAAGCCGAACTGCAGCGCGGACAGATACCCCGCGAGCCCGGCAAGCGCTCCGGCGACGGCGAAGCTCGCCAGCTTGTACCAGTAGACCGGATACCCCAGCGAACGCATCCGGTGCTCGTTGCTGCGGATGCCCATCAGCGCGCGGCCGAACGGCGAGCGCAGCACCACGCGCAGAAACACGAACACGACGAGCAGCAGCACCAGCACGAAGTAGTAGACGTGCGTGGTGTTGCCGAGATCGAACGGCATGAAGCTGCCGATCGCGGCGACCGGCTTGAAATTCATGCTGATTCCGTCGGATCCGCGACCGATCTTCGTGTCGTGGAAGATGAAGTAGAACATCTGCGCGAACGCCAGCGTCACCATGATGAAATAGATGCCCTTGACGCGCACGACGAAGACGCCGACCGCGAGCGCTGCGATCCCGGCCGCGAGAACTGCGGCCGGAAGCGTGAGCCAGAGATTTGCCGCTTCGTACTTCGGCGCGAGGAGCCCGAGCGCGTAGGCGCCGATGCCATAGTAGGCGGCGTGCCCGAACGAGACGAGCCCGGTGTAGCCGACGAGCAGGTCGAGGGACAGGGCGAATATGGCGAGGATCATCACCTTGGTGACGAGCTCGGTGTAGAACGTCGCTCCCGCCAGCGGAAACAGCGCGAGCGCAACGAGGGTTGCGCCGAGCGCGAACCGTTGCCGGCTCACCAGGTATTCCCCCTGCAGTAGCTTTGCATCACCCGACCCGTTTGAAGAGACCTTCGGGGCGCCACAGCAGGATCGCCGCCATCAGCAGATAGACGGTGACGCCGGCGGCTTCGGGAATCAGCACCTTGCCGAAGGTGTCCGCCAGCCCGATCAGGAGCGCCGCGAACAGCGCGCCCCAGATCGAGCCGATGCCGCCGATCACGACGACGACGAAACAGATGATGAGCACCTGCGTGCCCATCCCGGGATAGACCGAGGACACGGGCGCCGCGATCATCCCGGCGAACGCCGCGAGCGCGACCCCCAGCGCAAACACCAGCCGGTACACGAGGTTGATGTTGAGCCCCAGCGACGAGACCATCTCGCGGTTCGACGCGCCCGCGCGGATCATCATTCCGAGGCGCGTGCGATGAATCAGCACGTACAGCAATCCCGCCAGTGCCAGGCAGACGGCCGACATGAACAGCCGGTATACCGGATAGGACAACGTCGGGGTCAGCGGAATCGACCAGTCGAAGATGGCCGGCAACGCAACACCGTGGACGTCGTTGCCGACGATGAGACTCCGCAACTCCTCGAACACCAGGATCAACCCGTAGGACAGCAGCACCTGCTCGAGGTGATCGCGTTTGTAGAGGTGGGAGAACAGCGCCCATTCGAGCACGATCCCGAGGAGCACCGAGAGCACGATGCCGACAACGATCGCGACGAACAGGTTGCCGGTGAGCGAGGCCAGCGTGAACGCCATGTACGCGCCGACCATGTAGAAGCTGCCGTGGGCGAGATTGATGATGCCCATGATGCCGAAGATCAGGGTGAGCCCGCTCGCGACGAGGAACAGCAACAGCCCGTACTGGACCCCGTTCAGGAGCTGGATCAGCAGCGAATAGATGTCCATGTCGAGGCGCCGGCGCTCGCAAAAAAATTCGCGCGGGGGACGGGACGTCCACCCGCGCGACAGTTTACAGCCTGCAGGGTCAGAGCTTGCAGCCGCGCGGCGGGTCGGTCAGGTTCTTGACCGCGATGCCGATGACCTTGTTCTCCTTGCCTTCGACCTTGCGCAGGTAGATGTCGTGGATGGGATTGTGGCCCCTGTTCAGCGCGAGCGATCCGCGCGGGCTGTCGAGCTTCGCCGCGCCCATCGCCGCCACGAGCTCGGCGCGCTTCCCCATGTCGCCCTTGACCGCGTTCACGCCGACGATGAGCAGCTGCGCGGCGTCGTAGCCCTGTACCGCGTAGACATCCGGCTCCGACTTGAACGCCTTCATGTAGGCGGCGCGGAACGCGTTGTTCTTCGGGTTGTTGAGGCCGTCGCCATAATGAAGGGTCGTCAGCAGCCCCTGCGCCGCCTCGCCCTGCGCTTCGAGCGTGCCGTCGGTGAGGAAGCCCGCGCCGACCAGCGGGATCGTCTTGTTCAGGCCCGCCGCGGCATAGTCCTTGACGAACTTGACCGCGCCGCCACCGGCGAAGAACACGTAGACGACATCGGGCTTGAGCGCGGCGATCTCGGTAAGGTACGACTGGAACTCGACCTGCGGGAACGGCAGCGACAGCTCCTTGATCACCTTGCCGCCGCCCGCCTCGAACGATTCCTTGAACCCGCCGACCGACTCGTCGCCGGCAGCGTACTTCCAGGTCAGCGTGACGGCCGTCTTCTTCTTCTGCTCGGCCATCACCTTGCCCATCGCGATCCCCATCTGCGAATTCGAGAACGACGTGCGGAACACGTTGGCAGCGCACAGCGGACCGGTGATCTCGTCGGCCCCCGCGTTGGGGATGATGAGCAGCGTGTTGTTGTCGCGCGCGACCTTCGACATGGCCAGGGCGACGCCGGAGTGCACGGTGCCCACCAGCACGTCGACCTGGTCGCGCTTGATCAGCTTGTTGGCGTTGTCGGGCGCTTTGGCCGGATCCGACTCGTCGTCCACCGTGAAATACTCGATATCACGGCCGCCCAGCTTGCCGCCGTTCTCGTCGATCGCGAGCTTGAAGCCGTTGGTGATCGCCGTGCCCAGCGCAGCGTACGTCCCGGTGTACGGCAGCATCAGTCCGATCTTGACCTTCCCCTGCTGCGCCAGCGCGTCTCCATCGGGCAACAGCAGGCTTGCCGCGGCGAACCCCACCGCCGCGATCGCGCCGATGCGGCGCAGGGTATTGCGGGTTGCTTCCATCACGCGTTCCTCCCTTGGTTTGCTCGCGGGTCCGCTCTGCGACATCCCCGCGAAGAGCCTTCGACCGTCACGCCGCCCTGGCGCGCAGCTTGAAGCGCTGTATCTTACCCGTCGCGGTCTTCGGAAGCTCGTCGATGAACTCGATCCAGCGCGGATACTTGTACGGGGCGAGCTGCGCCTTCACGTGCTGCCTCAGCTCGTCGGCCAGCGCCGGCGACGGCGCGTGGCCACCTTTCAGTACGACGTAGGCGAGCGGTTTCACCAGCTGTTCCTCGTCTGCCTTGCCGATGACCGCCGCCTCGAGCACCGCCGCGTGCGTCACCAGCGCCGACTCGACCTCGATCGGCGACACGTAGATGCCGCCGACCTTGAGCATGTCGTCCGTGCGGCCCGCGTAGACATAGTATCCATCCGCGTCGATCGAATACTTGTCGCCGCTTCGCGTCCACGGTCCCTGGAACGTATCCCGCGTCTTCTCCCGGTTGTTCCAGTAGGCCATCGCCGCGGTCGGCCCGTTGATCTGCAACTCGCCCACCTCCCCGCGCGCAACCGGATGGCCGTCGTCGCCGACGATCCGCAGTTCATAACCGGGCACTGGCACGCCGCTCGTGCCGTAGCGCACCTCGCCCGGCCGGTTCGACAGGAAGATGTGCAGCATCTCCGTCGAGCCCAGGCCATCGAGAATCTCGACGCCGAAGTGCTCGGTCCAGCGACGGCCGATCTCGGCCGGCAGAGCCTCGCCCGCCGACGCGCAGCGACGCATTCGCAGCTCGCCCCGCTTCGGCAGGTCCGGACTCGCGAGCAAAGCCGCGAACAGCGTGGGGACGCCATAGAAGATCGTCGGCTGATGCCGGCGCAGCCGGGCGAACACTGCCGCCGGCGTCGGGCGCTCGGCCATCAGCACGATGGTCGCGCCCACCGACAGCGGAAAGGTCAATCCGTTGCCGAGACCGTAGGCAAAGAACAGCTTCGCCGCCGAGAACACGACGTCGTCTTCACGGATGCCGAGAATCGGCTTCGCGTACAGCTCCGCGGTTCCGATCAGGCTCGAATGCAAGTGCACGGTGCCCTTGGGGGCGCCGGTGGAGCCCGACGAATAGAGCCAGAAGCAGGCGTCGTCGCACGTTGTATCGGCCGCCGCGAACGTCGTCGCCGCCGTGGCCATCAACTTCGCCAGCGAGCGATGGGGGCCGGCGGTCTCCGCGGCACCGGAAACGATTACATGCTTCAGGTGCGGGTGCTTGCCGATGAGGGGCGCAAACGACGGGAGCAGCGCGGCCGAGACGACGAGCGCCCGGGCGCGGCTGTCGCGCAGCATGTAATCGTAGTCATTCGTCGTCAGCAGCGTGTTCGCCGCAATCGGGACGATGCCGGCCTTGATCGCGCCGAGAAACAGGGCCGGGAAATCGATCGTGTCGAGGTGACAGAGCAATACGCGCTGCTCGGGTTGCAGCCCGAGTCCCGCGAGCGCATTCGCGCATCGGTTCACGCGTTCGGCAAGTTCGCCGTACGTATAGGTGCCGGCATCGTCGATGTACGCGACCTTCGCCGCCCGTCCGGCGGCGAGGTTGCGCTCGATCAGATCGTGCGCGGCGTTGTATTCCCGCGGCAAGTCGACCCGTGGGGCGGGCGCGCGGTGATCGGTCGTGCTGAGAGACCGCATCTTGCTCCTCCTGCGTCGCACCGCATTGCAGGTGCGAACGCCCAGATCTCCGTGTATTTGATCACGCCCGGCGGCGGAACTCAGTCTGCGTGCAGCAACGGGCGCCGAATGCAAGTCGCGCCCAACCGACAGTCCTCGAGATCGTCGGGCAATTTAGATCATGCCCAACTGGTCGTCAAGCACAATAGAACATGCGGCCGTCGATCCGGGCCTGCGATCGCGGGCCAAGCTCCGCGCGCAGCGCGCGGTCCGAGAGCCGCGACAGGTGCCGGGAACGCAGGCGATCCAAAGTGCTTGACGTCGATCAATGACATGCAATATATTGCCTGACCCAATTTCCGAGAATGCGGGATCGATCGATGTCAGCCATGGTCCAGAACCGGGCAACTGCCACGGCCTCGTCCGCTCACGAGGCCGACGACGCCGAGTTCCTGGCCGCGATGGGCCGGCACGTCCGCGAGGCGCGCGAACGGCGCGGCCTGGCGCGCAAGGCGATCTCCCACGTCGCCGGCGTGTCGGAGCGCTACCTCGCACAGCTGGAGGCCGGCGAAGGCAACGCGTCGGTGCTGCTGCTGCGCAACGTCGCGCGCGCGCTCGGGATGCCGGTCACCGAGTTGCTCGAGCCGCGGGAGAATTCCGTCGAGCAGCGGCTGATTCGCCGCTTCCTCGACCGCCTGCCGGCGCATCGCCTCGAGGACGTCGTCTTCCGCCTGATGCGCGACTTCGGCGAGGAGGCGGCGGCGCGCCGAAAACGCGTCGCACTCGTCGGCCTGCGCGGTGCCGGCAAGACGACACTCGGGAGCGCGCTCGCCGCCGAAATGGGATGTCCTTTCGTCGAGCTCGACCGGGAGATCGAGCGCGAGGCCGGGATCGGCCTGTCCGAAGTGTTCCTGCTCTACGGCCAGCCGGGCTACCGCCGCATCGAGCGCCGGTGCCTCGAGCGGATGATCGGGACGCACCCGGAAATGGTGATGACGGTGGGCGGCGGGATCGTCTCCGAACCCGAAACGTACAACCTGCTGCTGCAGCAATGCTTCACCGTGTGGGTCCGGGCTTCGCCGGACGAGCACATGGCACGCGTCGTCGCGCAAGGCGACCTGCGCCCGATGCAAGGGAACGACGAGGCCATGGCGGACCTCCAGCGGATCCTCGATTCGCGCGAGCCGCTGTACCAGAAGGCGGACATCACGCTCGACACCTCGGGCGAAGATCCCCGGACAAGCCTTTCCAAGCTGCGCCAGGCCATCACGGCCCAGCCGGCATGAAGGAGAAACCCATGACAGACGCGGTCTCATCGCTCGCCCCGGAAGCGGCGGCTCCCCGAAAGTCGTTCTACACGTACGACACGCACCCCGACCGGTATGCGCACTGGAAGCTCGCGTTCGACGGCCCCGTCGCGACCCTGACGATGGACGTCGACGAGGACCGCGGCCTGAACCCCGGCTACAAGCTCAAGCTCAACTCGTACGATCTCGGCGTCGACATCGAGCTCGCCGATGCACTGCAGCGGATACGCTTCGAGCATCCCGAGGTGCGCAGCGTGATCATCACCAGCGGCAAGGATCGCGTCTTCTGTTCCGGCGCCAACATCTACATGCTCGGAACCTCGTCGCACGCGTGGAAGGTGAACTTCTGCAAGTTCACGAACGAGACGAGGAACGGCGTCGAGGACTCGAGCCGCCATTCCGGGCTCAAGTTCATCGCCGCCTGCAACGGCACGACGGCCGGTGGCGGCTACGAGCTGGCGCTCGCCTGCGACGAGATCTACCTGATCGACGACCGCTCGTCGGCGGTGAGCCTGCCCGAAGTGCCGTTGCTCGGCGTTCTTCCCGGCACCGGCGGCCTCACCCGCCTCACGGACAAGCGCCGCGTCCGCCGCGACCATGCGGACGTCTTCTGCACGCTCGTCGAAGGCGTGCGCGCGCAGCGCGCGCAGCAGTGGCGGTTGATCGACGGGCACGCCAAACCGCAGCAGTTCGCGCAGAAGATCAGGGAGCGCGCCGTCCTGCTGGCCGAAACGAGCGACCGCCCGCGGGACGCGAAGGGCGTCGTGCTCACGCCGCTTGCGCGCACCGTCGACGATGCCGGCTATCGATACGGGCACGTCGACGTGCAGATCGATCGGCGGGCGCGCACCGCGACGATCACCGTGGCGGCGCCCACCGTTTCCCCGCCCGGCGACGTCGACGCAATCGTTGCGGCGGGAGCGTCGTGGTGGCCGCTCGCGATGGCGCGCGAACTCGACGACGCGATCCTGCTGCTGCGGACCAACGAGCAGGATATCGGCACCTGGATTCTCAAGACCGCCGGCGACCCGTCGACAGTCCTCGCTGCCGACGCGGCGTTGCTGCATCTCCAGTCGCACTGGTTCGTCCGCGAGACGATCGGCATGCTGCGGCGGACGCTCGCGCGGCTCGACGTCACCTCGCGCACGCTCTACGCGTTGATCGAGCGGGGGTCCTGTTTCGCCGGCACCCTGCTCGAACTGGCGCTGGCCGCCGACCGCGTCTACATGCTCGCGCTCCCGGACGACGATGCGGCAGCGCCGAAGATCACCCTGTCGCCGCTGAACTTCGGCACCTATCCGATGGTGAACGGCCTGGCCCGCGTCGCGGCCCGCTTCTACGGCGAGGCGGAGCCGATGACGCGCGCGAAGGATGCCGTCGGCCGCGCGCTCGCCGGGAACGAAGCGCTCGAGCTCGGCCTCGTCACCGCGGCGCCCGACGACCTCGACTGGACCGACGAGGTCCGCGTCGCGCTGGAAGAACGCGCGAGCCTTTCCCCGGACGCGCTCACCGGCATGGAGGCGAACCTGCGCTTCGGCGGCGTCGAGACGATGGAGACGCGGATCTTCGGCCGGCTCTCGGCCTGGCAGAACTGGATCTTCATCCGGCCGAACGCGACCGGCGAAGCCGGCGCGCTGAAGGTTTTCGGAACCGGAAACAAGCCGGGTTTCGACCGGAACCGCGTCTAGTCGCGATCCTTCCCGAATGATCCCGACATTCCGCTACGGCCTGTTGCACCGAATCGCGCGCCCTTGCCCCCAGGAGTGACCATGAGCATCGATTACAGCGAAAAGATCCCCAACAACGTGAACCTCGCGAGCAACAAGACGCTGCAGCGCGCGCTCGAGCACTGGCAGCCGGAATTCCTGCACTGGTGGGCGGACATGGGTCCCGAAGGCACGAGCGACGTCGACGTGTATCTGCGCACCGCGATCAGCGTAGAGCCCAAGGGCTGGGCGCACTTCGACTACGTCAAGATGCCCGACTATCGCTGGGGCATCTTCCTCGCACCGGCCGAAGCCGGCCGGCGGGTGAACTTCGGCGCGCACAAGGGCGAGCCGGCGTGGCAGGAAGTGCCCGGCGAATACCGCGCGAACCTGCGCCGGTTGATCGTCACGCAAGGGGACACCGAGCCCGCGTCGGTCGAGCAGCAGAGGCACCTCGGCCTCACCTGCCCGTCGCTGTACGACCTGCGCAACCTGTTCCAGGTCAACGTCGAGGAAGGCCGCCACTTGTGGGCGATGGTGTACCTGCTGCACGCGCACTTCGGTCGCGACGGCCGCGAAGAGGCCGAAGCGCTGCTCGAGCGCCGCTCGGGCGACGCGGACAACCCGCGCATCCTCGGCGCATTCAACGAGAAGACGCCGGATTGGCTGTCGTTCTTCATGTTCACGTTCTTCACCGACCGCGACGGCAAGTATCAGCTCTGCTCGCTCGCCGAATCCGGCTTCGATCCGCTCGCGCGCACCTGCCGCTTCATGCTGACCGAGGAGGCGCACCACATGTTCGTCGGCGAATCGGGCGTCGGCCGGGTCATCCAGCGGACCTGCGAGACGATGGTCGCCAACCGGACCGACGACCCGGCGCGGCTGCGCGCACTGGGCGTCATCGACCTGGCGACGATCCAGCGCTACCTCAACTTCCACTTCAGCGTCACGATGGACCTCTTCGGCTCCGATGTGTCATCGAACGCCGCGACGTTCTACACCACCGGGCTGAAGGGCCGCTTCGACGAGACGAAGATCGCCGACGACCACATCCTCGCCGGCGCGACCTACCCGGTGCTAGAGGTTCGCGACGGCCGGCTCGCGACCGTCGCTGCGCCCGCACTCAACGCGCTCAACGAGAAGCTGCGCGACGACTACGTGAAGGACGCACAGGCCGGCATCGAGCGCTGGAACAAGATCATCGAGAAGGCGGGCATCGCCGTGCGACTGAAGGCGCCGCACAAGGCCTTCAACCGCAAGATCGGCCCGCTGTCGACGGTCCGCGTCGATCCCGACGGCAACGTCGTGGCGGAAGCCGACTGGACGCACCACCATCTGCAATGGCTGCCCTCCACCGCCGATCGCGCGTTCGTCGCGTCGCTGATGGGACGGGTCGCCGAGCCGGGCAAGTTCGCGAACTGGATCGCGCCGCCCGCGCGCGGGATCAACAACCAGCCGATCGCATTCGACTACGTTCGGTTCAATTGAACCGGGAGCGGATTGGCACCCGACGTTCCGATGGTCTCGGTGTGCTCCGCAACCTGATCGAGGACAAGAGCCGTGCCTGATCCCGCTTTCGGGGTGCTGCGCCAGCACCTGATCGATCCGGAGATCTGCATTCGCTGCAACACCTGCGAGGAGACCTGCCCCGTCGGCGCGGTCAGTCACGACGCGCGCAACTACGTCGTCGATCCGGCGAAGTGCAACTTCTGCAACGATTGCATCGCGCCCTGCCCCACCGGCGCGATCGACAATTGGCGCAGTGTCGACAAGGCGAAGCCGTACACCCTCGTCGAGCAGCTCGGCTGGGACGCGCTGCCGGCGCCCACCGAGGTCGCGGCGGGCACGTCGAGCGAGCTTCCCGAAGACGTCGCCCGGATCACCGCGACGGCGACGCAGGGCCAGGGCGGCGACGTCCGCCCACCGTGGTCGGCTGCGCACCCTTACGTCAACATCTACACGCTGGCGAAGCCGGCGATTGCCACCGTCAGCGGCAATTTCCGGCTGACCGCAGCGGGCGCCAGCAGCGACATCCGGCACATCGTGCTCGACTTCGGCGGCACAGCGTTTCCGGTGCTGGAAGGACAGACGATCGGCATCTTGCCGCCCGGCCTCGATGCGAGCGGCAAGCCGCATCATCTCCGTCTGTACTCCGTCGCGAGTCCGCGCGAAGGCGAGCGCCCGCGCTACAACAATCTCGCGCTGACGGTGAAACGCGTCAACGAGGACCACGACGGCCGGCCGGTCGTCGGTGTCGCATCGAATTACCTGTGTGATCTGCGCAAGGGCGACCCGGTGCACGTCGTCGGTCCTTACGGGACGACGTTCCTGATGCCGAATCACCCGGGATCGTCGCTGTTGATGGTGTGCACCGGCACCGGCTCCGCGCCGATGCGCGCGATGACCGAGCGGCGACGGCGCCGCATCGCGCTGAAGGAGGGCGGCGAGCTGATGCTGTTCTTCGGCGCGCGGGCGGAAGGAGAGCTTCCCTACTTCGGCCCGCTCTTGAAGCTGCCGCGGGAATTCATCGACATCAACTTCGCGTTCTCGCGCGTGCCCGGCGAACCGAAGCGCTACGTGCAGGACCGCATCCGCGAGCGCACCCCCGATGTCGCGCGCCTGCTCGAGGACGGGAACTGCTTTGTCTACATCTGCGGACTCAAGGGCATGGAACAGGGCGTCGACGAGGCGTTTCGCGACGCCTGCCGGCGGGCCGGAACCGACTGGGACCGATTGCTGCCCGAACTGCGCGCGGCGGGCCGCTACCACGTCGAGACCTACTGATGCTCGGCAGCGCTCCGTGACGCTCGACTACGCCGCGATCAAGGTCGTGCATGCGAGCGCTGCTGCGCTGTCGATCTTGGGGTTCGCGCTGCGCGGCGCGTGGATGCTGCGCTCGCGACCTTCGCGTACATCGTGTCGGTCGCCATCACGAAGTCGCCGCTCGGTTTCCTCGCGCGACTATAATTGCCGGAACGTCAACGCCGTCACCCGCGGCACAGCGACATGCCCACCGACCTCTTTTCAGAACCCACGGCCCCCGGCTTCGATGACCCGCTCGGCATGCTCTCGGCGTGCCATGCCCGGATCGAGCGCCAACTCGCCACGCTCGATCGGCTGCAACGGCACCTGCCCGAGCACGGCTGCGACATCGATGCACGCGCCGCCGCGCGCGGCATCCTCAAGTACTTCGACACCGCGGCGCCCAACCACCACGCCGACGAGGAGGCGAGCGTCTTTCCCCGTCTCCGGAGTGCGTTGCCGGGCCGTGCCGACACGCTGATCGCCGACCTCGAGCGCGAGCACCGCACGCTCGCCACGAACTGGCGCCACCTTCGACCCCTGCTGGCGAGCATCGCCGCCGGCGCGCGCGCGAACCTGTCGGCGAAGCAGGTGGCCGATGTCCGCGCTGCCTACGATGCGCACATCGCGAAGGAAGAAAGCGCACTGATCCCCCTCGCCGCGAAGGCGTTCGACGCAGCGAAACTCCTGGATATCGGCCGGGAGATGGCCGCGAGGCGCGGGATCGATCCCGTAGTCCCGGCGCCGAGGGGACGTCAGCGAACGGACGTCTGAGACGTTCGTCGCGGCTCCGGCCGCGGCCCGCTTCGCCATCTGCCGTGCCCCCGACACGCCGCAACCACCTCTCCGACCTGCGCGGCGTCAGCCGCCTCGCGATCGACGCCACGCGTGGGCTCACCGACCTCGTCGAGGCGATGCATCACAACATCACGCAGACACCCGGCCCGTTCGGAAAGGCCGCGTCCGGCGCCACGCGCGGCATCACCGGCCTCGTCTATCGCAGCGTTCGCGGTGTGACCGGCCTTGTCGGCCAGTCCATCGACGCGGTCCTCGGAAAGCTCGTTCCGCTGCTCGGCCATGTCGAGCCGTCGCCGGCGCGCGAAGCGATCATCGCCGCGCTGAACGGCGTGCTGGGCGACCACCTGGCCGACAGCGGCAACCCGCTGGCGATCAGGCTGTCGTTCCGTCGCGAGGGCAGGCCGCTCGTCATCACGCGCGAGTCGCTGGCCGCGGCGATTCCCGCGCCGACGGGCAAGCTGCTCGTCCTGGTCCATGGCTTGTGCCTCAACGACCTGCAATGGAACCGGGAGGGTCACGATCACGGCGCCGCGCTCGCGCGCGATCTCGATTACACGAACGTCTACCTGCACTACAACACGGGGCTCCACATCTCGACCAACGGGAAGGCGTTCGCCGAAGCGCTGGAGGCGCTGCTGCGCGATTGGCCGGTGCCGCTGAAAGAGTTCGCGATCGTCGCGCACAGCATGGGCGGGCTCGTGGCACGCAGCGCGTGCCTCTATGGCGCCCTCGACGACCACGCGTGGCTGCGGCGCCTGGGCAAGCTCGTGTTTCTCGGCACGCCGCATCACGGCGCGCCACTGGAGCGCGGTGGCAACTGGATCGACACCGTTCTCGACGCCAGTCCGTACACCGCGCCTCTTGCGCGGCTCGGAAAGGTCCGCAGCGCGGGAATCACCGACCTGCGCTACGGAAACCTGGCCGACGAGGACTGGCAGGGACGCGATCGCTTCGCGCGCGGCGACCGCCGGCGGTTCGTGCCACTACCCGCAGGCGTGCGTTGTTACGCCATCGGGGCGACGGCTGTCGTCGTGCCACGCCACGACGATCACCGATTGCCCGGCGACGGGCTCGTCCCGCTCTCGAGCGCGCTCGGCCATCACGACAATCCCGGCCTTGCCCTCAAGATTCCGAAATCCCGACAGTGGATTGCCCACGACTGCGGCCACCTCGACCTCCTCGACCGAGCGGACGTCTACCGGCGGATCCGCCGGTGGCTCGATGCGGGACAAGTCGACACCGACCGGTAGTCGGCGCCGGGCGGCGAGAGGCGGCGATCAGATGACGCGCGAGTATTGTGCCCGCTCGCGCGCTTCGCGCAGGTAACGGTCGAACTGCATCGCAACGGTACGCACCAGCAGCCGCCCGCGCGGCGTGACGACGATCGCCCGGTCGGTCAGCTCGACCAAACCGTCCTCGGCCAGGGGGCGCAACGCCGCGATCTCCGGCGCGAAGTAATCGGCGAAGACGATACCGTGCCGCGCGCCGGACGCCGCAAAGTCGAGGTCGAAGTCACACATCAGTTTCTGGATCACGTCGCGCCGGATCAGGTCGTCGGCGTTCAACAGGACGCCGCGCATCACCGGCAGCGCCTGCGCGTCGAGCCGGTCGTAGTATTCGTCCAGCGTCTTGACGTTCTGCACGTACGCCGCGCCGACCTTGCCGATTGCCGAGATGCCGAATGCGAGCAGGTCGCAGTCGGGCTTCGTCGAATACCCCTGGAAATTGCGGTGGAGCTTGCGGTCGCGCTGCGCGACGGCGAGCTCGTCCGTGGGCTTCGCGAAGTGATCCATGCCGATGTACATGTAGCCGGCGGCGCCGAGCTTCTCGATCGCCAGCGCGAGAATTGCCAGCTTGGTCTCGGGCGCGGGAACCGCGGTGAGCTCGATCCGACGCTGCGGCTTGAAGAGATGCGGAACGTGCGCGTAGCTGTAGAGCGCGATCCGGTCCGGCGAGGCGTCGATCACCTTGTCGAGCGTGGCCGAAAAGCCCGCGACCGTCTGCTTCGGCAGCCCGTAGATCAGGTCGGCATTCACCGACACGAAGCCGTTCGCGCGCGCCGCATCGATCACCGTGCGTGTTTCTTCCTCCGACTGGATCCGGTTGACGGCCTTCTGCACTTCCGGATCGAAATCCTGGATGCCCACCGAAATCCGGTTGAAGCCGAGCGATCCGAGGAACGCGATGGTCTCCGCATCCACCTTGCGCGGGTCGACTTCGATCGAGATCTCCGCGTCGGCGGCAACGTCAAAGCCCCCGCGCAGCAGACCCATCAGCGTCGCCATCTCGTCGCGCGCCAGGAAGGTCGGCGTGCCACCGCCCCAGTGCAGCTGCTCGACCTTGGGGCCGCCTTCGATCAGGCCGCCGACGATGCCGATTTCGCGTCCCAGGTACCGGATGTATTTCGCCGACCGGCCGTGGTCCTTGGTGATGACCTTGTTGCACGCGCAGTAGTAGCAGATGGTGTTGCAGAACGGCAGGTGCACGTAGAGCGACAGCGGCTGCTGCGGACGCGTCTGGTTCCGGGCATGGAGCGCATTCACGTAGTGCTCGGCCGTGAACGCCTCGTGGAAGCGGTCTGCGGTCGGATACGACGTGTAGCGCGGGCCAAACGTGTCGTATTTCTTGACGAGCGCAAGGTCGAGAACGAGGTCGGCGGCGGCGGTTGTGGTCATGGTGAAGGTCACGGGGCGAGGCTGACCTCGCAACGCGAAGGATTGTCACCCCCTGTGTAACACAGCGCTTTGACCGAAATCAACCGCATCGGCAACGGGGCCAACCGCCGGTCACGCCACGGCGCGGCGGCGGGGCGTATCCGGGGGCGGAGGCCACCCCAATCGCGCGTCAGACCGTGAGGCAGGCCCGCACGCCGTCGGCGTCCATGTCGGCGCCCTTTCCGGCCTTGATGACCTCGCCTCGGGACAGCACGACATAGTGGTCGGCGAGCGACCGGGCGAAGTCGTAGTACTGTTCGACCAGCAGGATCGCCATTTCCCCCTCGGCGGCGAGCCGCCGGATGGCGCGCTCGATGTCCTTGATGATCGACGGCTGGATGCCTTCCGTCGGCTCGTCCAGCACGAGCAGCTTCGGTTCCATCGCCAGCGCGCGTCCGATCGCGAGCTGCTGCTGCTGCCCCCCGGAGAGATCGCCACCGCGCCGGCCCAGCATGTCCGCGAGGACCGGGAACATCTCGAAGATGCGCGGCGGAATGGAAGCGCCCGGCGGCTTGGTCGCGAGCCCGAGCCTCAGGTTTTCCTCGACGGAAAGCCGCGGGAAGATCTCGCGGCCCTGCGGGACGTAGCCCAGCCCCAGCCGCGCGCGCGCGTGCGGCGGCAGCTTGGTCACGTCGGCGCCGTCGAAGCGAATGGCCCCGGAGCGCGCCGGGAGGAGTCCCGCGAGGCACTTGAGCAGCGTCGACTTGCCGACGCCGTTGCGACCAAGGACCGCGGTGACCGCGCCCGACGGCGCCTCGAACGAGACGTCGCGCAGCGTGTGGCTGCCGCCGTAATACTGATTGAGTGCGGAGACGGTCAGCATCTCAGTGCCCGCCCGGCCGTCCGAAGGGCACTGTGCGCCCCCGCGGGGGGCAGCGAACGCAGTGGGCGTGGGGGCTTTTCATCCGCCCGCCCGGCCGCCCGTAGGGCACTGAGCGCCCACCTGTGGGGGGGCGAACGAAGTGAGCAGCGGGGACCCTCATCCTATCGCCCCAGGTAGACCTCGATCACGCGCGGATCGGCCTGCACCACGTCCATCGGGCCTTCGGCAAGCACGCTGCCTTCGTGGAGCACCGTCACCTGGCGTGCGATCCGGGCGATGAAGTCCATGTCGTGCTCGACCACCACCACCGAGTGCCTGCCGGCGAGCGAGAGGCAGAGCTCCGCCGTGCGCATCGTCTCGTCGTCGGTCATCCCGGCCACCGGCTCGTCCAGCAGCAACAATCGCGGCTCCTGCATCAGCAGCATTCCGATCTCGAGCCACTGTTTCTGGCCGTGCGACAGCAGTCCCGCCAGCCGGTCGGCGGCGTCGGCGAGCTGAATCAGCTCGAGCGTTTCGGCGATCCGGTCGAGGTCGGCACGCGCAAGCCGTGCGCCGATCGCCTTCCGCACGCGCTTGTCGGCCTTCATGGAGAGCTCGAGGTTCTCGAACACCGAATGCTGCTCGAACACCGTGGGCTTCTGGAACTTGCGCCCGATGCCCGCGTGCGCGATCTCGGCTTCGGTCAGTTTCGCGAGGTCGATCGTCTGGCCGAAAAACGCGGTGCCGGCGTCGGGCCGCGTCTTGCCCGTGATCACATCCATCATCGTGGTCTTGCCGGCGCCGTTCGGCCCGATGATGCAGCGGAGCTCGCCGTCGTCGATCGTGAGCGAAAGCCCGTTCAGCGCGCGAAAGCCGTCGAAGCTGACCGTGATGCCGTCGAGATAGAGGATCGGTCCGTGCGTCGTGTCGACATCGGCGCCGGCAATGCGCATCCCGGCCTGGGCGAGCCCGGCCGAACCGCTGTCCACCGTGTGCAGCGCGGCGGCGCTCACTGTTGTGCCCCCACGCTTGCGGCATTCGCCGCTGCGCTGCCCCCCGAGGGGGCGCATTTCGCGCCTTGGGACGGCCCGGCGGCACTCATCGCCGGCCCCGTAGGAGGCCGATCACGCCGCGCGGGAGAAACAAGGTGACCAGGATGAAGAGCAGCCCGAGAAAGTACAGCCAATACTCGGGAAACGCCTGGGTGAACCAGCTCTTCGCGCCGTTGACGACGAACGCGCCCAGCATCGGTCCGACAAGCGTGCCGCGGCCGCCGACTGCCGTCCAGATCGCGATCTCGATCGAATTGGCCGGCGACATTTCGCTCGGATTGATGATGCCCACCTGGGGCACGTACAGCGCGCCGGCAATTCCGCACAGAACCGCGGAAAGCGTCCAGACGAAGAGCTTGTAGTGCAACGGACTGTAGCCGCAGAACATCACGCGGCTCTCCGCATCGCGGATCGCCGTCAGTACCCGGCCGAGCTTCGACGTCACGATCCAGCGGGCGAGAAGCAGCGCGCCGAGCAGCGCAACGCCGGTGGCCACGAACAGCGCCACGCGCGTCCCGGGCGCGGCGATGGGGTAGCCGAGGATCCGCTTGAAATCGGTGAAGCCGTTGTTGCCGCCGAACCCCGTGTCGTTGCGGAAGAACAGCAGCATGAACGCGTAGGTGAGCGCCTGCGTGATGATCGAGAAGTAGACGCCCTTGATCCGCGACCGGAACGCGAAGTAGCCGAACACGAATGCCAGCACGCCGGGAACCAGCACGACGAGCATCGCCGCGTACCAGAAATGATCGGTGAAGCTCCAGTACCAGGGGTAGGTCTTCCAGTCGAGGAAGACCATGAAGTCCGGCAGATCGCTGTGGTAGACACCCTCTCGGCCGATCGAGCGCATCAGGTACATTCCCATCGCGTAGCCGCCGAGCGCGAAGAACAGCCCGTGCCCCAGCGACAGGATACCCGCGTAGCCCCAGATCAGGTCCATCGCCAGCGCGACGATCGCATAACACATGATCTTGCCCGCGAGCGTCACGACATAGTCGGACACGTGCAGCGGATGGCTCGCCGGAAGCAGCAGGTTGAGTGCGGGCACCAGCACCAGCAGCACGTACGCGACGACGGTGAATGTCGCCCAGCCGCCGCGCGTCAGCAGCGGTCGTTCCGGCGCGGCCAGCGTGCGCCGGAATTCCGTGGCAACCTGCGGCGGCAACGCGGCGTTCATCGCTGGAATCCGTTCGTCGTCGCGGTCGTGTCGCCCTGGCTCTCGAGGGTGACCCTCTGCGTCATGCATCGGCCATCCGGCCCTTGAGCGCGAACAGGCCCTGCGGGCGCTTCTGGATGAAGACGATGATGAAGACCAGCAGCGCGATCTTTGCCAGCACGGCGCCGGACCATGCCTCGAGGAACTTGTTCGCGATGCCAAGGCCCATCGCCGCGTAGACGGTACCGGCCAGCTGCCCGACGCCGCCCAGCACGACGACCATGAACGAGTCGACGATGTAGCTTTGCCCGAGATCGGGCCCGACGTTGCCGATCTGCGACAGGGCGCAGCCGGCGAGTCCCGCGATGCCCGAGCCGAGGCCGAACGCATAGGTGTCGACGCGGCCGGTCGGAACGCCGAGCGCACTCGCCATCGACCTGTTCTGCGTCACGCCGCGGACGAAGAGCCCCAGCCTCGTGCGCGTCAGCAGCAGCCAGATCAGCGTCACGACCGCGGCCGCGAACCCGATGATCGCGATGCGGCTGTACGGCAACACCACGTTCGACAGCAGGTGGACGCCGCCCGACATCCAGGCCGGATTCTCGACCTGCACATTCTGCGCGCCGAACAGGGTGCGCACCGTCTGGATCAGGATGAGGCTGATACCCCAGGTGGCGAGCAGTGTCTCGAGCGGACGGCCGTACAGGAACCGGATCACGCTGCGCTCGAGCACGATGCCCGTGGCCGCGGACGCCAAGAAGGCGACCGGCACCGCAGCGATCAGGTAGCCGTCGAAGGCACCCGGCGCGTAGCTGCGGAAGAGGTTCTGCACGACGTAGGTCGCATAGGCGCCGACCATGATGAGCTCGCCGTGCGCCATGTTGATCACGCCCATCAGCCCATAGGTGATCGCGAGGCCCAGAGCGGCGAGCAGCAGGATGCTGCCGAGGCTGATCCCGCTGAAGACGCGGCTGATCATTTCGCCCGTCGCCAGCCGATTCTCGACCGCCCGCAGCGACAGCTCCGCTTCGGCGCGCACGTCGCTGTCGGGCTCGACGAAATCGCCGCCCTTCCTGTCCAGCAACGGCAACAACAGCGTCTTGGTGTTCGGGTCGCGGCTCTCGGCCAGCGCCCGGATCGCCCCGATCCTCGTCGTCTTGTCCGGGCTGCCGAGCTCGATCGTCGCGCGGCTCAAGGTCAGCAGGCTCCTGATCTCGGCATCCTGTTCCTTGTCGACCGCGCGCCGGATCGCCGGGAGCATTTCGTCGTCGGCGCCGCGCTGCAGCTCCTTTGCCGCCGCGAGCCGGGTCGCGCGATCGTCCGACGTGAGCTTCAGCGCCGCGATTGCGGTCGCCAGATCGCGTCGAACGCGATTGTTGAGCACGACCTCGTCGCGCGGCTCGGGCAACGGCTGGACGGCCGCACCCGTGACCAGATCGGTCGCGACGTTGTCCTTGACCTGAAGGACCCTGTCGCCCGCCGTCTGCACCTCGCCGTCCTGCAGCGCCTGCAACAAGGACAGCGCACCGGCTTCGCCACCGGCGACGACCGCCGCGATCGCCTTGACCTTCGCTTCGTTCTCACCGAGCGCGAGATCGCGGACGAGCTCCGGCGCGATCGCTTGCGCACCGGAAAGGCAAAGGGCCGAGGACAGCACGATGACCAGTCCTGCGACAAGGCTTCGATTCGACATGGCGGAATGGGTCATTGGCTCGAAACCGTGATCAGCAAGCGGAGCGGCGGCAGCTGGTGATCACGGACCGCTGCCGCCGCGTTCCTGCAACGAGAGAGTTCTCTCGTCGCAACCGCCTCTTTGAACGACGCGGCCCTGTCCGTCCACGACCGGCCGGGCCGGCCGTGAACGGGTGCCCGCGTCACTTCTTTTCCGGCTCGTCCTTCTTCTTCTCGTTGCCGGCGATGAACGGGCTCCAGGGCTGTGCGCGCACCAGGCCCTTGGGATCCTTCCAG
>Ga0209048_10001669_pt1 | contig 22577 bp, 17 predicted proteins | sample FrelakmetCRP12CR_FD_187146 | JGI IMG/M metagenome (GOLD analysis project Ga0209048, IMG submission 187146) | Freshwater lake sediment microbial communities from the University of Notre Dame, USA, for methane emissions studies - CRP12 CR (SPAdes)... | ecosystem: Environmental > Aquatic >... | reverse complement strand
GGACATCGTCGTGCTGGACGAGCCCACGAGCGCGCTGGACGCCAAAGTCGAGCACGACGTGTTCGGCCGGCTCCGCCAGCTGGCGAAGGATCGGACCGCGGTGTTCATCAGCCACCGCATGTCAACGGCCCGCCTGGCCGACTGCATCTACGTCCTGGCGCACGGGAGGATGGTGGAGCACGGGACCCACGCGGAATTGGATGCGCTGGGCGGGAGCTACGCGACGCTGTTCCGGCTGCAGGCGGAGAGCTATCGGTAGGGCGTCACGTCGGCAGGACCAGGCCTTCGCTGCTACTTGGACTTCTTGAGCCTGCCGCGGCCCGGCGCGAACGGCTTTTCAGCCATCGCGTTGCCGAAGCCCTGGGTCAGGTCCCTCACGCGGCCGTAGACGGTGAGCCTTGGAGCGCGATACACCTTCGGGGGTACCGCTCCGGCCCCCGCGGTGACCGTGGTCGCGCGGAAATGCAAGGCTTTGCCGCGGGCAGATCCCTGCGACGCCCTTCGGTTCGCTCAGGGCGTGGTGAGCTCGTCGAACCACGCGGCATGGGCGTCACTTAGAGACCGTGAGCAGCCCGTGCTCCGCCAGTTCGTCGATCAGTCTCTCGATGTCAGCGCGCAGTTGCGCGGCGTCGACGTCGTACTCGGCGACCAGGTTTTCGTAGGCCGACTGGATGCTGCCCGCACCCGTGAGGAGCGCCCACATGCGGGTGCCGACCTCGTCCAGGCCGAAGTACTTCTCGGTCTGAAGATTCAGGACAACCGACTCGCCCTCGAGGTTGCGGGACAGAACGCCGTCGGGAACGGCCACCTGCGCCGTAAACGGAATGTTGGTTGGCATGAGTTCGTTTCAGGAGGTGTGGCGCCGCATGATCTTCCCCATCACCCTGAACGGGCGCATGACATGCAGCAACGGTTTCATGCGCGGCGGCAGCGGCAGGAAGTCGTTGTCCGTCTGATTCGCCTCCAGCGCCCGCCGCCACACATACCGTGCCTTGTCGAGAAGCGTGCCCGCCATCCGCAGCTGCATCACGGCTCCCGCCGGTCGGCCTGCGATGACACCGTCCTCGGTGAAGAGGTTGTGTTCAATCTGCCAAGCGACGTTCACTGCAACCGTGTCGCGCCTGGCATTCGCGATTACCTCAGGCGGCACCGGCGCCGAAAGCAGACCGGCGGCAAGAAGCAGCGCAACGTGGAACATCCGCCGCGTTCGTCTCTCGGCAAGAAGCACGTTCCAGCCGATCGGGGCCACGCGCACGAGGTTTGCGACGTCGCAGACCAGCCCGAGGGATGACCAGCAGTGCCGGGCTCCGTGCAAAGCGAGACACGCAAACAGATCGTCGGCGCCAAAAGTCGGCAGCGCGCCGCCGGCCATGTCCACCCGGTGGACACGCGTCAGCGCCACGTCGGTGTCGACCGATGGCAAGTAGCGTGGCGAGACGGCCCAGTGCAGGTCCACGTCGCAGGCGGTCGACGTCGCAAGGACGATTTCGCAATTGCCGCTCAGTTCTGCGGCACCTGGCGCCCCCTTCGGGATGCACCCTTTCGCAGCCAGAACCGCGATCGCTCGCGTTCTGTCGCTCGGCCGAACCAGGATGTCCAGGTCGCAGAACTCGCGAAGTGCGATGTCGCCGTAGGCCCACGCTGCGAGCGTGGGTCCCTTGTAGGTGATGGCGGGGATGCCCTCGGCCTCCAGCCACCCCATGACCGCTTTCAACTCGGCGGTCATCATCAGGTTGCGGGCGACGTTCGCGAGGAATGCCCGCTGGAGCTCAGCCCAGACCGCTGGCGGAACTGCGTCGACGCAGCACTCCTTCACGCGCCAGTAGAGGAGCGGTCCGAGGCCGTGTCGCGCGGCTTGGCCTTGCACCGCTTCCCAGTCCGTCACGGCCTCGGCCGCCCGGCGCAGGGCCGCCGCATCCGCGCCGACGCGAGCCGCCTGGATCAGGATGTCCATGAACGGACGACCAGACCTATGCCGACCGTGCTTCGGCCGGCTGCTGCACGAGTACCGGCTCCATCGCCAGATCGCCTTCCGGGCGGAGCGCTCCAAGTGCGTCCCGGACCTCTTCGAACCGGATCTCCATCCTTACCAGCCGCGCGCCCGCGCGCCTGCACGCCTCGCGCGCCAGAACAACCGCGGTGGGGGGGATCTTCCGTGTCGAGATCACCACGACGCCTGCTTGATTCGCCCGGATGCACGCTTCGAGTATGTTGACGTTCCCCACGATTGGCACGCCGTTCACGGTCTTCCCGGCCCGCAGCGGGTCATCGTCGATGAACCCGACCGCGTGCAGATCCACGTGCGGGTTCGACAGCATCTCCCGGAGCGTGCCCGCCCCTCCCTGGCCCGCGCCGTAGATGAGCGCAGGCACGCCGCCTTTCACCGCGCGCTCGCGGCTCGCTGCTAGGATGCGGTAGGACATCCGCGACCCGAGGGCGAGGGCGGTTGCCACGAGCGCGTAGATCAGGAACAGCGACATCGGGGTCGGCTGCCGAAAGACGATGTTCACGCAGACAAACCCAAGGAACGACGCAGCGACGATCGCAGCGCAGATCCGGACGCTGTCGTAGACGCTGGCCAGGCGCCAGGAACCGCGATAGACGCGCAGCAGCCAGAGAACCAGGACGGTGGTGGGAACCAACGTGGCCGTCATGGCGGTTTGAAGGGCGCGGTACGAACTGAGCGTCCAGTCGTCGTGCTTCAGCCCGATCGCGGCGAACACGCCGACGCCGACAAACAGGATGTCGATGAAGACAACGAAGATCGAACGCTTCAAAACGGGCGCGTCGTACAGCCGCAGGACCACGCCGGAGCGAATGACCGCAAACTCGTTGTAGCCGAGGCGGCCGACGCCGACGAAGACAGCCAGCAGAAGGCCCGCCAACAGGAGACCGGCCTGCTCGGCCGTGAGAAACACCGAAACCAGTGCGGCGGCCGCAAGACACACGCCAGCGGCGTAGAGCACGAGAACGGCCCCTCGCTGGTCGAGTCCGAGGTCGAGCAGGCGATGATGCACATGCTCTCGGTCTGCAGTGAAGATGCGGCCTCTCCCTTGCCAACCGGCGGCGCTGATTGCGCGCCGCACGATCGACAACAGCGTGTCGGCGACGGGCACGCCGAACACGATGAGGGGAAGCAGTGTCGCGAAGCCGGCGGACACCGTGGAGCCGCCGCGGAGCGCGAGGCAGGCAAGCGTGAAGCCAACCGCCGTCGCTCCCGTGTCTCCCAGGAAGCTCGACGCCGGATGGAAGTTGTAAGGGAGGAAGCCGGCCAGCGCGCCTGCGAGAATCATGGCGGCGACGGCGATCCCCGGCTGGTGTACGAGCAGGAACACCGGGACGAGGCTTCCGGCCGAGATGAACGCGAGTCCGGCGGAGAGGCCGTCCAGTCCGTCTACCAGGTTGAAGGCGTTGGTGACGCCGATCAACCACATGACCGAGATCGGCGCCGCCCACATGCCGATGTGCACCGTGTAGCCCAGGACGTGCACGTCGTGGTTCAGGCTCACCCCGAGCGCCACCGCGACGACGGCGCCGGTGATGTGGCCTACGAACTTGGGCACCGCTGGGAGGCGCCTGACGTCGTCGATGAACGAGACGACGAGGATGGGGATGAGCCCGATGGCCAGGCCGAACCAGAGGGATTCTGGCTTGATCAGAGCGGTGGTGGCCCTTACGAACGCGAAGACCAGCACCGCGGCGCCGACGACAGCCAGGCCTCCGAGGCGTGGGGTCGGCGCGACGTGGATCTTCCGCGCTATCGGCCGATCGACCGCCCCGAGCCGCAGCGCCAGCCACCGGGCGAGGGGCGTCAGCAGCCAACTAAGGACTGCGGCGCCAATACCGGGCAGGACGAGAAACAATACCGGCATAATCGGTCCGAAGTGCGGAACGAGTTCACGCTAACCGCGTCGGCCGCAGGCCGACGCCAGAAACGACAGGTACGTTCGGGCCCACGTCGTGCGATTGAATTCTCGAGATACAAATCCTCGTCCAGCTGCTCCCAAGCGCATCCTGAGGTCCGGGGCGGCAGCCAAGCGAGCGATCGCGTCGCAGAGTTGCGCCTGGTTCTCGGGCTCGATTGCGATTCCGCCGCCGGACGCCTGCAGCACCTCGCGCGCCTCGCCTTCGACCCCGAGAATCACCGGTTTGCCGGCGGCCATGGCTTCGAACAGTTTCGAGGGGAGCACTGTTCGGAAGACCGGCGAGCGTTTGAGCGTGACGAGACAGATGTCGGACGCGTCGAGGTACTCCTTCGCCACGCTGCGGGGCACGAGCCCCGTGAAGCGTAAGTTGCTTAGCCCGAGATCCCGCGCGTCTTCCTGAAGTGTGTCGAGGTCCGCACCATCCCCGACGACAAGGAACTTGATTCGCGGTTGGTCTCTCAATAGGGCTTGTGCGGTGCGGAGGACCATGCGCAGGCCGTGCGCCATTCCCACCGTGCCGACGTAGCTTACAAGGACGTCGTCGGCCGCGACCCCAAGGCGGTGCCTGGGCGTTTCCCGATCTCCCGATTGCCACATGCCGACGTCGATTCCGTTTGGGACGAAGGCAAGCTTCTCTCGGTTGATGCCCCGCCGTTCGAGATTGAGCATGAACGACCGGGTCACACACACGACCAATCGCGCGTGGCGGTACATCCGCAGTTCCAGTCGCTCGAGGACGCGCAACAACACGCCCCGCTGAGCCGCACCGACAGCAGCCACCGAGTCGGGCCACAGGTCGCGCAACTCGAAGACCCACGGGATTCGCTTGATCACACTGTTCAAGTAGCCGGCCAACGCACAGAAGAACTGGGGGGACGTGGCGACGATGATGTCGAACCGGCCAAGGCGGAAGGCGCGCCAGATGGCGGATGGTACGAAGGACAGGTAGTTCAGTGTTCGTCTCACGACGCCGGCGTTTGCCGCCAGAAACGTCCACACCCGATGAACAGTTACGCCATCGACCGTCTCCCGCAGGTACCAGCCGGCGTCGTACCCGGTGAACGGGACGCCTCTGGGGTGACTGGGCACACAAGTCACAACATGGACCTCGTGCCCCTGGAGCACCCATTCCCGGCAGTGCTCAAAGGTCCGGCTGGCGGGAGCGTTCACCTCCGGGGGGAAGTAGTGCGAGAGGAACAGGATGCGCAAGGAGCGTTGCTACGTGAACGACATCGAGAAGTCCGTCCGAATCGAGTCCCGGAAGCAGACGGTTGCCGTAAGACACTGGCGCTCGAGTTCGAGGCCGAACTCCGGGTGATAAGGGGACCCAGACCGGGACCAGTTGAGGACGTCGGAACGCACGCGCGCTATCAGGCGGCCGCTGTCCAGGGCGCGCCACTCCCGCCCTCCGCCTTCGAGATCGATCCCTGGCGCGAAATGGAGTCGCACGCGAGCAGTGTGCTCGCCGCGCGCCTGTAGCCCGTCCACCACATGTAGAGACGCGGGGGACACTCGGATCGACCGTTCATGCTCGACGGTCCCTCGCCGCGCGCGCACTACCCTATACGCACCACGAACCTCGAGTCCATTCCCTTGTGAGGTCTCAACATGCGGCTGTCGAACAATCGGCCTGCGGCCGCACCGGAACGCCGCCCACACGTCAGCCTGGTTCTGCCCGTCAACTTCCACGGTGTTGTGCGCTGCCGTAGACCTGTCGATCTCACGTTCACGGCCCTCGGCGTATGAGAAGACGCCGGTGTCTGTAATGAGTCGCCCGCCGGCGACGCTCAACTCGAATGAGAGGTTATCGGCGTGGCCGTGGCCGGGCTGATAGTCAGGGCCGAGAGGACCGGCATCGAACAGCAGGTAGGAGGTCCCCTGTCGCCAGGAGCAGTAGCCCGAGCCACCGTTCTGACCCAATTCCGTTTGTCCGCCGTCAGTGGCCGGGAAGCGAGCCTGCAATTGAGCGAGCGTGGGAGCGACTCCGAGGGCACAGTCGTTGACGAGCGCGTAGTCACCGTCGGGATGGACCAAGTGTCCCAGGCCTCGAAGCAATCGGCCGCCCGCGCTGCGAGAAAGGCCCGTGATTTCCGCAGCCCGCGGCCCGGCAACTTGATCGCCAACCTCTGCCAGCCTGAGCAATGCTTGAGCGAGGAGTGCCTGGTACATCGGGCTGCGCTCGTCGTGCACCCCATCGTCCAGGACCTGCGCGGTCACCTCTCGCTGCATCAGCCGCAAGCCCCGCCGGAGCCAGGCATCGGGTTGTGCACCGGCGAAACTGAGACCCGCCCAGCAGAGAGTGATGGCGTTTTCTGCGATGTGATTGCCGAGCAGGTGCAGTTCCACCTGACGCGAAAGCGCTTCCGCCTGGGAGGCCACACTGCGAACCAGGCGCTGTTGCTGGTCTGGTGGAAGATGAGGGTTGGCGTGGAGCCACTCGAGCCACTCGCGGATCCGAAGGGACAAGGGGTAAGGCTCCCAACCCGGTGAGCGGACGTCGGTGTTGCTGGCCACCCAGTCGTCGAGCAACCGAAGCGCATCGACCGGTGCCAGCCCCCACAGGTACTCGAAGTAATGCAGGTTGTACGTCCAGAGCCGCGGCGCTCCTTCGGGAGTCCATCGGCGGTCACCGGAGCAGGAATAGCGCACGTTCAGGAATCGGAAGCCCTTGCCGTCGAAGCCGCTCGGCTGTTCGCTCACCGGTCTCACGGGACGCCGACAGGTCAGGCGAAGATCTTCGGACAGCACTGGAATCGCGCGCAGGGCCGATAGCCGGCGCTGGAGCCTGTTGGCGATCTGCACGGGCCGCAGGTAGCGAACCGTATCGTAGGTTCGAGCGATATTCACGCGTCACCGACGCCGCGGGCGGTGCAGTACCTCTCCTCGATCGCCGTCGCGACGCGGCCCGCTGCCTTGCCGTCCCAGAGCGGGATGCCGGATGGCGGCGGCCAGTTCCCGGACAGTGCGTCGCCGAACCCCCTGCGGATGCGAACGGGGTCATTTCCAACCAGCCGGCTGGTTCCCCGCTCCACCGTAATGGGCCGCTCCGTGTTGTCGCGAAGCGTCATACATGGGACTCCAAGGACGCTTGTTTCTTCCTGCATTCCGCCTGAGTCGGTCAGCACGACCACGGCGTCCGCCATCAGTCCGAGGTTCTCGCGGTAGGACAGCGGTTCGACGACCTTGACACGTGGACAGGCGAGCAGGGCGGAGAGGATGTTCGCCCGCTCGGCCGCCGCCCGGGTGCGAGGATGCATGGGGAACACGAGCGGAAGGTCCTCAGCCAGCTCCACCAGCAGCCGCAGCAGGCGCGCCAGGCATTCGCGGTCGTCCACGTTCGACGGCCGGTGCATCGTCACCACTCCGTATCCGTGCGGTTCGACCCCCAGCCGTCGTGGCAAACCCAGGGCCCGCGCTTCGTTGAGTTCGGCGACGAGCGTATCCACCATCACGTTGCCGACCAGCCGGACCCGCGCGACATCCACTCCTTCGCGTTCGAGGTTCGCCATGCCGCTCGGCTCCGAGACGAGCAGGAGGTCGGCAACCGCGTCGGTGACCACGCGGTTGATCTCCTCCGGCATGGTTCGGTCGAAGCTGCGAAGGCCGGCCTCCACGTGGACCAACGGGATCTCGAGTTTCACGGCGGCGAGCGCGCACGCGGCCGTGGAGTTCACGTCACCAAACACCACCGTTACATCCGGCCGATTCACTAGCAGGTGCGCTTCGTAGCGTTCCAGAATGCGCGCGGTCTGTGCGCCTTGCGAACCGGAACCAACCTCGAGATGGACGTCGGGCTGAGGGATCCGAAGCTGGTCGAAGAACACCTGGCTCATGCCCGGGTCGTAGTGCTGGCCCGTATGGACGATGCGCGTCTCCAGCCGGCCGGTGTCGCGAAGCGCGCGCGCGACCGGCGCGAGCTTGATGAAATTGGGCCGGGCGCCCGCGACAAGGTCAGCGACGAACGCCATGGTGCTCAATCAGTGTTGCCGGGGCCGGGATATCGAATGGCTGTCCTTCGCGCAGGCTTCGAACCGTCAGGATGGAAGCCAGCGTGACCGCGTGGAGTTCCCGCCACGGGATGGGCCAGATTCCCGACCGGATCCCGTCGGCGAACGCCCGGACCTCGGCCTTGTGCCCCTTGTCCTGTGCCCCGAGTCGAGTGCGGCGCGTTCTTCCGTTCGAGCAGGTGACGATCTCGCGGAAGTCGTCGATCACGCCCACGACTCCGCCGCCAAACACCTCGACGCGCTCTTTCGGAAACGCCTTGTCGCCCCCTGCCAGGTAGCCGATGCTCGACACGGAGCCGTTGGCGTGTCGGAGGGTGATGAAGCACTGGTCATCGCTGACGGGCGGGGCGTTGAGACCGCCGATCGACTCGGCGAAGACGCGGACAGGCGGGGAGCCAGTGATGAATGTTGCGAGGTCGATGGCGTGGCACGCTTCGCCGATGATGCGGCCGCCTCCCGCGGTTTCGTCCTGGGTCCAGTGGCTGGCGGGAATGGCGCCGGCGTTGAACCGTATCGAGACGGTCAGCGGCGCCCTGACCCGGTTGAACAGCTCGCGCATGCGCAACGCGGCCGGCGAGAAGCGGCGATTGAATCCCACTGTGAGGACCGGCAGGTTCGGGGAGAGCTCCTGCAGGACACCCTCGAGTTCGATTAGTTGATCCTCGGTGACGGCAAGCGGCTTCTCGACGAACACGTGTCGGGCTGCTTTCAGGCCGCCTGCGACCTGACGCGCGTGCTCAGCATGACGCGTCAGAACAAAGACGGCTTCGACCTGTTCGTCGCGAAAGACCTCCTCCTGTTGGGACGTCGCGGTGGCGAAGCCGAACCGCGGGCCGGCGGACGCTGCTGACAGGCCAGTTGCGGAACACAGGACTCGCGGGGCAAAGTCCTCGCCGTTGGAGATCGCCGGCAACATGACCATCCTCGCAAAGTTGCCGGCGCCAAGCACTCCGATTCCGATTCGACCGTCGGGGTCTCGCTTCCGGGGCGGTGCCGATTCGGCTCTGACTGGTTCGTTGATGCGGGCCCCAGGATACTCGAGCAGCACGCCCAGGTAGGAGGACTTGCCATCTTCGATCAGTTCGTACGCCTCAAGGGCCCGGTCGATCGGGAAGCGGTGGCTGACGAGCGGAGAGAGGTCGAGACGGCCGCTTCCCATCAGGTCGAGAACGGCCTGCATGTTGCGCTGCTCGGTCCAGCGGACGTAGGCCGGCGGGTAGTCGTGGCCCCGGTCCTCGTAGTCCGCGTCATATCGCCCCGGCCCGTACGAGCAGGACACGACGAACTCGCACTCCTTGAAGTAGAAAGGGCGACGGTCCAACTCGAGGCCCACGACGCCCACCAGCACGATCCGCCCTTTCTTGCGGACGGCGCCGGCCGCGAGGTCCACGGGGCCGTTGGAACTGGTTGAAGCGGTCAGGATCACCGCGTCGGCGCCCAATCCGCCGGTGATCGCCTCGACGGCAGAAGCGGAAAGGCCTGGGTTCGCCTCTACCGCTCCCATGCGCCGGGCCAGTTCGCACCTGGACAGGTCCGGATCTGTGCCGATGGCGCGGACGCCGGAACTCCTCAGGAGCGCGACCGTGATCTGACCGATGAGTCCCAGACCTACGACGAGGGCCGTGGAACCGATTTCCAGGTTCGCCAGCCGAATGCCCTGGAGCGCGATGGCCCCCAGCACTGTAAAGGCAGCGTGGTCCAGCGCCACCCCTTCGGGCACCCTGGCGCACAGGCGTCTTGGAACGCAGACGACCTCCGCGTGGGGCCCGTTCGAGGCCACCCGGTTCCCCGACTTGAATTCCTCGACGCCAGCTCCGACGGCAAGTACCGTCCCGGACGACGAGTAGCCCATCGTCATGGGTTCGTCCAGCCTGGCTCGGACCTGCGCCACCGTATTGAACAAACCCTCGTTCCTGATCTTCTCCAGCACGCGCCGCACATGGTCCGGCCGCTCCCGCGCCTTGCCCAAGAGCGATTTCTGCGCCAACTCCATGGCCGTCTTCTCGGTCCCCGCGGAGATCAGAGAGAAGGCATTGGCGATAACCACCGTCCCCGGGCGCGCGAGCGGCTGCGGCGCGGCCGCCAGGCTCAACTTGCCACCGTTCAGGCTCTGCACCACCTGCTTCATCGCGCCTTCCCCATTACCACATTCACCTGCTCGCCCACTCCCATCGGGAGGAACGGCCACAACCGCACGCCGGGAACCAGCGCCTCACAGCGCAGGCCAGCATTCACGGCCATCCGCCGAATAGTGCTCTCGGTATACGTGTGCACCTGATGGCGCGCGTAAGAATCGGCCTGAAAGTGCTTGAGAAGCCAACGGTTCAGCATCTGAAGCGGCCCCCATCGTCTGGGGAATGTGATGAGCAGCCTCCCACTCGGGCCGAGCGCCCCGGCCAGACGACGCAGGAAATCGCCATCTTCGTCGACGTACTCGATGACGCTGGAGCAGAGGATGAAATCGAATCCTCCGCCCTCGAGTTCCTCCGGCGCCACGACTGTCACGTTCAAAACGCCGGCCAACGCCGCCTGCGCGGCCTGCCGCATGGCAGGCGAACTGTCCACCCCCACAACCGCGTGGAACCGGCCAGCTAATTCCCGCGTGAAGACGCCAGCCCCGCAGCCATAGTCAAGCGCCTTGTCCTTCGTCAGGTCCCATTTGTCTACGATCGACAGAATGAGCGACTCTCGTTCTTTGAAGAACCGTGACGTTCGGTACTTGTCCGCCCACTCCCCGGCCAGAGAGTCAAAATAGCGAAGGCGCTTCATCTTCCGCAAGGGGACCACTTCAGGTACGGTCCTAAGGTCCGTTCCGTTGATGGCTGCTCCCTTCGGGTACGAAGCGGTAGAGGCTCGAGAGGCAGCGTCGCCGTCGCATTGCGGGACCCTAGCATCTGGCATCCCCGGCCCGTAGCATCGCACGCCCGGTACTCTTCCGGTCAACCGCATCTCCAGGGCTTTGTACTCCCTGAGGCGCATCACGTCGCAGCGCAGGCGCGCCCAAACTACGCCGACCTTCCCCGCTCGCCAGGCACCGAGCCAGAGCCAGTTGTAGAGGAAGATCCCGACGTATCGAGACGGCAGCCTGTCAAAGTGCCTCTTTAGCCACATCCGACGCTGGAAAGGCGTTCCGAAAACTCTCGGAACGTCCGCCAGTGCCGCTCCTTCATAGGACATGATGGCTTCGGCGGTGGTGTATCGGTTCTGCTTCTCGAGCCAATGCTCCAAGTCCGGGCTATCGTGGTGTTCCAGGTCTCCCTTCGCCAGAACCAGCTTTCCCCTCACGAAGGGATGCTCGTTCACGGCCACGTCGCTGAAGCGGCAACGGCCGGTTCTCCACACACGCAGGAGAGTCTGGCGCACCGGCAGAGGCCGACCGATGAAGTGCAGCCTCCTGGTCACGAGGACGCCGTCAGCTTCGCCTGTGCAAGCCAGATCGGCGATGGACTTCTTGAGAGGGTCCGTCAGGCGTTCATCCGGGTCCAGCTTCATCGTCCACGGCGCGGTGACCGGCAAATGCTCGAGCGCGAAGTTCCACTGGTCGCCAAAACCTCGAAAGCGGCGTTGTACCACGTACGCACCGTAGCGCAACGCGATGTCCAGGGTTTCATCCTGGCTGTAGCTGTCCACCAGAAAGACTTCTTGTGCCCACCCCGCGAGGTTCTCCAGCGCGCGCGCGATGTTGTGGCCCTCGTTCAGCGACAGCATGACCACCGCGACGGGGGCAGTTCCTCGGGGCCAGCGCGGATTCGAAGCGTTCATGGTTGGATCCAGGGCGGCCTTTCACCGCCCCGTAGGAGCCACTCGTAGGTACCTGCCATCTGCCGGCCGATCGTGGCCCATGAGAACTCGGCCGCCACCCAGGCGCGCCCCCGGCGGCCCATCTCCGCTAGCAACTCTCGAGGGCTGGCGAGAGCAGATTCGAGAGCCGCGGCCAGCGGCTCCACGCCGATATCGACCCACCACCCCGCGCCGTGTCTCTCGAGCCCTACCCAGGGCGCGCCCTTGCTCACGACGGCCGGTGTCCCGGCGGCCAGGGCCTCCGCCACGGTGACGGCGAAGTTGTCCGAGTGGGTCGCCAGCACGAAGAGATCGGCGGCGCGATACGCGCGCCACTTCTGTTCGCCGTAGAGGGGCCCGGCGAATTCAACGCGCACGAGCCCGAGCTCGCCGGCCAGGCTCTCCATCTTCGCCCTGTAGCCCGCCGCGTCCGGTCCGGCAATGACGAGGCGCCAATCCGGGAAGCGATCCTCGACCCTTTGCCACGCAGGCAGAAGCAGGTCCAACCCCTTCTTCGGATGAAGACGTCCTAGAAAGAGCATCATTCGATCGTGGGATGTTTGGTCGTGCGGCAAGTCGGGAATGTCGATACCGTTTGGAATGACGGCGACAGGCTGCCTGAACCCGTGGCGGCGGATGTCCTCGAGTTCAGATTCCGCCGTGGCATGAAAGCAGGCTGCCGCCTCGAGGGCGGGCCGCTGCAGCAGCGGCCAGAAGAGTCGCTTGACCGCAGATCCGCTCTGGAACGCCCAACGCGAGAGCGTCCCGCGGGGCGACACCACCAGCGGGACACGCGCTCCCTTTGCGGCCCATGAAGAGTAGACGTTGGGCATCATCCAGAGGCTGTGGTTATGAATCAGATCGGCCCTTCCCGATCCGGCCTCGTTCGCTAGCCACCGCCGCAAGTGCGGCGAGCGCCCCAAACGACGCGGGCCGCTGCCTAATCGAAAGGTCTTCAGGAAGGCCGGTGGCCCGGCCATTGGCGCCAAATCGAGCGCCGCGAGCGTGACGACGCATCCGGTCTGCAACAGAGACTCGCACAGCCGTACCACCGAATACGATGGTCCACTGGCCTCGCTCGATACGGCTGGAACGACGTGGACAGCCCGCATACATCGCCTCGACGCCGAAGGTCGGCAACCGCCGTCCATCAGCCAACTGCCTGGCGTCTCTCGCCACCCTCTGGTGGCCGCGCCCGCGTTCCCACCGGACGAGGCAGAAGGACCCTGACTGCCCATGCAACCACGGCGGCGTTGGTCAGTAAAATCAAAGGGGACAAAACGGCCGCGTTGTACCGGACCTCCTCAAGGAAGGTCACGCTCTGCAGAAAGGAATACCAGGCCGCCCGATAGATCGGCGTCGTAATGGCGGCCTCAAGGAGCCAATCGCTGACTCTTCTATAGAACAGACCCAGCAGCAACATTCCGATCGCTGTGCCAGGCCAGCCGTACATCCAGTAGAGTTCAGGGCCCACGTGAAGCGCCGTGGCGCTTGTCCCCTCTGGCGCGTACGAACCAGAACCACGGGACAGGACACTCGTAAACCACCCTGACGGGTCCCATGAAGGTTTGTCAGGCCAGAAGAACCTCGGGACGAGACCGTACAGCAAGTTCGCGATGAAGAACGAGCCCATGAAGCCAGACTCGTCGGCGAAGTAGACTACAGCTCCCGCTTCGTTGACGCTGCCGAAACGCAGCTCGAATCTGTCCCACGAGTCTCGCATCATTTCAGCGGTCCCCTCCTGTTCCACATTCCGCCGGACGTCGCTTGCGACTTCGTTCACGGAAGCGCCTCGCGCGCGGCTCCCCCAATTGGCGCTCCTGTACTCCTGGACGTATGGATACACGAACCCCAATAGCAACACCGCGCCCACCGCGGCGAGGGCTAGGCCCCGACCCGGCTTTCGCAGCAAGTGAGCCGCGCCTACGGGAAGAAGCGCAAAGAAGAAGTCACTCTTCATGCCGGAGGTGAGAGCGCTACCCATGAGCGGCAAGACCGCCGCGTACGCTGCCCAACGCAGCCTGCCCGATATGCCGTATTCCCGGCTGAACGCCAGGAGAACAAAGACTGCCCCGTAGGCCAAGCCGCTGGTGATGGTTACGGCGTTGCCAAGCCTGGCCATTGTTGCGGGGAAGAACCAGTTGGCGAGATAACCCGTAAGGCCGATCGCATAGGCAATCCACAACTGGCGGTCCAGCCGCGCCGTCGACCCAACAGTCTGCAACAAGGGGCCCCGGGACCTACCCGAAAGGGCCCAGCCGACGCAGAACGCGCCAGTGCCCAGAAAGGTAACCCATTCGGCCTTAGCAGAGGCCTCTATGTAGGCGGACGTCGGGACGAGCACGAAGGGGGAGGCGAGGTCCGCGCCATGCCCCATCACGTAGATGAGGCCCAAGAGGCGCCTCAGAGCGTAAAGGCCCAGAAGCCCCGTCAGCGGATTGACGACTAGCTTTCTGTTCGAGGTCCTGCCGAACCACAGCAGGAGCCACAGCGTGCCGCCAAGGTTCGCCGACACCGCGCCGGCCAGGCATTGCCATGCTTCTGCGGGATAGGCAACATAGGCCGCGGGACCGATCATGCCGCTGACCATCGCGGCAGTCATCAGGAACCGGGCTAATACCCCAGGAAGGGGCATCTCTAACCCCAGGCCCCACTCGAGCGCCGACGAACCCCAGGTCGTTTCCTGACGCTTTGGCGCACCTCGGCGCCTCGGGGAGAACCTGCTCCGCTCGAGTATCTCAGGCGCGGTTCTCACAAGTCCCGACCCATTCGAAAGATCGCCTCCAGCCGGTGGCGGTAAGTGTGTTCGGCGAGTGCTCGTTTGGCGGCTGCATCCCGAATCCGCTGCATATCAACCGGGAACTGCCTGGCACGTTCAACATGCCCAAGCAACTCCTCCATGGACTCGAAGGTAAGGACTTCCTTCCCCGGCTCGAAGCACTCCGGAATGATGGGGCGGTACTCCATCAGATGGAGCCCGCCGGCGCCGGAGATCTCGAAGGCCCTGCAGTTCAGGCTGTTTCCCTCGACGATCTGCGTCGAGTTAAGACAGGCCAGGGCCTTCCCGAATAGCCGGCTCTTTTCTTCCTTGGCGATGTAAGGACCGACTCCAAAAGCCTTGATGGCAGGATGGCTCCAGCGCGGCAGAGAACCACCGTAGAGCCGCAGTGGCACGCCGCGCTCCATCAGCCCGGCCACAAGTACCTGTCTGAACCCGTAGTAGTTGCCGGCCACGACCACGGTTTCGTTCTCCTGTCGCGCGAGGGGTCGGTGCCAGGTTGGGTTCATCGCTTCATGAACCAAGTGGGCGTTGACGCCGATGAGGCGGAACTTCCGCACCGCATCCGGGTCCTTTAGGCAGAGCATCCCCCACTCTGGGCTCAGCAGATCCATCTCCTTCAGATAGCCGGGCGGGTCGGTCCACCAAGCGACACACGCCCTGACCCCGACCTTCTTCAGGCGCGCGAGAATCTCCGGGTGGATGGATTGCGTCGGCGCCAGCAAGAAGTCCGGCTTCGTCCTGGCGGCCATCCTCAGAAGCCGGACCTCCTCCCTCGTCGGCAAGTCCGGCCAGAACTTCCTGACGCCGGCCCGAAGCAGGGATCCAAAGCGTTTGCCGAAACTCCCCGGGCGATTCCTGTTCCGCGGATCGCTGACTACCTCAATGCCCATCCGAGTCAGCGTATGGATCACATTCTCCTGGAACGAGTCCATCCCCACCGGACCCGGGACCAAGACGCGCCTCGGCCAATTGCGGGCGCTCATGCCATCCCGCGCGTAAGGGTGGTGCAATCCGGTCTTGCCGGCATACTCGACAGCGCTGTTTCTCGCGTTCCCGGACTCACTTGCATCGGTAGACAGTCCTCATCCATTCCGCCGTGATTCCCATGCCCTCTTCGAGCCCGACACTGTTCGCGTGGTTCAAGTCTCGGACGGCCTTGCTGACGTCGACCCTCTTGACTTTCGTGGTCAAAACCTCCGATTCCTGGAATCGCGCGAGACCGGGGTCGGCACCCGTCACCTTCACGACAACGTCGCTGAGCTCCTCGATGCTGTGGAGCGTGTCGCCGCCGATGTTATAGACTTCTCCCGGTTTGAAGTTCGTGATGATGCGGCTCAGAGTACGTACCGTGTCCGCTAGGAAGGTTGAGGTGCGTTGGTGTCCTCTGAAAACGACCCACGGCAACCTGTGGAGGGCACAGTAGAGAAAACGGCAGTTCACCGAGCGGTAGGGGCTGTAGTGTTCACCGGGGCCGTAGGTGTTGAACAGGCGAACCACCACGCTCTGGGAGTGGTACTGCGCCGCCGAATTGCGAATCTGCATCTCATTGACCCATTTCGTCATCGCGTAGTCGTTGAGTTGCTTGATTTCGTGGCGATCCATGACGTCCTCGGACATGACTCCTTCCCAGTCGCCGTAGACCTCGGACGAAGAGAAATGAACCAGCCTGAAACGCGCCTGCTCCTGGAGCCTGATCAGGTTCTTCGTCCCGATGGCATTCGTCTTCCACAGTAACTCGTAGAAGTCCTCACCGTTCCACCGCCCAAATTCCGCAGCGCAGTTGTAAACGTAGTCAAAGGGACCGGCGACATCGAAGAGTCGCGCGAGTTGCCGATACTCGCCGATATCGCACCTGGCGTAGTCGGGGGAGGCGACGTCGCTTCTCAGGCTGAACCCGCGCTCGTCAGCTTCATGGTGGAGGTCCACGCACACTACATGGTGCCCGTCCTTCCGGAGCACTTTGGCCAGCCCAGCTCCGACTGTACCCAGCCCGCCCGTAATGAGGATCCGCATCATTCAGTTGCCCCCTTGCCGACCCCTATGCGCCCTGCCGAACAGGTAAGGTCCCCGCCCGGGTCGGCGCCGTTCAGAGGCCGACTCGCCTTGCGGCTCAGCGCTGACCCGAGCCACGCTGTTCACCGCCGCCACGAGCCCGTCCGCCATACACTGCAAGCTCATCGTCTCGGCTACGCGGAGCGACTCACGTTTCATAGCCTCTCGCGCCTCCGCGTTATCACAGACGCTCCTCATGAGCCGAGACAGGCTGTCTACATCCCGCGAGGGGAATAGAAAGCCGTTCACTCCGGGCCTCACCATGTCGATGGCCCCGGCGACTCGATCGCTGCACAGGACCGCCAGTCCCGCCGCAAGCGCCTCGTTGACTGCCGATCCCCAGTTCTCCTCGGACGGGAAGACGAGCACGTCCGCTGCTGCCAGGTACTCCCTGAGCTCTGTGTAAGGCTTTAGTCCCAGGAAGAAGACCCTGTGGCCCTTCCCCTCGGCCAGGAAAGCGGCTTCGGCCTCGGCGCGCAGGTGGCCGTCACCCAACATGAGAAGGGTCGCATCAAGCACTGCCGGTAAGCGACAGAAGGCGCGGACTGCGTCCGTCGGTCGCTTGGGGTGCCTGTGTTTAGAGAAGTAGATGAAAACGGTGGTCGCCTCCCCCAACCCGAGGTCCCAGCGGATGCGCTGCCTCCATGTTTCACGTTCTCTCGCCACTCCCTGGAACCAAGCGTTGTCCACGCCGTACGGCACATAGAACAGCCGCTCCGGGCCAATACCGAACGTCTCATAGAACAGCCGGTTGTGTGTCCCGATGTAGAGGAAGGCGTCGATCCGCCTGAAGAGTGGCCCGAGGACGAACCTCTGAACGGCGCGCCGAAGCGGGGGTCTTCGAAAAAAGTACTCCGACTCGCCTCTCAGCAACATCGGTGTGCCGCCCGCCAGGCAAGCTGCGAAGCCCAGCCAGAGCCCTGCATAGTTGTACCCGTGGAACCAGACGGCGTCGAAGTTGCCCTTCTTCAGGCGGTGGCTGAGGCCTGGGTTGAAGTTGTCGAAAAACCCCCAACTGTTCTTCAACGGACTGACGTTGGGGAGAATCTCCCACTGGTAGCCCTCAAAGAGCGAAGGGTCGGCAGCGATTCTAGTGCCGGCGAACCGGATCGCCTCGCGACCGCGATCCGTAAGGTAGAACACCGACAGGTCCAGCCTGCCATCGCGTTCAATCTGCCTGAAGAGGGGTACCTGGTACTGAATCGCATTCTCCACGACCGCGGCGATTCGCGGCCGGCATGTCCCAACCCCGTTCCCGGGGACGCCCACGCCGCCTCGAGCCGTCTGGCTGGCAACTGCTCGCTCGGAGGAGCTCATGCTCTCTTTACCATCCTCACCATCATGTCCATGGTGTAGATCCCCCCCTTGGCGTCGGCAACCTCCACCAGAAAAAACCCCCGGATGACGAGCCGGACAAACTGCCACAGCAGCCACCGCGTTCCGCTGACAACGCCGTGAGGGAGAGGGCCGCACTCGCGGAACTCGAGCTCCGAGAAGCCGGAGAGCGGCGCCAGTTGGCGGAAGTTGTTGGGCGCGAAGGCCCACTCGTGCGTGAAGTCCCAGAAGCGGGTGACGGTCCCGAAGGGGGAGATGGCGTTGGGCACTATCGCTACGAACGTCCCTCCCAACACCAGCCGGGCGCTGCACAGCCGCAACACCTCGAGCAGGGTGTCCTTTCCAAGGTGCTCCAGAATGTTAAGAGCAAAGATACAGTCGAAGGAGTCTCGGGTGCCTCGCAGGTAGTCGAGAATGTCCACGCACTCGAGGCGCGATTGAACGAAGGGCCGGGCCGCCTCGATCTCCTCGGCGCACAGGTTCACGCCGACTGTTTCACGGCAGCCACACTGCTGGCAGAGGTATAGCAACTCGCCCAGACCGCAGCCCAAATCCAGGACCCGTTGACCACGCTTAGGCAGCCAGGGCCGCAGTCTTCGGCGCAGGCCGGGGACGGAATTCTCGTAGTGGGCGGCATTCACCTGGCCGCCGCGAGCGGAGGTGGTTGTCAAGTATCTTGTCGTGACTTCCGATGTTGCGTTCCCCATAGTTTCAAGCCCCGAGCCCTGCCGCCTCGCGCGGCACCGAACCTCCCAGGAGAGTCTCTTCCAAGATCTTCGCTTGAGCCTCCCATGTGAAGGGTCGGAGGGCTTCTCGGGGCCGGCCGGGTCTCGGATCTCGCCTGCGCCGCTCCCAGAGCCGGTCGAGTGTTCGGGCCAATTGCTCTTCCCCACCGCACGCGTGCAGTTCCCCGCCCAGTTGCGAAGCAAGCTCGGTGGACTCCCGGTGTTCCCCAGGAAAGGCGACCACGGGCCGCCCGCAGGCCAGTAACTCCAGAAGCTTGTGGGAAAAACCGGTCGGGAGCCAGAGGTACATGTTGGCCGACGCCTCCGAACAGAGAGCGGCGAGCCTTCTTATGGTCAGGTAATCATGGACGGCGATTTCACAACGTTCTGCGAGGAGGCCTGTTTCGCTCAATACCGTTCGCACCAGTGCGTGATCGGCTCCCGCGTAAACGAAGCGGACGGCTTGCCTCTCCTCTGGCCTCAACGCGTCGAGCCACGAGTGCAGGGCGCGGAAGAAGCGTTCCAAACGGCGTCTTCCGTAGGTGCTGCCCACGAGCACAATCCGAAACAGGCCATCTAACGCCGGAACCTGGTGCTGCAGGAATGCCTCGTCGACCCCGTCGTAGATCGTCACGGGCATCTTTCGGAGCCAGGGCTGGCTGTGCTCCGCATGGAGGCGCGAGTTGCTCGTGACGCGGGCCACGTCCCGGAATCGTCTAGCGATGACGTGTCTCGTCCCTCGTGGCAGGCGCCCCGCCCAGGAGTCTTTCAGGTCGGCGACCCAGGGGCAGCAAGCCCTGATGGCCAGGCGCCTGGCGATGACCAGCGAGTCGGTTGGCAGAAAAGTCGCCCAGATTGCTTCCGGCCGAAAGTGCTGTGCCAGAGGACGCTCGATCGCGCGTGCCGCCTCGCTCCAGTCGGCATAGACGCCGCCTCTGGCCAGCAGGTACCAAGCTGTGAGAGTTCGGCGCACAAATGCCGGCGAGGTTCCGTTTCGCGTAGCCTCCAGAGGCGCCAGGGTCAGCGGCTTGATCGTCATGAGCAGAGGTGAGGACCAGTCGTGGCCGGCGACAAGCTCTGGAACTGCTTCGGGAGCGGTGCCTGGATCCCGGACTCGCAAGGTCTTTGTCACCAGAACGATCTTGTGCCCCCGGCTGGCCATGGCCCTGGCGAAGGAGGGAAGGCGGACGCTGCAGACGTGCGGCGTCTCGGGATGGCAGTAGTTGACGAAGACCGCTCGCATCAGGCGACGCTACCTACTTGAAGACCCGCGGCACCTCTCTTGGCCGGGTCGACGAAGTGGCGCTTCCACGCCTCCCCGATGAACGGCTGCCAGAGGACCCAGGCCAGCTGGCGCTCGCCGTTCCTGTAACGCCGGAGGGCCCTGTCCCACCACGGGGCGTCCCAATGAGCGCTCTGGGTGAAGGCAGTCGAGTGCAGGAGGTCTGCCGCGATGGTGAACAGCTTGCCGTCGAACCAGGCCTCCTGCGGTGGCCGGAAGCCTTGCTTGTTCCAGCGGGCCCGGATGCCGTCTGGCAGGATGCCGGCCATCGACTCGCGCAGGAGCCGCTTCGTCTGGGCCTCGCCCATCAGCTGCTGAGGAGGCAACGACAGGGCGAGTTCTGCCAGGCGGTGGTCGCAGAACGGGAGCCGAACCTCACGGGAATGCGCCATCGAGTTGCGGTCGCCATACCGTAGCAACGTGGTGAGGTACATGCCGAAGGAATCCTGGTAGAGGGCACTGGCCAGGGCATGGAAGCGGGTCACCCGTTCGCGTCTGTTCTCGACAGCCACGCGCCGCGCGACCCCGGGCTCGAGGCCGTAGAGGAGGTTCGTGCCCACTCCCAGGTGCCTTGAGATCCGGCGGCGGATGGCGAACGGCAGGCGGTCGCGGAGGGCGCGGCTTGGCGGGACCAGGGCGACGGGATAGCGTTCTCGAATGAGTGACCTCTCCCGCGCGAGCCGTTCGCTCTGCCCCGTCTCCTGCAGTGCCGCCACGTAGAACTGGAAATACTGCTCGTACCCCCCGAGCAGTTCGTCCGAACCCTGGCCGTCGAGTAGGACCGTGATGCCGTGCTGTTTGGCCAGCCGGAAGACGCACCACTGCGCGTATTGGCTGGAGGAGCCCACGGGGAGTTCGTTGTACCAGAGGAAGCGTGGTAGTTCCTCGGCGAAGGCTTCGGAGGTCGGTTCCACGACGTGCGACGTCACCGCCGTTTCCTGTACCACCTGCTCGGCGTAGGCCCATTCGTCCGCCCAGGTGCCCGGGAAGCGGCCCGTGAAGGCGTGATACTCCCCTTCCGGCTGGATGACCTTCCTGACTAGGCAGACGATGGCGCTGGAGTCGAGGCCGCCGGACAGGCAGGAGCCGACGGGCACGTCGCTGCGCATGCGCAGGCGCACGGCGTCCGTGAGGAGATCTCGGAAACGGTGGAAAACGTCGACCTCCGGCAGGCGGCCGTATTCCTCGTCTGGCTGGACGTCCCAATAGCGCCAGATCCGATACTCCAACGTCCTCAGATCCAACGTCATCGCTTCCGAAGGCAGAAGCTGCTGGATGTCGTGGAAGACTGTTTGACGCTCGGCGTCCAACCCCGTACTGGCGTTGTGAAGGCCGCGGATCAGGAGGAACTCGTCGTACTCAGCCGACACCTGGGGCATCCGAAGCAGCGCCTTGTACTCCGACGCGAAGGCAAAGACATCCTGCCTGGCCGAGAAGAGAAACGGCTTCTCCCCGTACCGGTCACGGGCGCAGAAGAGCCGTCCCTCGGCGCCATCGTAGAGCGCGAAGGCGAACATGCCGTTGAAGCGCTCCAGGCAGTCCACACCCCAATGCCTGTACGCTTCGAGGATCACCTCCGTGTCCGACTGAGTGCGAAAGATCACGCCCGACCGCTTCAGTTCCTCCCGAACCTCCAAGTAGTTGTAGATCTCGCCGTTGTAGGTGATTACTAACCGCCCGCTGGCGTGCACCATCGGCTGCGCGGCGGCCTCGGACAGGTCGATGATCGCGAGCCGCCGGTGTCCGAACAACACCCGACCGTCGGGTGAAGACCATAAACCTGTACCGTCCGGGCCGCGGTGGCACATCGCTTCAAGGCTGCTGTGCAGAGGGCGCGGCCCAATCCCGCCGCGCCCAGAGACAACGCCTACAATGCCGCACATGGATGCCTATAACCTACTGTCAACGAAACCCCGAGATGCACCTGCTAGAACCTCGCGTAGAACTGGTAGCTCCTGCAAGCCGGCCACTGAGCCTCGTCCGCGTACTTTCTAAAAGCTCTATAGGGCCTCCTGAAACTCCTTGTGGTGGCTCTGAACCAGAACCATGTCCTGAGGCGCTCTCCTAGTGCGGCATAATCGATTTCCTCAAATCCATAGTGCGTTACCAGCAACTTGTTGGTTCTTCTTACCGCTTTCATCCTCGTATCATCGAAGACCAATATGCCGCCCACCTTCAATAGCCTGGCCGAAAAATAAACGTCCATGATCAGATGATCAGGCGTCTTCCAGCCGTCCAGAAAGATGAGTTCATATCTTCTTGCCTCGGCATAGAGCCGAGGCAATGCAGTATTGCTATTCTCTTCGATGAGCCGGTGCTTATGTTTCCATGGAGATGCATCTACCACTCTGCATCCTAGCCGCTCGAATTCGTCTTGTTTGAAATCTACGGAGTCCACGTGGCCGTCTTGCGGTGTTCCGCCAAGCAGATACAGGGCTGTCGAACCCGTCGCAAAGCCCACCTCCAATGCCGATGCGCAATGGTGCTCTTTACACAAGCGATACAAGAAGTCGCCCTGCCAGTGCGGGCAGAAGGGGAGACCAGGACGCTGTACCTGCGCTAGCAGTGCCCTTATTTCCGCGGTCTGGGCCGGTCACGTCCCGTCAAGTGGTGGAATTTGAATCGCGTCTGTTCCTGAGTTCCGGTGTCCCCATTCGGCGTGGACGCTGACGAGCCCGCGGACGGAAC